>Ga0163144_10019849_pt1 | contig 13485 bp, 11 predicted proteins | sample OliLak19BULKMAT1_FD_123175 | JGI IMG/M metagenome (GOLD analysis project Ga0163144, IMG submission 123175) | Freshwater microbial mat bacterial communities from Lake Vanda, McMurdo Dry Valleys, Antarctica - Oligotrophic Lake LV.19.BULKMAT1 | ecosystem: Environmental > Aquatic > Freshwater >... | reverse complement strand
TCCTGCGCCGCGCAGGCCTTCTGCTGGCTCTCGGCGCCATAGCGGTCCATGCGCTCCTTCGAGACGCCGTAGCGCTTGGCGACCTGCTCGGCGGTCTGCAGCATCGACCAATAGATCTCGGGCTTGTGCTCGGCCAACCAGGCGTCCTGGAACATGTGCTGGTTCATCTCGTTCTGTACGCAGGAGATGCTCTCGACGCCGCCGGCCACATACACCTCGCCCTCGCCCGCGGCGATGCGTTGTGCCGCCAGCGCGATCGTCTGCAGGCCGCTGGAGCAGAAGCGATTGACCGTCATCCCGGCGACGCTGACCGGCAGGCCGGCGCGCAGTGCGGCCTGGCGCGCGATGTTCCAGCCCGTCGCGCCCTCGGGGTTGGCGCAGCCCATCAGCACGTCCTCGACCGCGCCGGGGTCGATGCCGGCACGTTCGACCGCGGCCTGCACGACGTGGCCGGCGAGTGTCGCGCCATGGGTCATGTTGAAGGCGCCCTTCCAGCTCTTTGCAAGCGGCGTGCGGGCGGTGGAGACAATCAGGGCTCGGGTCATGGTCGGTGCTCCGGATCAGGTGAACGACTTGCCTTCGGCCGCCAGCCTCGCGAGCCGGGGTGCCGGCTGCCAGAACGACGCATCGTCGCGCGGATTGGCCGCGAACTTCTTCATCGACTGGACGACGTTGTACAGCCCCTGCTGGTCGGCGTAGCACATCGGGCCGCCGCGCCAAAGCGGGAAACCGTAGCCGGTGAGGTAGACCATGTCGATGTCGCTGGCCTTGCTGGCGATGCCTTCTTCGAGGATCTTCGCGCCTTCGTTGACGAGCGAGTAGACCAGGCGGTGCACGATCTCGTCGTCGCCGATCTTGCGCGGCGTGATTCCGAGCTCGGCGCGGTGCTTCGCGATCATCTCGTCGACGAGCTTGGACGGCATCGCCTCGCGCTTGCCGGGCGCGTAGTCGTACCAGCCAGCCCCCGTCTTCTGGCCGAAGCGGCCCATTTCGCAGAGCAGGTCGGCGGTCTTGCTGTAGCGCATGTGCGGCTTCTCGGCGTAGCGGCGCTTGCGGATCGCCCAGCCGATGTCGTTGCCGGCCAGGTCACCCATGCGGAACGGGCCCATCGCGAAGCCGAATTTCTCGATGGCGCGGTCGACCTGGGCCGGCGTGGCACCCTCCTCGATCAGGAAGCCGGCTTGGCGCGAGTACTGCTCGATCATGCGGTTGCCGATGAAACCGTCGCAGACGCCCGAAACGACCGCGGTCTTCTTCAGCTTCTTGGCCAGCGACATCACCGTGGCCAGCACGTCCTTGGCCGTCGCGGCGCCGCGAACGACTTCGAGCAGCTTCATCACATTGGCGGGGCTGAAGAAGTGCATCCCGACGACGTCCTGCGGGCGCTCAGTGAAGGATGCGATCTGGTTCACATCGAGCGTGGACGTATTGGTCGCGAGGATCGCACCCGGTTTCATCACTTCGTCGAGGGTCTTGAAGACCTTCTCCTTGACGCCCATCTCCTCGAACACGGCTTCGATCACGAGGTCGGCGTCCTGGATGTCGTCGTAGGTCAGAGTCGGCTTCAGCAGGGCCATGCATGCCTCGACCTTGTCCTGCGTCGACTTGCCCTTCTTGACCTGCGACTCGTAATTCCTGCGGACCGTCGCGACGCCGCGGTCGAGCGCTTCCTGCTGCGTCTCGAGCATCGCGACCGGGATGCCGGCGTTGAGGAAGTTCATCGCGATGCCGCCGCCCATCGTGCCCGCGCCGATGACCGCCACCTTCTCGATCGCGCGCTGCGGCGTGCTCTCGGGCACGTCGGCGATCTTGCTCGCCGCGCGCTCGCCGAAGAAGGCGTTGCGCAGCGCCTTGCTCTCGGGCGTCATCATCAGCGCGATGAAGGCCTCGCGCTCGTAGGCCAGGCCGTCGTCGAAGCGCGCGGCCTTGACCGACTGTTCGACGCAGTCGACGCAGCGCGCGGGCGCCGGGAAGTTCTTCGCCATCGCCTTGACGCTGTTGCGGGCGAACTGGAAGTAGGCGTCAGAGTTCGGATGCGTGGCGGGGAGGTCGCGCACCAACGGCAGACGGCCGCCTGCGCCGAGCGCGTCGGCCTTCTCGCGGGCGAACGCGGCAGCGCCTTCCACCAAATCGCCATCGATCAGCCTGTCGAACAGCTTCTGTCCGGGCAGGCCGTACAGCAGTTCACTTTTCACCGGCTCACCGCTGACGATCATGTTCAGCGCCGTCTCGACGCCGAGCACGCGCGGCAGCCGCTGGGTGCCACCGGCGCCGGGCAGCAGGCCGAGCTTGACCTCGGGCAGCGCGATGCTGGCACCCGGTGACGCGACACGGTAGTGGCAGCCCAGCGCGAGTTCGAGCCCGCCGCCCATCGCCACGCTGTGGATCGCCGCGACGACCGGCTTGCTGCAGGTTTCGAGGAGGCGGATCACAGTGCCCAGGTGCGGCTCGGCCACGGCCTTGGCCGTGCCGAACTCCTTGATGTCGGCACCGCCCGAAAAGGCCTTGCCGGCGCCGGTGATCACGATCGCCCGGACCGCCGCATCGGCTTGTGCGCGCTCGAGCCCGTCGGCAATCGCCTGCCGCGTCGGGTGGCCCAGTCCGTTGACGGGTGGATTGTCGAGCGTGATGACGGCAACGTTGCCGTGGACCGCATAGCGCGCACTCATGACGGGCTCCTTCGGATGACAGCGAACGATCGTTTCATTCTAGAGGGGCATTCGGTGACTCTCCCCCGGACTACACCTCCAGCCACTCCCTGCGCACTGCCGCATCGGCGCGCAGTTCGGCCGGCGTGCCGCTGAACACGATCTGGCCGTGGCCCATCACCAGGCAGCGGTCGGCGACCTGCAGCGCGATCGTCAGCTTCTGCTCGACCAGCAGCACCGACATGCCGCGCCGCTTCAGCTCACGCAGGTAGCCGGCCACGTGTTCGACGATTTTGGGCGCCAGGCCTTCGGTCGGCTCGTCGACCATGATCAGCTCGGGATCGCCCATCAGTGTGCGGCACAGCGTGAGCATCTGCTGTTCGCCGCCGGAGAGGACGCCAGCCTCGGTGTGCTGGCGCTCGGCGAGGCGCGGGAACATCGTGTACATGTCGTCGAAGGACCAGCGGCCGCCCATCTTCTTCGCACTCTTCTGTCCCAGCATCAGGTTCTGGTGCACCGTCAGCTTGGGAAAGATGTCGCGGTTCTCGGGCACGTAGCCGATACCCGCATGCGCGATCTCGAAGGCCTTGCGACCGATCAGTTCCTGGTCTTTCCAGACGACGCTGCCGGTGCCTTCGACCAGGCCCATGATGGTCTTGACCGTCGTCGAGCGGCCCGAGCCGTTGCGGCCGAGCAGCGCGACGATCTCGCCCGGCTGGATCTCGAAGTGCACGCCATGCAGGACATGGCTCTTGCCGTAGAACGCGTGCACGTCGTCGAGCTTCAGCATGGCAGCGCGCTCAGTGGCCGGCTTGGGTGGCCTGCGCATCGGCCAGCACCGAGCCGAGATACGCCTGCTGCACGCGCGGGTTGGCGCGCACCGCCTCGGGCGTGTCGAAGGCAATCACCTCGCCGTAGACCAGCACCGCGATCTTGTCCGCGAGGCCGAACACCACGCCCATGTCGTGCTCCACGGTGAGCAGGGTCTTGCCGGCGGTGACGTCGCGGATCAGCGCGACGAAGCGCCGCGTCTCGCTCTGGGTCATGCCGGCGGTCGGCTCGTCGAGCAGGATCACGCTGGCGCCGCCGGCGATCGTGATGCCGACTTCGAGCGCACGCTGCTCGGCGTAGGTCAGGTTCATCGCCAGCACGTCGCGCCGGCGGTCGAGCTTGATCATTGCCAGCACTTCGTCGGTGCGCGCGTTGGCATCGTCGAGGTCGGCCAGGAACTTCCAGAACGTGTAGCGGTAGCCCAGGCTCCACAACACCGCGCAGCGGATGTTCTCGAACACCGACAGGCGCGTGAACAGGTTGCTGACCTGGAAGCTGCGCGCCAGGCCCAGGCGGCTGATCTCGTAGGGCTTCAGGCCATCGACGCGGCGCCCGTTCAGATGCACTTCACCGCTGCTGGGTGCGAGGCGGCCGCTGATCAGGTTGAACAGCGTGCTCTTGCCCGCGCCGTTGGGGCCGATGATCGCCACCCGCTCGCCCGACGCCACCGCCAGGCTGGTGCCGCGGATGATCTCGGTCTTGCCGAAGTTCTTGCGCAGGTCGCGCAGTTCCACGGCCAGTGGTACGTCGGAAGGTGCGCTCATGGAGATTTGCCGCGCTCGATCTCGCGCTCGATCTGGCCCTGGACTTCGCCCCATTGCTCGACGAAGCGGCGCCGGACCAACTCGAACAACGCCAGGCCGGTGACGAGGATCAAGGCCGCACCGAACCAGCTGTCGGCGCTGCGCGCGTCGAGCGTCGCTCCGAGGAAGCGCAGCGTCGGGCCGAGCGCCGTATTGAGCTGCTGGTGGTAGACCATCTCGATCATCATCGCCGCGCCGGCCAGCGCGATCAGCGCGGTGGCGGCCAGCGCCAGGTAGGCGGTCCACAACGTTCGCAGCTTGCCGAAGGCCGCCACGCGCAAGTTCATCATGATCAGACTGGCCACGCCGCCAGGGGCGTACATGACCATGAAGAGGAAGACCAGGCCGAGGTAGAGCAGCCAGGCCTTGGTCAGCTCCGACAGCAGCACCAGCGCGATCACCATCAGCACCGCGCCGATGATCGGGCCGAAGAAGAACGTGGCGCCGCCGAGGAAGACGAACAGCAGGTAGGCGCCCGAGCGCCCGGCGCCGACCACCTCGGCGGTGACGATCTCGAAATTGAGCGCCCCCAGGCCACCGGCGATGCCGGCGAAGAACCCAGAGACCATGAAGGCGAGGTAACGCACATGCTGCGTGCTGTAGCCGATGAACTCGACGCGCTCCGGGTTGTCGCGCACCGCGTTCAACATGCGGCCGAGCGGCGTGCGCGTGAAGGCGAAGAGCGCCGCGGTGCAGACGAAGCAGTAGAGCGCGATCAGGTAGTACATCTGCACCTGCGGCCCGAAGCTGACGCCGAGTACCGATTTGCCCACCACGCGGTTGCCGGTGATGCCACCCTCGCCGCCGAAGAACTCGGGCAGCATCAGCGACATCGACCAGACCAGCTCACCGATGCCCAGCGTGATCATCGCGAAGGGGGTGCCGGCCTTGCGCGTGGTGACGTAGCCGAGCAGCGCGGCGAAGCCCAGACCCGCCAGACCACCGACCAGCGGCACCAGGCTCACCGGCAGGCCGAGCTTGCCGGCGCTGACCGCATTCAGCGTGTGCATCGCCAGGAAGGCGCCCAGGCCGCTGTACACCGCGTGGCCGAAGCTCAGCATGCCGCCCTGCCCGAACAGCACGTTGTAGGCCAGGCAGGCGATGATCGCGATGCCCATCTGCGACAACATGGTGTGCGCGAAGCCGCTGGTCCATACGCGGGGCGCCACCAGCAGCACGGCGGCGAACAACCCCCAAACCAGCCAGCGCCGCGGCAACGAAGCGCGAACCCAACCCACCCTCAGTCCTCCCGCGTGCCCAGCAGCCCGCGCGGCCGCAGGATCAGGATCAGCACCAGCAGCAGGTAGGGCAGGATCGGCGCGGCCTGCGCGAGCGTGATCTTGGCGACGGCGTGAAACCAGTCGCCGGGCGCGATGGTCCAGCCCCATTGGGCCGCGAGGTGGACCAGCGACTTGTCGACCGTCAGCGGCAGCGTCTGCAACAGGCCGATCACCAGCGAGCCGACGAAAGCGCCGGCGAGCGAGCCGAGGCCGCCGACGACGACGACGACGAAGAGGATCGAGCCGACGATGGCCGCCATCGACGGCTCGGTGACGAAGGTCATGCCGCCGACCACGCCGGCCAGGCCTGCCAGCGCGCAGCCGCTGCCGAACACCAGCATGAAGACACGCGGCACGTTGTGGCCGAGCGACTCGACCATCTCGGGGTGCGTCAGCGCGGCCTGGATCACGAGGCCGATGCGGGTGCGCGTCAACAGCAGCCACAGCGACACCAGCATCATCAGCGCCACGCCCATCATGAAGAAGCGCGTGGCCGGGAAGTTGGAGCAGACGATTTCGACGCCGGGCGACGAGGCGCAACGCACCGCATCGGCGGCACCCCAGACCAGCGACAGGCTGTCGGCGGACGAACGCACCAGCGTGAAGGCCGGGCCCTGCAGCGACGCCGGCGGCTCGAAGGGTGCCGACGACAGGCCCCAGATCAGCTTGACCACCTCGAGGATCACGTACCCCAGACCGAAAGTCACGAGCAGCTCGGGCACATGGCCGAACTTGTGCACCTTTCTCAGCGCGGTGCGCTCGAACAGCGCGCCCAGCGCGCCGACAGCCAGCGGCGACAACACCAGCGCGGGCCAGAAGCCGACCCAGCCGGCCAACGTGTAGCCGATGTAGGCGCCGAGCATGTAGAAGCTGGCATGCGCGAAGTTGAGCACGCCCATCATGCTGAAGATCAGCGTCAGCCCGGAACTGAGCATGAACAGCAGCAGCCCGGCACTGATGCCGTTGAGGACGTTGATCAGAAGCTGGTCCACGTCAAGCGCCCCATCCAGGGCGGGCCATCCTCAACCTGGTCTTTTCATCGCGCAAGAGGTTGGCGTGCTCGAGACGTAGGGCTCGTAGGTCTTGATGACCTTGAAGGTGTGGCCGGTGTTCTCGACGTTGTAGTCGTTGGGCGGCGCGCTCGCCTTGTCCCACGACTGGATGTAGACCGTCTGCTGCAACTGGTGGTCCGACTTGCGCATCGTCACTTCGCCGTTCAGGCTCTTGACGGAGATGCCCTCCATCGCCGCGGCGACCTTGGCCGGTTCGGTGCTCTTGGCCTTGGCCATGCTCGCGCTCAGCAAGGCAAAGGCGTGGTAGACCTGCGCGGTGTAGAAGTCGTCGCTGAAACGCTTCTTGTATTCGTCCATGACCTTGCGCGCCTCGGCCGATACGCCGTACGGGAACACGCTGACCTGAAACACGCGACCAGCGGCATTGGCGCCCATCGCGGTGGGCGTGCCGCTGACGCCAGCGTAGTAGGTGTAGAACTTGGCGTTGAGCCCGGCGTCATTGGCCGCCTTGACCAGCAGCGTCAGGTCGGACGACCAGTTGCCTGTGACGATCGTGTCGGCGCCCGAGGCCTTGATCTTGGCGATATAGGGCGAAAAGTCGCGCGTCTGCGCCAGCGGCGTCAGGTCGTCTCCGACGATCTGCACGTCGGGTCGCTTGCGCGCCAGGTTCTCCTTGGCGAACTTGGACACCTGCTGGCCATGCGAGTAGTTCTGGTTGATCAGGTAGACCTTTTTGATGTCTGCCCTGTCCTTCATGAAGGTGGTCAACGCCTCCATCTTCATCGAGGTGTCGGCGTCCATCCGGAAGTGCCAGTAGCTGCACTTGCTGTTGGTCAGGTCGGGATCGACCGCCGCGTAGTTGATGAACAGCACCTCTTTGCCGGGGTTGCGCTCGTTGTACTTGTTGAGGAAGTCGATGATCGCCGCGGCCGGCCCGCTGCCGGTGCCCTGGGCGACGTAACGCACGCCCTGGTCGATCGCAGCCTGCAGCGAATTGACCGTCTCTTGCGGCGAGAGCTTGTTGTCGAAGGACACGATCTCGAACTTCACCCCCGCCGGGTTGACCTTGCTGAACTGCTCGGCCAGGAACTGGAAGCTGCGCAGCTGGTTCTGGCCGGTGGCCGCGGTGAGGCCGGTGAGCGCGTCGATCCACGCCACCTTGACCGTCTGGCCGGCCTGGCCATAGGCAAGCCCCGACGCAAGCCCGAAAGCGAGCGCCGCGGTGGCGACCAGCGAGGATCTGAAAAAATGCTTGGCGAAACGGCGCATGGGCTTGTCTCCTCAGGTTCGAGGTCCGAACTTGCGCACACTAACGGAATGGCGCACGCCGCCGCAGAGGGACTTCCCCGAAAGGCCCGCGCGCTCGCCGGCGCAGGCCCCGTCAGGTCGGGAGCTGATAGCCCAGGAACTGGTCGCGCAGTTTGTTCTTCTGCATTTTGCCCGTGGCGCCGAGCGGGATCGCGTCGACGAAGACCACGTCGTCGGGTACCTGCCACTTGGCCACCTTGCCTTCGTAGAAGTGCAGCAGTTCGTCGCGCGACACCTCGGCGCCGGGTTTTTTCACCACCACCAGCAGCGGCCGCTCGTCCCACTTCGGATGCGGCAGCGCAATGCATGCCGCCATCGCGATGGCCGGATGCGCCACGGCGACGTTCTCGATGTCGATCGAGCTGATCCACTCGCCGCCCGACTTGATGACGTCCTTGCTGCGGTCGGTGATCTGCAGGAAGCCGTCGGCGTCGATCGAGCCGACGTCGCCGGTCGGAAACCAGTCGCCGTCGGCACTGTGCACCAGCGGATCTCCGCCCTCGTCCTTGAAGTAGGCCGAGGCGATCCACGGCCCCTGCACCTGCAGGTCGCCGCTGGTCTTTCCGTCCCACGGCAGTTCGTTGCCGTCGGGGCCGACGATGCGCATGTCGACGCCGAACACCGCCCGGCCTTGCTTGGCCAGCACGCCGAGCTGCGCCTCGGGCGGCAGGTCGCGTTGCGCCAGCTTCAGGTTGCAGATGGTGCCGATCGGCGACATCTCGGTCATGCCCCAGGCATGCAGCACCGTCACGCCGTGCTCGTCGCGGAAGCTGCGGATCATCGCCGGCGGGCAGGCCGAGCCCCCGATCACGGTGCGCTGGAGGTGGCTGAATCGCAAGCCGTGCTGCTGCATGTGGTTGAGCAGCATCAGCCAGACAGTCGGTACGCCGGCGGCCAACGTGACCTGCTCGGATTCGATCAGTTCGTAGACCGACTTGCCGTCGAGCGCAGGACCGGGAAACACCAGCTTGGCGCCGGTCATCGCCGCGCCGTAAGGAATGCCCCAGCCGTTGACATGGAACATCGGCACCACCGGCAGGACGCTGTCGCGCGCCGACAGGGCCAGCGAATCGGGCAATGCACCCGCATAGGCATGCAGCAATGTCGAGCGGTGGCTGTAGAGCACGCCCTTGGGGTTGCCGGTGGTGCCGCTGGTGTAGCAAAGCGCGGCTGCACTGCGCTCGTCGAACACCGGCCAGGCGCGTGCGTCGCTTTCGTCGGCGATCCACGCCTCGTAGCTGCGCAGGCCCTCGATGCCGCTGTCTTGCGGCAGCGCCGCGTTGTCGCACAAGGCGATCCAGTGGCGCACCGTCTTGCACTGGCGCCAGACCGCCTGCACCAGCGGCAGGAAGGTCATGTCGAAGGCCAGTGCCCGGTCCTCGGCATGGTTGACGATCCACACCAGTTGCTCGGGTGCCAGACGCGGGTTCAGGGTGTGGACCACACGCCCGCAGCCCGAGATGCCGAAATAGAGCTCGACGTGTCGGTAACCGTTCCAGGCCAGGGTGGCGAACCGGTCGCTGAAGTCCAGGCCCAGCCGCTGAACCGCTGCCGCTACCTTGCGCGAGCGCAGCGCGGCGTCGCGGTATGTGTAACGGTGGGTGTCGCCTTCGACGCGGCGTGAAACGATCTCGGTGTCGTGGTGGTGGCGCGCCGCAAACTCGATCAGGCTCGAGATCGACAGCGGCAGGTCTTGCATCGAGCCCAGCATGCGCATCCCCTCGACGTTGAAAGCAGTCGGCCAGTATTGGGGCCGGCGAGCGCGCGGGTAATGCGTGATTCCCCCACCCGCGCACGGGCCCGTGCACTGCACCGACAATGCGGCCCGTGAACGCTCCCGAAGCCCTGGCCGATCTGGCACCCGCCACTGCAACGCAGTCCCCCCAGTGGGGCCCCGAAAGTTTCCTTCAAGGCCTCGGCCCGGCCTTTGGCACCGATCTGGCCGCGCAACCGGTGGCCGCGCCTCACTGGGTGGCCCGCAGCGAGGGCCTGGCGCAGGCGCTGGGCTGGTCCGACTGGCTGCACACCGATGCCGCGCTGGCGCTGCTGTCCGGCCAGACGGGCGCCGGTCTGCGCCCCCACGCATCGGTTTACTCGGGGCACCAGTTCGGCGCGTGGGCCGGGCAGCTCGGCGACGGCCGCGCGCTGCTGCTCGGCGAAGCCGCAACGCCACTCGGGCCGATGGAGGTTCAGCTCAAGGGCAGCGGCATGACGCCCTACTCTCGCATGGGAGACGGCCGCGCCGTGCTGCGCTCCTCGATTCGCGAGTTCCTGGCCTCCGAGGCGATGGCAGCGCTCGGCATCCCGACCACCCGCGCGCTGGCGGTCGTGGGCTCGTCACAACCGGTGCGACGCGAAACCGTCGAGACGGCCGCGGTGGTGACACGCGTGGCGCCGAGCTTCCTGCGCTTCGGCCACTTCGAACACTTCGCCCACACCGCGGCCGATCCGGCGGCCGGCAAGCGCCTGCTCGAGGCCGTGATCGAGCGCTACTTCCCGGACTTGCAAGGCAGTGCCGAACCGGCAGCGGCGCTGCTCGGCGAAGTGGCGTTGCGCACCGCACGCTTGATGGCGCAGTGGCAGGCCGTCGGCTTCTGCCACGGCGTGATGAACACCGACAACATGTCCCTGCTCGGCCTGACGATCGACTACGGGCCGTTCGGTTTCCTCGACGCGTTCGACCCGGGCCACATCTGCAACCACAGCGACCACCGGGGACGCTATGCCCATGCACGGCAGCCGGGCGTGGCGTTCTGGAACCTGCATGCGCTGGCGCAAGGGCTGCTGGCCACGGTCGATGGGCCGCCGGAAGCTGCCGGTGAGCGCCTGCTGGCCGCACTGGAACCCTACAAGGCCGAATACGCGCGCGCGATGCTGCAGGCCTGGCGCGACAAGCTCGGACTGCGCACCGAGGCGCCGGACGACCAGGCCCTGATCGACGACCTGCTGCGCTCGATGGCCGGCGACCGTGCCGACTTCACCATCGCCTTCCGCCGGCTGTCGGCCGGCGCGGCGGCCGCGCGCGATGTGTTCGTCGACCGTGCCGCGTTCGATGCCTGGGCGCTGCGCTACGACGCCCGCCTGGCGCGAGAGAGCAGCGACGGCGCCGAGCGGGCCGCGCGGATGAACCGGGTCAACCCGAAATTCATCTTGCGCAACCACTTGGCGCAGGCGGCGATCGAACGCGCCGGGCAAGGTGACTTCACCGAAGTGCATCGACTGCACGCCGTGCTGGAGCAGCCGTTCGACGAGCACCCCGAGCATTCAGCCTATGCCGACCATCCGCCGGCCTGGGCCGAGCAGATCGAAGTCTCCTGTTCATCTTGACCCCACCCGACGATTTCAAGAAGTCCGCATGAAACTGCTCTTCGATTTTCTGCCGATCATTCTGTTCTTCGCGGCCTTCAAGGTCGCTGGCAGCGACAAGGAAGCCGCCGCGGCCTTTGCCTCCGAACACTTCGGCTTTCTGGTCTCTGGCGGCCAGGTGAGGCCCGACGACGCGCCAGTGCTGCTGGCCACGCTGGTGGTCATCGTCGCCACGCTGGTGCAAGTGCTGGTGCTGAAACTGCGCGGCAAGAAGGTCGACACCATGCTCTGGGTCAGCCTGATGCTGGTGGTGGTGCTCGGCGGCCTGGGCATCTGGTTCCACAGCGAGACCTTCATCAAGTGGAAGCCGACACTGCTGTACTGGGTCATGAGCGCAGCCTTCCTGCTCGGCCCCTTGCTGATGGGCAAGAACCTGCTGCGCATGCTGCTGGGTGCACAGCTGGAGCTGCCCGATGCGGTCTGGCAGCGTCTGAACCTGGCCTGGGTCGGCTTCTTCGCGGCGATGGGCGCGCTGAACCTGTGGGTCGCCTACACCTTCTCGACCGACATGTGGGTCAACTTCAAACTCTTCGGCAGCCTTGGCCTGATGCTGGTGTTCACGGTGGCCCAGGGCCTTTACCTGAGCCGCTACCTGAGCGACGGGCCGTCGACCAAGGAGAACCGATGACGCCGGTCAGCGCCGCCCAGGTCGACAGTGCGTTGCGCGCCGCGCTGCGTCCGCAAGCACTGGAAGTGCAGGACGACAGCCACCTGCACGCTGGCCATGCCGGTGCCAAGGAAGGGCGTCACTTCACGGTGCGGGTGACGAGTGCGGCCTTTGAAGGCCTGTCGCGGGTGGCGCGACACCGGCTTGTGTATGATGCCCTCCGCTCCCTGCTTGCCGATGGCATTCATGCGCTGGCCATCGAGGCCCGCACGCCCGCCGAGCCCTCCCGCTGAGCATCCTTTTTTCTCCCTCCCTGCTTCGCCGCCGTTCCAGGCGCGCCCTCGCTTCGAAAGGCCAACCCATGTTCCAGAAGTCCCTTGCAGTCCTGGCAATTGCCTTGGCCACCGCCGGCGCGGCCAGTGCGCAAAACGTCGCCATCGTGAATGGCAAAGCGGTGCCGAAGGCGCGCCTGGACCTGCTGATGCAGCAAGCCACGCGCGGCGGCCAGCAGCCCGTCACGCCCGAGCTCGAGGCGCGTGCGCGCGACGAAGTCGTGCTGCGCGAAGTGTTCGCGCAGGAAGCCGAAAAGCGCGGCGTGGCCGCGAGCGCCGACTACCGCAACCAGATGGAGCTGGCGCGCCAGACCATCCTGATCCGCGAACTGTTTGCCGACTACCAGAAGAAGAATCCGGTCGGTGACGTCGAAGCCAAGGCCGAGTACGACAAGTTCAAGGCGCAATCCACCGGCACCGAGTACCGCGCACGGCACATCCTGGTCGAGAAGGAAGACGAAGCCAAGTCGTTGCTGAAGCAGCTGATCGCGGGTGCCAAGTTCGACGATCTGGCCAAGAAGCACAGCACCGACAAGGGCTCCGGCGCCAACGGTGGCGACCTCGACTTCGCCAAGCCCGACAGCTACGTGCCCGAGTTCGGCACAGCCCTGGTCGCGCTGAAGAAGGGCGAGACGACGCAGACGCCGGTGAAGAGCCAGTTCGGCTTCCACATCATCAAGCTCGAAGACACCCGCGAGGCCCAGTTCCCGCCGTTCGAGGAAGTGAAGCCGCAAGTCGTCCAGCGCCTGTCGCAGCAGAAGCTGCAGCAGTACCAGGAAGATCTGCGCAAGAAGGCCAAGACGGACTACAAGTTCGGGGGTTGATGGAAGGTCTTCCGGCAGCACGCAGCGTAGGGGGCCGCGCGCGCGGGAGCGGCCGGGCGGATTACAGTCTGACACCCACAGACTGCCATGAACGAAGTTCGCGCCCTCCTCCTCACCGACGTGGTCGACAGCACCAAGCTGTCGGAGGAGATCGGCGATGCCGCGATGGCCCAGGTCTGGGCCGGCCACGACCGCGTGGCTCGAGACCTGCTCCCGGCGTGCCACGGGCGCGAGATCGACAAGACCGACGGCATGCTGTTCATGTTCGAGCAGGCGGCCGACGCGGTGTCGTACGCACTGGCCTACCACCATGCGCTCGACGGCCTGGCCGTCCCGCTGAAGGCACGCGCCGGCCTGCATGTCGGCCCGGTGATCCTGCGCGAGAACAGCTTTGCCGACGTCGCGCTCGGCGCCAAGCTGATCGAAGTCGATGGCCTGGCCAAACCCACCGCCGCGCGCGTCATGTCGCTGGC
>Ga0163144_10019848_pt1 | contig 13486 bp, 11 predicted proteins | sample OliLak19BULKMAT1_FD_123175 | JGI IMG/M metagenome (GOLD analysis project Ga0163144, IMG submission 123175) | Freshwater microbial mat bacterial communities from Lake Vanda, McMurdo Dry Valleys, Antarctica - Oligotrophic Lake LV.19.BULKMAT1 | ecosystem: Environmental > Aquatic > Freshwater >... | reverse complement strand
GTCGCTGCGCAGCGGGCCGCGCCTCGCAAGCGCTGTGACAGGCGGTCTGCCGCCTGGCGCTGCGCTTGCCCGCGCGTCCCGCCTGCGCAGCGACGTTCGAGCGCCTGACGCTCTCTCTCACTCATCGGCAACCCCAGGACCCGCCCGCTAGCCCTACAACCACCCTCGGCCACCACCCTCGGCCACCACTCTCAGCCACCGCGGTCGCTCCACCGCGGCCCCCACACATGGCTCGACCTTCGGGGCTGGACGCACGCCGCGCGTGGCCTACACTGCTGGCCCCCTAGCTCCTTCTCAGCGAGTCGATTTCAAGATGGCCCTGGATCCGAAGACCTCCACGCGGAGCGTCCCGGCGCGACCCGGCGTGCGCGTGGGCGCGGTCGTGTCACGCTTTCATGCCGACCTGACCGAGGCCATGCTCGACTCCGCGCGGGAGCTGCTGGAGGCGCATGGTATGGCGCCCGAGGATCTGCTCGTGGTGCACGCGCCTGGCGCGTTCGAGCTGCCGCTCATCGCGCGGCGGCTCGCGCGGCGGGCGGACATCGACGCGGTGTTGTGTTTCGGCCTCGTGATCACGGGCCAGACAACCCACGACCACTGGGTGGCGATGGGCGCGACCCAGGGCATCCAGCTGGCGTCGCTCGAGACGGACAAGCCGATCCTGTTCGGCGTCCTCACGTGCCAGAACGTCGAGCAGGCGCGCGTGCGCGCGTTGCCGCCGTCAAAGGGCGGCCGGCTCGACAAGGGACGCGAGGTCGCGGTCGCGCTGCTCGAGACGCTCGCGGCGCTCGACGCGGCGAGCGCTTCCACGCGCACGGCGGGTATCGGGTTTGGCGGCGCGACGTCCGTGACGGGGACCACACTGGGCCGACCGGCCGCCGAGGAGGCCCGATGAAAAAACGTTCTCGAGCGCGCGAAGTCGCGCTGCAGTACCTCTACCAACACGACTTGCTGCAAGGGACGGCCACAGAGGACTTGCCCGAGTTCCTGCGTGAACAGGACGAGGACGCCGAGGTCCGACGTTTTGCGCGCGACCTCGTCGAAGGCACCGTCGAGACCCGCGCGGGCCTCGACGCGGAGATCCAGGCAGTCGCGCAGAACTGGCAGATCTCGCGTATGGCGGTCATCGACCGGAACATCCTGCGCATGGCTGCCTACGAGATGTTGCACACCCGTGACGTGCCGCCGAAGGTCGCGATCAACGAGGCCATCGAGCTCGGCAAGCGTTATTCGACAGAGAAGTCGGGTGCGTTCGTGAACGGGATCCTGGACCGCATCAAGACGCGCGCGCAAGCGGTGCACGCCGCCGCGGGCGTGGCGGCGGACGCGACCCTCGACGACAGCGCCTTGGACAACGAAGCGCTCGGGAGCCGAGCGGGCGCCGGTGGGGCAGGAGCCGGTGGGGCAGGAGCCGGTGGGGCAGGAGCCGGTGGCGCAGGAGACGGTGGGGCAGGGGAGCAGGGCTGATGGGGCTCTTCGATCGACTCAAAGAGCGCCTCGGCAAGACGCGCGCCGCGCTGTCGGACGGTCTCTCGTCGCTGTTCCGCGGCGGCCGGCCGATCGACCAGGCGTTGCTCGACGAGCTCGAAGAGCTCTTGTACACGTCGGACCTAGGGCCGCTCGCCACCGACCTTGTAGCGGACCTCGCTCGCAAGCACAAACGCGGCGAGCTGAAGGGCGAGGACGACGTGCGGACGGCGCTGCGCGAGCGGCTGCTCACGCATCTCGGTGGCGACGACGAGGACCAGCTTCCGGGCCTCACCGCGGACGGTGACCCCGACTTCAGCACGAAGCCGACGGTGATCCTGGTGGTCGGCGTCAACGGCTCGGGCAAGACGACCTCGATCGCGAAGCTCGGGCACCGTTTCCGCAAGCAAGGCAAGAAGGTCATGCTCGCGGCGGGCGACACGTTCCGTGCGGCGGCGGCGGATCAGCTCGAGATCTGGGCCCAGCGCAACGGCGCCGAGATCGTGCGCCAGCACAAGGACAACGCGGACCCGGCGAGCGTCGCGTACGACGCCTGCGGCGCAGCGCTCGCGCGCGGCACGGACGTGTTGATCGTCGACACCGCAGGCCGACTGCACACGCAGAAGAACCTGATGGACGAGCTCGACAAAGTGCGCCGAATCATCGATCGTCGCATCCCGGGCGCGCCGCACCACACGTGGCTCGTGATCGACGGCACAAACGGTCAGAACGCGATCCAGCAGGCCAAAGAGTTCACGAGTCGCGTCGCGGTCACAGGCCTGATCGTGGCCAAGCTCGACGGCACCGCCCGCGGCGGCGCAGTGTTCGGCATCCGCGCGGCCCTCGGCCTGCCGGTGCGTTACATCGGCACGGGCGAGCAGCTCGAGCTGCTCGAGCCCTTCGAACCAGAGGCCTTTGTCGACGCGATCGTGGCGCGCGCGGTCGGCGCGCGCTGAAGCAGTCTCCACCACTTCAGGACACTCCTTAGGACCCCCAAGGCACCGCGATGCAATCTCTCCCCAACTCACTCTCCGCGGCGCTCGTGGCGCTGCTCGCCCTCGGCTCGACACAACCTGCGCTCGCTCAGGACCCGGCTCCCGCGAAGGGCCCCGGCAAGCGCCCGATGACCTGGACGGGTGTGCTCGGCGAGGCGGAATTCGCGGCGCTGCACGACCTCAAGGAAGGCGCGGCGCCGACCTTGCACGGCCAGGACATCGAGATCGGCGGGACGAAGGCCTACCTGAGCCGCCCCGCCGGCGGCGCGGCCCTCGGCGGCGTGGTCGTCATCCATGAATGGTGGGGTCTGAACGACCACGTCAAGCACTGGACGGATCGCCTCGCCGCGGACGGTTACGACGCCGTGGCGGTGGACCTCTACGGCGGCAAGGTCGCGACGACGCGCGAAGAGGCGCTGGCCGCGATGCGCGCCGTCGATGAAGCGGCGGCCCTCGCCACCCTGCGCGCGGCGCATGCGTACCTCGTCGACAACAAGGACATTCGCGCGCAGCGCACCGCGTCGATCGGCTGGTGTTTTGGCGGCGCGTGGTCCCTGCGCCTCGCGATCGCCGAGCCGACCCTCGACGCGGCAGTGATCTACTACGGGCGGCTCGTCGAGGGCGCTGACGCGCTGCGTCCGATCCAGGCGCGTGTGCTCGGCGTCTTCGGCAACCAGGACGGCGGCATCCCGCCGGCGTCGGTGGCAGCGTTCGCGGCCTCGATGAAAGAGGCGGAGCGTTCCCTCACGCTGCGCCAGTACGACGCGCAACACGCCTTCGCGAATCCGTCGAGCGCCGCCTATGACGCGGTGAACGCTGGCCTCGCTTGGCACGAGACGCGCGCCTTCCTCGCGCGCGAGCTCTCCCCCCCATCGGCCTCGGGCAGCATCGCCGCAGGTGAACGCGAGCTCGAGATGATGGCCCCGAAAGGCTGGGAGCACGGCGGAGACAAACCGATGCGCCTCGCGACGTTCTCGGTCCCGGGCGGCGCCGAGTGCTCCGTGTCGGCCTTCCCGGGCGACGTCGGCGGCCTCGTGCCGAACGTGAACCGCTGGCGTCAACAGATGGGCGCCGCGCCGCTGACCGCCGACGAGGTCGCGGACCTGCCCGTGTCCCCGGTCCTCGGTGTCCTCGCGACGATCGTGCGCATCGAGGGCCCGCTGCCGGGCCCGGACGGGTCCCCTCGCCCGTCGATGATGCTGGCGGCCTTCGCGAAGCTCGAGTCCGAGACGGTGACTCTGAAGCTGACGGGTCCCGCGGCCGCGGTCCAGGCGGCCGAAGTCGACTTCGCCGTGCTGTGCCGCAGATTGCGCTGAGCCACGCACGGGCGTCGAGGGGCGTCCATTCGTCGTAAAGCCGTTGCATTTCCACCAGCTATGGCAGGCACCACGCGTGCCCTTTTCGAGCGCTGCATGAAGCCGACTGAATCGGGGAAGCACCAACCTTCAGGCGAGGGCGCGGGCGCGCCTCCCGGCGTTCAGGACCAGGGCCAAGACACAGAAAATGCGCAGGGGAACGAACTCGAAGCCGAGGCGAAGTCGACCCAGGGCGCTGCAACCGAGCTCCTGCAACGCATCGACCCCACGCGGAGGAACGGCTTGAGCTCAGCCGATGGCGCGCCGTCACCGACTCGCGTCGAGGCCCTCGTTCGGCGCGCCCAAGGAAGTCTGCCCATGGCGCTATTCCGGCGCTTCATCGATGCCGACCTCGTCGGCCAGGCCGCGGCGCTGGCCTTCTACGCCGCCCTCTCGCTCGGCCCACTGATCCTCTTGCTTCTATGGTTGACCACACTCGCGGGCCCCGCGACGCAGGGGCTGGTCGTGCGCCAGGTCCGGCTCCTGGTCGGGCCCGAGGCCGAGACGGTCGCGCGCACGATCATCGAAAATGCCGCGGAACGGCCGGACACGGGCTCGATCGCTGGACTGTGGAGCATTCTGCTCTTGTTCATCGGCGCGACGGCGGTCCTTGCCAAGCTCCAGGACGTGCTGAACCTGATCTTCCGTACGGACGCGACCAAACTCGATGGCGCGTGGGCCTGGCTTCGCAAGCGTGTGTTCTCTTTCGGTGTGCTGTTCGCGCTTGGGTTCCTTCTGATCGTGTCGATGGCAGTCACCACGGCGCTCGAGGCGGCTTTCTCACGCGTCGACTGGCTGCTTCCGACGGCGGCGAGTGTCGCCTCTCTGCTGGTCTACGCCATCACGTTCGCGTTCATGTACCACTTCTTGCCCGACCGTCGGGTGCGCTGGTACCTCGCGCTCCGCGGAGGAGCGATGACGGCCGTGCTGTTCATGCTCGGGCGTGCGGGCATCGCCTGGTACTTGGAGCGGGCGAGGACAGCGAGTGCGTACGGCGCGATGGGAGCCTTGCTCTTGACGATGCTCTGGGTGTACTACGCGGGGATCATTCTCTTCATCGGTGCTCTGACGACCGCCGTGGTGGACGAGCGCGTGAGCCAGAAGAAGAAGGCGGACAAATCGTGAACTCGGGCCGGGGCCGTGCTGTGCGCGTCGTTAGGAGCTCGGCGCCCTTGGCCGCCAACGGTGCGCGTCGCGGGTCCGCCCTACGCGCACCGGTGCATTGGAGACGGCACCTTGAAGAACGCGCTCGCCTCGACATCGAGGTTAAAGCCATCTGCACTTTGAGCTTGACGAAGATCCCGGAAGCCGCCGTTGCGGCATCTGGCCTGTGTCGCACAGGCTCGCGAAAAGAGTCAGAGGAGGAGCGCGGCAGCGTGAAAGCACCGACGAGCTCGAGAGCACATGTATTCCCCTTCACGCCTGCCACGGACTCGCTGACCGAGGTCTGGATCGACCTGTCGCAGTTCTAGGAGTTCGTGGTCGCACCCCAAAGCGAGGGTCTCGCCGTCGATGCACTCGACGCCGCGTCAACGCGGCGCGGCTACCAGCCCGACCGAATTCAGAGCCACTTCAGCCGCTTGAAGATCAGCAGCTCGAGCCCCAAAAGGGCCGTCATCACGCCGCAGAAGATCCAGAACGCGTTGTCGTTTTCGACGCCTGGCATCCCGCCGACGTTGATCCCGAGCAGCCCGGTCAGGAAGGCCAGCGGGAGGAAGACCCCCGATACGATCGCCAAGATGTAGAGCGTCTTGTTCGTAGCCTCGGCCAGCTGGTTCGCGATGTCGTCCTTGGCGACGACAGCGCGTTCGCGCGCGGCGTCGATCTCTTCGATGTACCGCAAAAGTCGATCGATCGTCTCGCGCAAACGCAAGCGACACTCGTCGGTGAACCAGTCGGGCGGCGCGGCAAGGAGATTGCCCAGGGCTTCTTTTTGCGGCCAGATATAGCGCCGCAGGTTGTTCATGCTCTGCCGCAATTCCGAGAGCTGCCGGCGCTGCTCGGTCGCTCGGGAGACATCGAGTTGATCCTCGAAGCGGTCGAGCTGTTCATCGTAGGACTCGACGGTGTCTGACATCTTCTCGTTGATACGAAAGATGAGACGCTCGTAGAGGTCGGACGCGGTCTTGGGTCCGGTCTCCAGCTCGATCAATTGGGCGAGGACGTCGCGCGTCGTGAGCAGCTTCTGTTGCCGGATCGTGATGACACGCTGACCGTCGGACCACATGCGCATCGCGATCATGTCGTCCGGTTCTTCGCCTGGATTCGAGTTCACACCGCGCAGGATCGTGACGAACCCCCGCTTCCCCCGGAACACGCGCGGCCGCGTCTCCTCCGCCAGCAACGCCTCGACGGTCTGGGCGGTCAAGCCGCTCAAGTGCATCAGCCAATGCTGGACCCGCGGGGATTCGCGATCGAGATGGACCCAGAGCGGCGCGCCGCCGTCTCTCCACGTCTCGACCTCGCGCCAACCCACCAATTTCGCGGAGCCGGTGCCATTCAAGAGGCAACCGAACAGGAGACCGTCGTCTTCGCGTGGCTGATGTTGAGTTGAATTGGAGGGCATCATGCTCGAGCTCGGATCATCGTTGCCTACAGCATGGGCAGGCAGAGTCGCAACGGGCCTTTCACTGCGCGCCTCGCGCTTGATCCAGTTCGCGACGGCGATGGCGTTCCGTGAACAGCCACAACACGACTCCGCCCATGCCGAGGATCACGAACACGATGAAGACCGAGCGCTCCATGCGGCGCGCCAGGGAATAGTCCGCGCTCACTTCGCCCAGGAGGCGCGGCCGAATCGGAATGGTGTCGCTGTTCGGCAGGGCGTTACGGCTCGAAGGGGCGTCGCCGTTCGGCGGCACCGACAGGACCTCGACCTCGAGCTCCAGAGGCTGCGCGTAGTTCAACCAGAGCGCGCCGAAGTCCGCCGTGCCTGTCGACGAGGCCTCGGCGGGGCGCACCTCGGTCGGCGGGCCCGCGCCCAAAAACGCCCGGGCCTCGGGCCAGGACTCCGTCGCGACATAGCGAGCGCGGGCGCTGAGGCGCGTGCCCGGCGGGAGGCCCGGGACCTCGAGGCGTGGTTGCCGCTGGACGTGCATCCAGGCGTCGTCCATCGAGTCCCCCCCGAGGTCGAGGCGCCACGTGACACGTTGCCCTGGGGCCAGGGTCAGCGCCGGGCCCTCCAGGATCCGCGTGGCCCAGCGCTCGACCAACGCGATGTGCTGGTGCCACATGAAGGTCCCTGCGGGCAGGATGAAGGCGAGAGTGGCGAGGGCGAAGAAGCGCAGCGCGGGCATGGGTGCATGATGCCCTTTCGACTGGACCTAAGCGCCCGCCGCAGCGGAGCAGCCCCCAACAGGGGAGGCCCCGGGGGCACAGGGGAGGCCCCGGGGGCGTCCCGCACGGGCTTCCGAGGCGCGGGGTTGAAGATCCCGGCCCGAACGGCGATCCTGTTCGACCCGAATTCCGCTGGGACCCTCCCGACGGTTCGGCCCCCCACGATCACTCGACACCGAGGACAGACGATGGCTTTCGAAGTCCCGCCGCTCACCTACGCCTACGACGCCCTCGAGCCGTACATCAACAAGCGGACGATGGAGCTCCACCACGACCTCCACCACGCTGCGTACGTCAACAAGTTCAACGCGGCGGTCGAGGGCACACCCTTCGCCACCAAGACGGCCGAGGAGATCGTCGCGGACCTCGCCTCCGTCCCGGAGAACATCCGCGGCGCCGTGCGCAACCACGGCGGCGGTCACGTCAACCACGCGCTCTTCTGGTCCATCATGGGCCCGAAGAAGGGCGGCGAGCCGAGCGGCGAGCTCGGCGAGGCCATCAAGAGCGTGTTCGGCTCGTTCGCGAACTTCCAAGAGGAGTTCAACACCAAGGGCGCGGGTCAATTCGGCTCCGGCTGGGTTTGGCTCGTGCTGAACGGCGAGGGCAAGCTCCAGGTCCAGGCGACGCCGAACCAGGACACGCCGCTGTCCGAAGGCAAACACGTGGTCATGGGCAACGACGTGTGGGAACACGCGTACTACCTGACCTACGAGAACCGCCGCCCCGAGTACCTCAAGGCCTGGTGGAACGTCGTCGACTGGGACGCCGTCGGCGCGCGCTTCGCGCGGGCCAAGGCCGCGGTGCGCTGAGCCCTGAACCGCGTTGACCGCCGTGACGAAGCGCCCGTCGGACTCGGCGCGCCCGCAGCACAGCGGGCGCGCGCGTGCCCCCGAGCGCGACGCAGGGGTGCGGTTCGACCGCCTCCTGGCGCTGGCCCTTTGCCTGCCGGCGCTGCTGTTGCTCATGCCCCTCGGGCCGGGCGCAGTCCCGCCGCTCGTCAGCGACCCGACACCCGACGCGACCGCGGCGGGTTGGATCGCCCTCGCGGCTCTGCCTGCCGTCGCCCTCGCGCTGCTGCGGGGCGCGGCGGCGCGCGCGTTGCCGCTCTGGCTCCCGATCGGGGTCGCGTTCCTCGCCGTCGCGACCATGAGGCTCCTTGGTGCGCCCGGCGCCGACACCCTGGGCGCCGACCGATCGACCCTCGGCTGGGTGGCGGGCGCGGCCCTGTGCACCGCCGGGGCGACCCTCGGGTCCCGCGGGCGCGCGACCCTCACCACCATCGTCGTGGCCCTCGGCCTCGCGCTCGTGGCATCGGCGCGTTGGGCCCCCGCCGCGGCGGGCATCCCGGGTGTCGCAGGCCTCGTCGGCAATACTGGCGACCTCTCCGAGGCCGCTTTGCCCGCGGGCGTGCTCGGGCTCGGGTTGTTCCTCGGCGGCACGCCCCCGCTGCGGGTCCTCGGGCTCGCCGCGGCGGTCGGCTCGGCGCTCTACGCGGGGCTTGTCCCCGTCCACGCGGGGACACTCGGCTGGATCAGCGCCGCGGTGTGCGCCTTCGTTTGCAGCTTCGGGAGGCCCCCCGCGCGGCGCCTCGCGCGGTTGGCGCTCGTCCTGTCGTTCGTCGCGGTCGCGGCCTTTGGCGTGCGCTCGCTCACGGGGTCCGGGTCGAGCGTTGGCGCGGCAATCGGCGCGGGCGAGCGAGCCTCTGATGGGGCCCCAGACCCGGCCTTCGGCCGGGACCCTGACCGCGCCTCCGGCGCGGGCCAAATCGAGCTCGGCGGCGCGCCCTTCCGCGTCGCTACCTGGCGCGCCACCCTGCGCCTCGTCGCGGCGCAGCCCCTCGGTGTCGGGCCGGGGCAGTTCCAGGCCGCGTTCCCCCCCTACCGCGACCCCGCGGAGCTCGAGCGCTCGAGCCACGGGCGGCGCGAACCGACGCCGCAGGAGGTCGAACACCCGCACAACGACGTGCTGCTCGCGTTCGCCGAGCTCGGGCTCCTCGGCGGCGGTCTATACCTCGTCTTCGTGCTCGTGCTCCTCAGCCGGGCGCTGCGAGCGCTCCGTGGGTCCGACATCGGCACCGCTGCGCTAGGCCTCGGCGTGTTCGCGGCGCTCGTGAACGGCCTCGTCAACACGCCGGTGCTGTCCGGAACGGTGTCGGCGGCCGTGTCGTGGCCGCTCTTCGGCGCGCTGCTCGCCGCCACCCAGGGCCCACCACTGAAGTCCGCGGGCGCGCTCGGCCGCGCCTTGCGTTTCGCGCCCTACGCGCTCGCGCTGCTCCTCGCGCTCTCGGCCCAGCGCGCCCAGCGCCTCATGGCCCACGGGCGCGCCCTCTCCGAGCTGCCGAGCGCGCGGATCGTCGTCGATGGGCACGAACAGCTGGACGGCGCCCAGCTCGGCGTGCTCCTCGCGCGCGCGCTAGAGGCGCGGCCCGACTCCGTGCCTGCGCTCGAGAAGCGCGCGCAGCTGCTCGCGGCCCGCGGCGCGCCCGAGGCGCAGCAGCGCGAGGTGCTCGAGCGCGCGCTCGCGCTGCACCCTTATTCGTTCAGCCTGCTCCTTGCGCTCGGGAACCTCGCGGCCGAGGCGCAGCGTTTCGACGAGGCCGCGACGCTTTACGCCGCGGCGAGCGCCGTCGACGCACCGAACCCGTTGTTGCTCGCGAATCGCCTGCGGCTCGCGCTCGAAGCGCGCGATCCATTCGCCGCGGAGTCGGCCCTCGAGGCGGCGCGGCGCGGCGGCCTCGTCACCGACACCGAGCTCGAGCGCCTCGCGGCCGAGCGCCTCTTGCGTGGACACCTCGAGGTCGCTGCAGTGCTGCTCGCCGCGTGGGCGCCGGCGGAGCTCGCCGGAAGCCTGCGCGGGGACCCCGATGCCGGGACCGCGCCACGCTACGACCTGCTCACGGGCGAAGCAGCGTACCAGGCCAGCCGGGACCTGCGCGAAGCCGGGCGCGACCTCCTCGCCGACGGGTTTTTGTGTGCGTACCAGATGTCCCGCGCGCGCGAGCACCGCGCGAGCGGCGCCCACGAGACCGCGGTGCGTATGGCGCGCCAGGCGCTGCGGCGGGCCGAAGAGTGGCCCGACATCGCTCCCGAGCACGGCGCCCTGCGCCTCGAATACGCGGCGTCGCTGGTCGCCGCTGGCGACAACTCGAGCGCCCGCGACACCCTCGCGGCGGCGCCCATCCGCGGGATCGACCTGCAGCGCATGCTCTCCGCCGACCGCGCGGCGCTCGTGGGCGCGGGCCTCGTGTCGCTCGTGGACGGCTGGGTCGTCGTGCCCGGGCCCGGCTGAAACCCGCCCCTGCCCCATCGTGGTACCCGGCGTTATTCTGAAGTACTGAAAGTACTGTGCCAGGGTCGTTTCTTCACATTTACGGATCGCTCGCGCTCCGCGCGAGCGATCCGTAAATGTGAAGAAACGACCCTGGCACAGTACTTCAGAATAGCGCTGCGCGACGTGTGCTACAGGACGTTGACGCACATGTGGCTGGCCGCGGCCGTAGATTGGGATGCGCCGAGCGCGCCGCCTGCCCCTTGGATCCAACGCCATGACGCCGAACACCAACCCACACCATCCAGAGACCGGGACTCCGCACGCCGGCGCCACGAACGGACGCAGCCAGCGGATCCTCGTGGTCGAGGACGAGGAGGCCCTCGCCCTCGGCATCCGCGACGCCCTCGAGCACGCGGGGCACAAGGTCCAGGTCGCCCTTGACGGGCGCAAGGCGCTCGAGCTCGCGCGTACAGGTGAATTCGATCTCCTCGTGCTCGACCTGATGTTGCCTGGGATGAACGGCCTCGACGTGCTGCGCGAGCTGCGGCGCGCCAATCACAGCGTGCGCGCGCTCGTGCTGACCGCGCTCGCCGACGAGGACGACGTCATCCGCGGCCTCGAGGCCGGCGCGGACGACTACATGAAGAAGCCGTTCTCGCCGCGCGAGCTGCTCGCGCGGGTGGACGCGCAGTTCCGGCGGGTGCAGATGGACACCGCGGCGCCCGCGATGCTCGAGCTGCCGGCGGGGATCCGCGTCGACCTCGCGCGCCTCGAGGTGCACCGCGACGGTCAAGTGACTCCGCTCACACCGCGCGAGGGGGACATCCTCGCGTACCTGATCCAGAACCGCGACCGCGTGGTGACGCGGGATGACCTCTTGCTCGACGTATGGCACTACCAGAGCGCCAACGTCGAGACCCGCACCGTCGACATCCACATCGTCGGCCTGCGGCGCAAGGTCGAGCCCGAACCCGCGAACCCGCAGCTCATCCAAACGGTGCGCGGGCGCGGCTACCGCTGGTACGACTCTTGAACCAGAGCCTCGCGCGCGAACGCACGGCGCTCGTCCTCTACGTCGTGCTGCTCGTGCTGCCCGCGGTGGTGCTCGGGGTGCTCCTGTCCCAGCGCTTGTGGCGCGACCACCAGGTCGAGCTGAAGGCAGTGCCGGACCGTTGCAGCGACGCCGCGCGACGCCTCGCGGAGGCCGTCGCGAATCGCCTCGAAGCGCGGCTCGACGAGGAGGGCGCGCGGCCCTTTTTTCACTACCAAGAGGAGTTCCTCGACCCAGACACGACCATCGGGGTCGCGCTCAAGCCGACGCCGCTCGTGAACGAGCCGCGGCCGGGCGGTGTGCTCGCGTGGTACGCCTACGACGACTACGACCCGCACGGATTCGATGCGGCCAAGTACTTCTACGGCGCGAACCCGTCCCTCGACGAAGCTGAGATGGGGCCGATCGTGCGGCGCGACCCGGGCGACTCCGAGCGCAAGCTGCGGATGTTGCAGGAGTACCAGGTGCTGGGCACCGACGTCGAGGGCGAGTGCGAGGTGCACACGTACACGTACCGCGTGCTCGGGGTCAACCTGCACCTGAACCTGCAACGCGGCGGCGTGGCCCAGTGCGAGCGCATCTCGCGCGAAGCCGCCGAGTACGCCAACGCCCTCGCCGAGGTGAGGGTCACGCCGTTGCAGATGCGTCGCATCACCGACGCTGCGGGTGAATTTCGCCTCGTCGCCGAGCGGCTCGTCTACTTGACACCCGAGCCGTTGCGTACGGGCGCGCCCGAGTGCATCCAAGAGATCACTCGCACGGGTTACCAGGCCTACCAGGGCCTCGTGCTCGACCCACACTGGTTGTTCGAGGAGCTCCCGCACGAGGTCGCGCGCCAGGTGCTGGATTCCTCGCAGAGCCTCTCGACGGCGGATCCGTCCGGTTCGGGATCGAACGCGGCCGCGGTCGGCGTCGAGCAGCGTGACGTCACCGTGAGGTCGGCGAACCTCTTCGACATCGTGCCGTCGAACTACCGGTTGGACCCGGCCGCGGGCCTCGGCGAGCTCTTCATCACGACCGATCGTACGGCGATGCGCCAACGTTTCCGCGGCCAGATCGGCTGGCTCGCGGGTGTCGCGGCGCTGCTCGCGCTGTCGATGTTCGTCGGGGTGAGGCTGCTCGTCGGCCGCATTCAGGCCTCGCGCGAGGAGTCGCTGCGCACACGCAACTTCGTCGCGGCGGTCACACACGAGCTGCGCACGCCAGTCGCCGCGGTGAAGCTGTACGGCGAGATGCTCGCCGACGGGTGGATCCAGGACGAGGCGAAGAGGCAGGACTACCTCGACCGCATCGTGCGCGAGACGGACCGCCTGTCGGCCCTCATCGATCGGGTGCTCCTGCGGCGCAAGCTCGAGGAGCAGCGGCCGTCGCCGACCGCCGGCGACCTCAACCGCGAGGTCGAGGCCCAACGCGCCGAGCTCGAGCTCGTCGGCGGCGAGTTCCGCCACGACGTCGTGTTCGAGCTAGCACCGAATCTCCCGCCCGTCACGCTCGTGCCCGAGGGCGTGCACGTCGTCGTCACGAACCTCGTCGAGAACGCGCGCAAGTACGCGCCCGCCAGGAGCGGCGAGCCGATCGTGGTGCGCACGCGGCGGGACTCCAAGGCCGGCGTGGTGCTCGAGGTCCTCGACCGAGGGCCCGGGGTTCCGGACGCGGAGCGCCGGCGCATCTTCGAGGCGTTCTATCGGCCTGGGGACGAACGGACGCGCAGCACGACGGGCACGGGGCTGGGGTTGCACCTCGTCGCGCTGCAGGTGCGCGCGATGGGTGGCAAGGTTGAGGTGCTGCCGCGCGACGGGGGTGGCAGCGTGTTTCGGTGTACGCTGCGGACGGCGTGAGCGGGGCTCCGGACGGCGTGAGCGGGGCTGCGGGTTGCCGAATCGGCGTACGGTACCAGGTACGCGGCGCCGATTCGGCAGCCTCAGCCCGATGCTGCCTAACCCTGCGATGGACGCTTCGCCGCGTCCTCGGCAGCCCGGCGTTCACGCTCGGGGAAGCGCACGTTGAAGCGC
>Ga0163144_10019844_pt1 | contig 13487 bp, 8 predicted proteins | sample OliLak19BULKMAT1_FD_123175 | JGI IMG/M metagenome (GOLD analysis project Ga0163144, IMG submission 123175) | Freshwater microbial mat bacterial communities from Lake Vanda, McMurdo Dry Valleys, Antarctica - Oligotrophic Lake LV.19.BULKMAT1 | ecosystem: Environmental > Aquatic > Freshwater > Lake... | reverse complement strand
GGTGCCGGTAATGCCGCTCGGGCTGCTGGTCGCGGTGAAGCCGGTAATCGCACTGCCGCCGTTGCTGCCTGCCGTGAAGCTGATCGTCGCCTGACCGTTGCCGGCCGTCGCCGTGCCGATGGTCGGTGCACTCGGCACGGTCGCGGGCGTGACGGCATTGCTTGCCGCCGAAGTCGTGCTGTTGCCGACGACATTGGTCGCGATCACGGTGAAGGTGTAGCTGGTGCCGTTGGTCAAACCGGTGATGACGTGGCTCAGGCCCGTGGTGCCGGCGTTGCTGTCGACACCGCCTGCAGGCAATGAAGTCACCGTGTAGCCGGTGATCACGCTACCGCCGTTGATGGTTGGCGCGGAGAACGTCACCGTCGCCTGCGCATTACCTGCGGTCGCCGTTGCGCCTGACGGCGCACCCGGCACCGTAGCCGTGATGCCGGTGCCCGCCAGCGTCACCAGCGTGGTGGTGCGGTTGATGTGGTTGAAGCGGACGCTGGCCGCCTTCGCGCCGGTGCTGGAGGGGTTGAAGCTGATGCTGACAGCGCAAGGCGCTCCTGCCGCCAGCACACCGCTGGTGCATGTTTGCGACTGCAGCACGAACTGGGTCGGATCGGCGCCGATGATCGACAACGATTCGACGCGCGCCGTGCCGGTGGAATTGTTGGTGAACGTGGCGGTCTGGTTGGCGGACTGCGCGGAGACGAGCGTGTTCGGGAAGCTCAGGCCGGAAACGTCGGTACTGCTGGAATAGATCGCCACCGTGCCGCCCAGCGAGATCACTTTCGCGCCATCGCCCGTGTTGATCGTCAAGGTCGCGCTGGCGGCACCAGGCGCATCGGAAATGCCGGGCCGGAATTCAATCTGGATGGTGCAGGTGCCCGTTGCCGGGAACGACGTGCCGCAACTCGGCGTGTCGTTTTGGAATTGCGCCGAGGAAATCGACACCGACGAGAGGCTGATCGGCGACCCGGCGAGGTTGGTCAGCGTGACCGTTTGCGATGCCGAGCCAGTGCCCTGCGCTGTCGCGGCAAAAGTCAGCGAACTGGCGGAAACAGATAGCGCCGCCTGCGGGGTGACGCTATTGGAGCTCGCCGATGCTGCGCTATTGCCTACGGCATTGGTCGCGAGCACCGTGAACGTATAACTGGTGCCGTTGGCAAGGCCGGTCACCGTGCACGGCGAACTCGCGCAGGTGCCGGTGAAACCGCCGGGACTACTGGTGGCCATGTAGCCCGTGATCGCAGTGCCGCCGTCATAAGGGGCAGAAAACGAAACCGTCGCCAAGCTATTGCCTGCCGTGGCGGTGGGCGTACCCGGCACATTGGGAACCGTTGCCGGTGGTGCGGCAATGAAACTGCCAAGGGCAACGAAACCACCTCCACTGCCCAGCTGGGTGACCAGGGTTTCGGTGCTGGTGTTGAAGATGCGCACGCCGCCGTTGTTGGAAACCGTGACGTAGGCCTTGCTGCCATCGGGCAGGAAAGAAACCGCCTTCGGTTCGAATGCGCCCGTTGCAAAAGTACTCACCACGGTGTTGCTGGTGGTGTTCACGACCGAAACACTGTTGTCGGTGACAGCCGAGTTCACTACATAGACCCGATCCCCCGAAGGATGGACCGCCACGCCGTATGGCTGGTCACCCACGGCAATCGTCGTGGTCACCATGTTGTTGACCAGATCCAGTACCGCCAGCGAATCGGTGTTGGTGAGCGCCGCATAGGCACGGTCGCCGTCCGGGTGGACGGCCATGCCGATGGCAAGGCCGCTCACGACGATGGTGGCCACCACGTTCCCGCTGGAGGTGTCGATCACCTTGATGGCGTTGCTGATACTGACGTAAACCCGGGTTCCGGCCGGATTGACGGCCACGCCAAAGGGGCTGGAACCCAATGCGGTCGTGCTGGAGATCGTATTGGTGACGGTATCGATCGCGGCCAGCCTGTTACCGCTGAAATCAGCGACATAAACCTTGCTGCCATCCGGGTTCGCCGCGATGCCATAGGGATTTCCAATCATGGGAATCGTGGCCAGGACGTTGTGTGTCACCGTGTCGATGACGGTGACGTCATTGCTGACCTGGTTGGTCACGTAAACGCGGGTGCCAGAAGGATGGATGGCCACGCCTTCCGGCGTGTTGCCGACGGATACCGTGGTCACCAGCGTCTGGGTGCCGGTATCAAATATGTCCATGGTGCCGTTGCCGAACTGGCCCACGTAGGCGCGTGGCCTGGCGTAGATCAGGGGCGTAACGGCATTGGACGACGGCGATGCCAAGCTGGTGCCGTTGCTGTTGGTCGCGGTAACAGTGAACGTATACGGCACGCCATTGGTGAGGCCGGTGACCATGCACGGCGAACTCGCGCAGGTGCCGGTGAAACTGCCGGGGCTACTGGTGGCCGTGTAGCCAGTAATCGTGCTTCCGTTGTCGTTGGGCGCGACGAAGATGACCTTGGCAATTGCAGTCCCCGGAAGGGCCACCGGCTTGGCTGGCGCGTCGGGGGCTCCTGCCCATGCCGGGGAACTGGCAAAGCACAAAACCAGCGCCAAGCACACAAGGGCCGAAAGCCAAGGCCCCGGCGCGCTGGCTCGGCGTGCCGGCTCGCTCAGGTTGAACCGCAACCGCAGTCCATCGGATTGATTGCGATTGACGGAAGTGGCGGCCATGCAGATTTCCATTTGATTTTCCTGGCGCTGGTGCGATTGGCACCTTGGTAGAGTTGACGCGACAACGATCTTGGCGGCAGCAGGGCTTGCTGGGCCTGCACGATGCAAACTTCAGAACTCGAAACGCAGACCCACGGCAATGCCATCCTGACTGATGCGCTGCTTGCCGAGAATTTTTTCGTAATAGATGAATCCGGAGCGGCCCTTGGTGGCCACGAACGACAGGCCGGCGCCGATGCGCATGAAACTCTTGTCGATCGGCTCACCGGCGATCACGAACGGCGTGCGCGCAGGATCAAAAAGGAAATAAGCTTCGAGGTCCGCGGCCTGTGTCTGGTGCTCGATTTGCCACTCCACTTCCAGATGCGGCACCAATACGCCCCAGTTGGTGCTGTGGCTGCGGGTGACCTTGGCTCCGAGCACGCTGCTCAGGGAAGTCGAATCATGGGCGTTGATCACGAGAGCGAGGCCGGCGCCGGGCTGGCCGGCGGTCAGGCGCTCGGTCAAGGCGTCAAAACTGTTGCGTGTATAGAGGGTGCGCAGGTAAGGGCCGAAGCCCCAGCCGTTCCTGTTGAAATCACGGCCGATGCTGGCCGCCATCGCCAAGCTTCCGCCGCCGGAATCAGCACGCGCCACCTGATTGACGGTGGTGGTACCACTGGGCGTGATTACCGTGTAGCGGATCTGCCGCTGCATCTCGAACTGGTTGCGCCCGAGACTGAGCGAAAAATCCGTGTACCAGCTGTCGTTGCGGTAGTAGGTGCCGTAACCGGTGACGCTCCAGCCCTGTGTCTCCAGCGCGCCCTGGCCGAAGGCGAGATCATTGCCCTGGTCGTTGTAGCCCAGGGCCACGCCGAAGACGAGCTTGTCGGACTTGCGGTAGTCAACGCCGAAGGTCAGGCCCTGGATATCGAAATCATAGCCGGCGTTGGCGCCGCCGGCGTTGGCCTTGCCGCGGCCGATATTGCCGGAAACAAAAAATCCCCAGCGCGAGAAATCGCTGCCCACTTCCGGCGCCTTGCCTTCGTCGGCCTGCGCCAGCCCCTGGAAAAGGCTGCCAAGGGCGAGCTGGTTGGGGCCGATGTTCATCGACAGGCCACCAAGGTCGACGCCGCGCACGCCACCGCGCAGCGCTTCGGTGCGCGTCTTGATGTTGTCGAACTGCGCCCGCGTGGAGACCTGCTGCACTTCCGCCTGCACCACCGCCACGTCCGAGAACAGCTCGGCCAAGGCCGAGGACACGCCATCGGGATCGGTTTCGCCCGAGGCAATCAGCTCCAGGCATCGGGCGCGCAGGTCGACCACGTTGGGATCGCTGCTGTTGCTGGGCAAGTTGGGGCAGAGCTCGTCAATGGCTTCGGCCACAGCAGCCGAGGCCGGCGTGATGTTGGGGACATCAGCGACCGGCGACGACACCACGTTGATCGTATAGGTCTGCCTGGGCGGTACGCCCGTGCAATCAAGACAGTTGACCTCGGCGACGATCTGGCCCGGCGAGAAATTGCGCAGGCTGATATTGATCTGGTTGCTGAAAGGGCCGGGAAACCCCGAGTAATTGATGCTCGAAAGATAATTCGTTCCGTCGAAAAATGTGTAGGCACCACCGGTGCTGTCGCTGAGGATGGAGTCGCGCAGGCTGTGCGTGGTGCACGATCCCGGCGTCACAGCCTGCACGTCGGCCGATATCTGGATCGAGGTTGTACCTACTGGCACCGTGATGGTGGCGCCCGACTGCGAGCTGAGCACACCATCGACATATACCTGGCTGGGCGCGCCTATCTTGCAAGCGGATGCCGCAGCGAACGGTGAGACCAAGAGCAGCGGCCACGCCAGCAACCAAGGCGGTCGGCGCTGGCCAGACCGATGGCTGATACGGAACTCGCCGCGCCTGAAGTCATCACTGCCCGCTGAAACGTCCATCCGCACCCCCTGAAATACCGATTTGCCCCAAGGCCAAGAATTGCCGCTTATGGCCAGACGTTAGGTTATACCGGTTTCCACAGACCGGTGAGTCACGAAAAACGAAGCGGAACCCGGACACGCCGGTGCACAAGGAGTGGGGCTGGGACGCAGCAAGCAAGGGCGAAACCGCACACCCTCGCGGCGTGCCGTCCGTCTACCGGCTCGATGTGCAGGCCCGCGCGCAGCGGGCTCATCGAAAAGGACGTGCCGTGGCTTATTCGCGCGGCGGCGCCCTGAAACGCTTGACCAGATCACTGAACGTGAATTCAGCAAAGTCACGGAACTCCCCCGCATCGTAGAAACGGCCATAGCAGACCGGGCAGCTTTCGAACCAGATATGCGGCTGCTTGGGGTCGACCATGCGCAACATCTCGCTGTCCGGGTGGTGCGGACATTGGATGCGGTCGATGCTGTTGTACTTGGCGCCGGCCTCGGCGCTGCCGATATCAAGCGCCTGGGCATGTTTCTTCATGTCCTCGTGCTCTTGGAGATCGAACCACAGACCCTGGCACCCGGGGCAACGATCGACCACGCCCTCCTCCATCGACACCTTGTCCATCTCGGCCTTGCATTTCGGGCAGCGCATGGTGATCCCCTTTCAAGTGTGCGAAAAACAATTCAACGCGAAACGTATCCATGCGGAACGCAGGTCGGGCCTCGGCCCGACACCATTCCCCCAACATCATCACGCCAACATCACCTCACAAACATGAACAGACCCGGAGTTGGCGGGTCGAGACCCGCCTTACGACTCCCACCACAACCAGAACTCATCCCACAGGCGACCAAAGAAACCGGCTTCGGCCACGGCCTCCTGCGCCACGATCGGCTGCTGGGCAATCACCTTGCCATCCAGCGAGACCCGCAGCGTACCGATGGCCTGACCCTTCTTGAGCGGCGCGATGATGTTCTTGGGCAGGTCCATGGCCGGCTTGAGGTCGCCGTAGCGGCCGCGCGGCACGATCACGACCAGCGGCCTGGCCACGCTCAACGTCACCAGCTCAGCTTCGCCCTTCCAGACTTTCTGCTGGGCGATCTTCGCACCCGGCGCATACAGCGTATGGGTTTCGAAGAAGCGGAAACCCCAGTTGAGCAAGTTGAGGTTGCCGGCCTCGCGCAGGCGGAAGCCTTCAGCCTGGGAATTGGTCTGGATGCCCATCACGATCGAGACCAGACGCTGGTCGCCGCGTACGGCCGAGGCCAGCAGGCAATAGCCGGAACCGCTGTGGTGGCCGGTCTTGATGCCATCGATGCTCGGGTCCTTCCACAGCAGTCCGTTGCGATTGTGCTGGGTGATGCCGTTGACCGTGAGTTCCTTGATCTTGTTGAAGGCATAGGCCTCCGGGAAATCACCGGCCATCGCGCGACCCAGCAGGGCCAGGTCACGCGCAGTCGAGTAGTGCTGCGGATCGGACAAGCCATGCGGATTGACGAAGCGGCTGTTGTTCATGCCGATGCGCTGCGCGTAGCTGTTCATCAGCGACGCAAACGCTTCTGTGCTGCCGGCGACGTGCTCGGCGAGCGCGATGGCGGCGTCATTGCCTGACTGCACGACCATGGCCTTTTCGAGGTCATCGAGCACTACTTCGCCATTGAGCGGCAGGAAGCTGGTCGAGCCATCGGTGCCACCACCGCCGCCGCGCCAGGCGTTCTCGCTGATGCGCACCTTGTCGCTGCGCTTGATCTTGCCGGCCTTGAGTTCGGCAGCGACCACGTACGAGGTCATTACCTTGGTGATCGACGCCGGCTCCATGCGCACGTCGGCCTTGTCGGCGGCCAGGACCTGGCCCGTCGCGGCGTCCATGAGCAGCCACGCGCTGGCACCGCTGGGCACTGGTGCCGGCGGCGTCGGCATGGCCGCCGGCACGGGAGCGGCAGGCTGCGGCAACGATGGGGTTTGCGCGACGGCGGCGGCGATGGCCGCCGTGCCGAGCACCACAGCGAGGAATTGGGAAAAACGCATGCATCACTCCAGGATTTGATGATGGCCGGCCCGCAGCGCAGGCAGCCTGAAAAGCAGGGCGCAATTCTAAGCCTTATTCACTAACCACACGCGCTCCGGACAGACCGATGCGGCGCAGCTCGGCAAAAACGCGATCGATTTTTTCACCGCGCACCGGGCCGATGCGCACGCGCCAGACCGGACGTCCGCTGACTTCGGCCCTGTCGAGATCGACGTCATCTATGCCGGCGTCGCGCAGCCGTTCCGCCACGCGCTGGGCATTGTCCTTGTCGGAATAACTGCCTACCTGGACGTAACGACGAGCGCCATCGCTGGCAGTCGTCGCTATCGATATGCTCGTCGGCTGGACTGGGGCCAGCACCATCGGCCTCGATGTTGCCGCCACTTCGTCCGATGACGCCAACGCCTGTACTTCCACCCGCGCCGTGCCCATGCGGTCCACGCCCAGCTTCACCGCGGCGGCATAGCTCAGGTCGATGATGCGGCCGGCGTGGAAAGGTCCGCGATCATTGACCCGCACCAGCACGCTGCGACCGTTGTCGAGATTGGTGACGCGGGCGATGGTCGGCAACGGCAGGGTTTTGTGCGCGGCGCTGAAACTGCACATGTCGTAGATCTCGCGGCTCGATGTCGCGCGGCCGTTGAACTTGGCGCCGTACCACGAGGCCACGCCGCGCTCGAGATACCCCACGGCGCTGTCCATTACCCGATAGTGTTTGCCGAGCACGGTGTAAGGCGAGCGGTTGCCGAACGGCGAGCGTGGCTCGTTGCCAGGCACCGGCTCGCTGATTGCGCTGATGTCGAGCGTTCCTTGCGGTGCACTGTCGCTGACACCGGGTGCATACAGGCCGCCGGGCGTGTAGTCCTCGTCGCGATGCTCGCGATTGGGCCTGCAGATGATGGTGTTGGGATGATCGCTGGCTTGCGGTTGCGTGCGTGCCGGCTGCGCGGGAATCTCAACCGGCGCGCTGCGCGCAACCACTGCCGATTTCGGTGCTGTGACCTGTTGTGATGCCGGCAGCGGTTTTTTGGGCGAGTGACCGCAGGCCGACAACAGCACGCACAAAGCCAGCCATGGCCATCGCGACAGCACTCGGGTCATGGTGTAGCGGGTGCTGCCGGTGGCGCGACGTTTGCGGCCGCGATTTCACCCGACAGCTGGTAAACCGCCATCGCGTAGAGCTGCGAACGGTTGTAGCGGGTGAGCACATAGAAATTCTGGAAGCCGATCCAGTGTTCGGTGCCGTTGGCACCTTCCAGCGTCACCAAGGTGGCCGGCAGGTCGCGTCCCACCGGCTGCGCCGGTCGATAACCCTTGGCGGCAAGTTCGGCCAGCGAGAATTTCGCTTCGGAATTTCCCGGCACGAACGGCGCGGCACCAGTATCAGCTTGCGCCAGCGCAAACACCGGCTCACCGGTTCGCCAACCGTGACCAACGAAATAATTGGCGATCGAAGCGAAGATGTCGCGCGGCGAGCCGAACAGATCCCGGCGGCCATCACCATCACCATCCTTGGCATAGTTGCGGTAGCTCGACGGCATGAACTGGCCCCAGCCCATGGCACCGGCATAGCTGCCCTTGAGCGTGGCCAGGTCGAGTTTTTCTTCCCGTACCAGGGCGAACAGATGACCCAGCTCAGCGTTGAAAAACGCCTCGCGCTTGGGATAGAAAAAACCGAGCGTGTACAGCGCGTCGATTACCGGAAAACTGCCGGTGTTGCCGCCATAGCTGGTTTCCACGCCGATGATGGCGACGATGAGCTCGGCCGGAACGCCGGTCTGTGCCTGCACCTTGAGCAGCTCCTCGCGGTGTTCGGCCAGAAAGGCGCGGCCCTTGCTGATGCGGGTTTCGGTCAGGAAGATCAGCCGGTAGTCCTTCCACGGCTTGGCTTCAGCGGGCCGGGTGATGGCATCGATGATGCTCTGCCGGTATTTCGCCAAGGCCAGCCCGGCTTCGATATCGGCAGCGGGAATCTGGTAGGTCCTCGCTGTTTCAGCGACGAAGCGGGCGCGGCGGGTCTCGAAATCCGCGGTATGCACCGGCTCGGACTCCACTGCAGGTGCCGGCGCGACGATCACCGTCGGTTTTTCCGGCACCACTGCCGCTGGGGGCGACGTCGACTCCACGTCGGGAGCGTCCGGCTTTACGGCAGGCGTTGGTGCGCAAGCAGCAAGAATCGCGGCAAGGCCGGACACGATGAAACTGGATACGATCGGGCGATTTTTTGGCATGTTCTCGGTGCGCGGTGGCCTGTTGGCAATTTATCACGGTAAAAGCCGATGGAATGTCGGAAAAACGTTGCCGCGTCACGAAACGCCTGCGCGTTCATCGTCCGATGTATTTCCGATGCGCCTGCGCCGACATGATGATGCCGAAGCCAGCCAGCAGCGACACCGCCGACGTGCCGCCGTAGCTGATCAACGGCATGGGCACGCCCACCACCGGCAGCAAGCCGGCGACCATGCCGCCGTTCACCAGCACGTACACCGAGAAAGTCATCGCCAGCGCACCGGACAGCAAACGGGCATAGGTATCGCGGGCATTGGCGGCGATCCACAGGCTGCGGCCAATAATGAACAGGTAGATCGCAAAGATCAGCAGCACGCCGACCCAGCCCCACTCTTCGGCGAATACCGAGAACGCGAAATCGGTGGTGTGCTCGGGCAGGAAATCCAGGTGCGCTTGGGTGCCCTGGCCCCAGCCCTTGCCGGTCAGTCCGCCGGAACCGATCGCGATCTTGGACTGGATGATGTTCCAGCCGGTACCCAGCGGATCGTTCTCGGGATTGAGGAAGGTGAGGATGCGATTCTTCTGGTAATCGTGCAGGAACTGCCAGGCCACTGGCAGCGAGGCCAGCCCCAGGCCGGCGAACAGGCCAATCCGCCACCAGGCCAGGCCCGCGAGATAGATGGCGAAGGCACCCGAAGCACCCACCAGCAGGCCGGTGCCAAGGTCGGGCTGGATGATGATCAGGCCGGACGGCACGCCGATGATCAGCGCGCACACCGACAGCGTCTTCCAGCCCGGCGGGAGCGGCGTGCTGTTGAGGTACCAGGCCACCATCATCGGCACGCTGAGCTTGAGCAGTTCGCCGGGCTGCAGGTAGAAGAGGCCGAGGTTGATCCAAAGGCGCGCGCTGCGCCCGGAGCCGACCGCGAACACCACCGGCATCAACGCCAGCGTCAGTCCGAACACCAGCGGCGTCCAGGTCCGCAGTCGCGCCGGAGAGACGCGCGAAATCATCACCATCGCCAGCAGTCCGACAGCGAATCGCGCGCCCTGCGCCAGCACCATGCGGGAATCACCACTGCCAGCGCTGGCCTGCACGGTCAGGCTGACCAGCATCAACGCCAGCAGCGCCAACAGCAGCGGAAGGTCCACCTTGTCGAAGATGCGCGACAGCATGTCGCGCAACCACAGCACGAGCAGGCTCATTGCGCTGGCCTCGCTGGCATTGGCGTGCTTTCGGATGCTTTCGGTCGTGGCGGATCGACCGGTGCCGTTGCCGATGCTGCTGGCTTCGAGGCAAAAACCGCTGGCGGCGTATCAGGTTTCACCAAGTAGGCATCCATCGCCTTGCGGACGATAGGTGCGGCCGCCGTGGCGCCGAAGCCGCCGTGCTCGACGACCACGGCTACGGCAATCCTGGGCGCGTCCGCCGGCGCATAGGCGATGAACAGCGCCTGATGCCGCTGGCTCAGTGGCAATGAACGCGGATCATGGCTGATGTTGCCTTTGCGGCTGATCCGCTGCGCCGTGCCGGTCTTGCCGGCAATCAGATAGGGCGCGCCAATGCCGATGGCGCGGGCTGTGCCCGTCGGCCCGTGCACCACCGCCACCATGCCGGCCTTGACCTCGCCAAGGTTGAAGGCGCTCGCTCCGATGTTTTCCGAAGGCAGCAGCGGCTGGTTGTTCCATGTGCCGAGGAATCCCGTCCGGCTGGCATGCACCAGGCGCAGCGGCCTGCGGATACCATCATCGGCCAGTGTGGCCGTGCCCTGCGCCAGCTGCAGCGGCGTCACCAGCCACATGCCCTGGCCGATGGCCGCGTTGACGGTATCGCCGGCATACCACGGCTGGTTGAAGCGCTGGCGCTTCCAGGCCGGCGATGGCAGCACGCCCACACCCTCGCTGCCAAGGTCGATGCCGGTCTTGCGGCCAAAACCATAGCGCAGCAGGTAGCGATCGAAGCTGTCGATGCCCATGTCCATCGCCAGCTTGTAGTAGTAGGTGTTGACCGATTGCGCAATCGATTCGCGCAGGTCCACCCAGCCGTGGCCGCCGGCATGCGAGTCACGGAAACCACGCGAAACCCCCGGCAGGTAGAACTCGCCGGTCGACAGGGTTTTGTCGCCGGTCTTGCGCATCCCTGATTCCAGGCCGGCCAAGGCCACGAAAGGTTTCAGCGTCGAGCCCGGCGGCGTGCCGCCCTGCACGACGCGATTGAACAGCGGCCGGGAGATATCGCCGGTCAACGCGTTGTAATCGACGTGGGAAATGCCGTTGACAAAAAGGTTCGCATCGAACGAAGGCAGGCTGACCAGAGCCAGTACTTCGCCGGTGTTCGGATCCACCGCCACGGCCGAACCGTTCTGCTCGCCGAAAGCCTCGACCACGGCACCCTGCACCTTGGCATCGATCGACAGGCGCAGGTCTTCGCCCGGTTTTGCGTCATGCCGGCGCAGCACGCGCAGGGAACGTCCCTGCACGTTGGTCTCCACTTCCTCGTAGCCGATGCTGCCGCGCAGGCGCTGTTCGTAGGCACGTTCGATACCCGACTTGCCGACGTGAGTGAGCGCCGAATATCGCTCGTCGCCCAGTTCTTTCAGATCGTCCTCATCAAGCCGGCTGACGTAGCCGATGACGTGCGCGAACAAATCGCCGTGCAGGTAACGTCGTGTGAGGTAGGGCACCACGTCGACGCCTGGGAAACGATGTCGGTTCACCGCCAGCCGCGCCACTTCCTGCTCGGAAAGCCTTAGCTTCAGGGTCACGGGCAGGAAGCGCCGGCTGACCCGGCGCGTGCCCTCGAATCGGCGCAGGTCCTCGGGGGTGAGTGCGATCAGCCCGGACAGTGCCGCCAGCGTGGCCTTCACATCACCCACCTGCTCGGGCACCAGCTCCAGCCGATAGGCCGACACGTTGTCGGCCAGCAGCTCGCCGTTGCGGTCATAAATCAGGCCACGCGCCGGCACGATCGGCCTGAGCTTGATGCGGTTTTGTTCAGACCTTGTCTGGTATTCCTCATGCTGCAGCACCTGCAGCCGGAAATAGCCCGAGGCCAGGCCCAGCAAGGCTATCGCAATGCCGATCACACCCAGCGCCGCGCGTCGACGGAACTGCTCGGCCTCGACCTGCGGATTCTTGAGTTGGCGTCGGCCCAGCGGCTTCATCAGGTCTCGCCGCCGTCAGCCGCTGCGTTCGCGGCTGCGCAAGCGCAGTGAATCGAGCAGCACGAACAGCCAGGGCCACAGCGCCAAGCCGATGACCGGCGACAGCCACGCGCTCCACGGCAGGCCTGGCGCACCCGCGAGCCAATGGATGGCCGCCATCACGATGCGGTCGTTGAGCAACAGCGCGAACATCGCCAACGCCTGCTGCCACAGCGGGAAAAAACGAAGGCGCGGCCGGAACCGTTGCACCAGAAAAGCCAGCACCACCAATCGCAGAGCATTCTCGCCAATCAGCGCGGCACTGAGCACGTCGACGGACAAACCCATCAGGAAGGCAACGCCCAGGCCGACATGCTGCGGCGTTTCCAGCAGCCAATAGCAAAGCACCATGGCCAGCAGAAAGGGTCGCACCAGTTCCAGTCCACCGGGCAAGGGCAGCACGACGAACACCAGGGCCAGCAGGAAGCTGGACAGACGCAGCCAGAAACTGTCGCGGCGGATCATCGCGATGGCTCCTGTGTCGTCGGCTCAACCGGCTTGTCGGCTGCGGCGTTGGCAGCAGGCGGCTTCGCAGCCGCTTCTTGCTTGCCTGCGGCTGCCGCTGCGGGCGTGGAGGCCGTCGGCATCGACGGCTGGCCTGCGTTGGCGGGTGCGGGTGCTGCCTGTGCAGCAGAATCCACCGCTGCGGTTTTTTCGACCGGCTCGACCACCTCATCGAGCAGCAGCACTTGATTGCCGCGGTCGAGCTGAGCGGCCGGCGCGATTTCCGCCACGATGAAAAGCCCGGTGACCTCGGCGTGCAGGTCATTGACCACACCTACCGGCAGGCCGGCCGGAAACCGGCCACCGAGGCCGGAGGTGATCAGCACATCGCCTTTCCTGATGTCAGCACTTTGCGGAATATTGGGTATCTGCAGCGACAAAGGCTGGCCAATGCGGTTGACGCCGCCATAGGCGATGCCGCGGAATCCCGAACGCGCCACTTGCACGGGAACCGCGTGGTCGGGGTCGGTAATCAGCAGCACGGTCGCGCGATGCGCGCTGACTTCAATGACCTGGCCCATCAGGCCGCCGGCATCCATCACCGACTGTCCCACGCGCACGCCCAGGGTTTCGCCTTGGCCGATCATCACGCGCTGCCGATAGGGATCGAGGTCGACATCGACCAGATCGGCCAGCCGTACGTCCAGCTTGTGCCGCGTCGCGCTGCCGAGCAAGTCACGCAGCCGCTGGTTTTCCAGCGCCGCGGCCTGCAGGCGGTTGAGCTGGACGCCATTGATGCGCAGACGGTCGCGGAGCATCCGGTTTTCCTGCTGCAACTGCTGCCGCAAAGTCAGGCCATCGCCCAGCTCATCAACCAACCGCGACGGTAGTGCCGCCAGCCACCACAGAGGTTCGGCGACCACGGAGACTTGTTGCCTCGCATACAGGCCGACGCCCGCGCGGTGGTCGGCGATCATCAAGGCCGCGGACAGCGCCAGATAGGTCAGCAGCGGCAAGGTTGCGACGG
>Ga0163144_10019843_pt1 | contig 13488 bp, 9 predicted proteins | sample OliLak19BULKMAT1_FD_123175 | JGI IMG/M metagenome (GOLD analysis project Ga0163144, IMG submission 123175) | Freshwater microbial mat bacterial communities from Lake Vanda, McMurdo Dry Valleys, Antarctica - Oligotrophic Lake LV.19.BULKMAT1 | ecosystem: Environmental > Aquatic > Freshwater > Lake... | reverse complement strand
GATCCGGGTATCATAGTTCTTTGTATCGAAAAGTGCATAACGCAGCGTGAATGAAATTTTGCTGCCTGTCTTTTTATAAGTCGCATCCTGGTAGATGAGGTAACCGTTCTCGCTGTTCTCTTTTTCCAGTAATATATATTCCACCCGGTTGCTCAGCTTTAGAGATTGGGAGACTTTGTATCCGATGTGCCAGCGGTAATTTACCTGCTTGTATGGACTTATAAAATCAATATCGCTGTCAGAACTGGAGTTTACAAATTTGTCTTTTTGCCGTACCCGTATGTAGGTATCCAGTTTTTTTGAAGGAGCATAATTTATCTGCACTACAAACTCGCTTCCCGAAGAAGGTGCATCCACCTGGTACTTAAGCCAAGGGAACTTAAAGTGATCATAATAGGCGTTGATGTTCAGGTAACTGGTTGGCTGAGCGGTTATTCCAACATAAAATCCTTGTTCGTTTGCAGGCTTTGAACTTTCGGAAAATGCATTGGCAGACAAGCTATGGAAATTGCGCTGGTAGCTGCGGTGGAGGAGGGAAAGGGAGAGTTTGGGGTCGAGGGAGATGATGCAGCCGTTGAGAACAGCCAATCCTGCCCCCTCTAAATCTCCCCCTTCAGGGGAGACTTGTAGGACGTTAGGAGCTGAAAAGCTAACTTCCCCGAAGAAATTAAAGTTGCGGAGGAGGAAAGAATAATCTGCGCCAAGATTTGTAAGTTGTTTTCCGGAGAATTCAAATTGGTTGTAAGTAGAAGTGGAGCGTTTGAGTTCTACATCAAACAGCGTGTGCATGGCTGTGAGTCCAAAAGAATATTTTCTTTTCTTGTAGGAAATATTTCCTCCGAGGATCGTTTGTGTTACGGCATTCCGGTCCGAAATTTCAGAAGGAGTGGAGTGGAGGCCGGTGGTTTGAAGGGAAGAGATCTGGGATGTATTACTACTGTCGGAATAAATAATATTTGCATCCAGTTTTTTTCGGGAGAAAAATCCTGTTGCCTGGAGCTGATTGGTTCCTGCCGTAATAGCCACACCTCGCATAAAGCGGTTCTCATCCACGGAAGTATATGGGCGTATGCCGGAGGAAGTGCGCTTAATGTTCACGGCTTCCGAAGATTTTCCATATGCAAGCCCCGACCAGCTTGTCAATCCCTGGCCAAATCCCACTTGGTAGTCCCCGATCGCCAATGCTTTGATGAAGCGGATATTTTTAATGAAGAAATGGGCAGAATAAAAATCAAAGCCGGTTTTTTGCTCTCCATTCAAAAGGGAATCGTACCCGGAAGAATTAAACTTCTTGTTATTTCTGAAAAATAATTCTCCCGCATCTTTTTCTGCGGTAATGCCTGCGCTCACATTATTTCCGTAGCTGAATTTATAGTGGGAATATATTTTCTGCCGGCTGCCAATATATCGTGAATTTGGACTTTCGCTGATCCCTGCCGAATCGATCGGAGAAAATCCTGCTTGTTCTTCCAATACCTGCTGTCCCCGAAAAGTAAATTCATGGTTTCCTTTTCGCATTACTTCTTGCAGGGAAGCAGGCGGTTCTTCGGTGATGTCGGCTACTTTGATGTAAGGCAGCAATTTCTTTATGGTATGCGTGGGGAATCCGTCAATGCTTTGCAGTTCGTAAGGAGAAAGCAGTCTGCCATTCTTGTCAATGTGGCTGAGTAAATTTTCAATCTGTAATTCGTCCAATATTCCCAGCTCGGCTAGTTGTGTTGGATTGGTGTTGTTTAAATTAATCGGGTGTTTCCGGTAGAAGTCGAGTGTCTCGATCAGACTGGTGTAATCGTCTTCCTCATTTTCAGAATTCTCCGCCAGGTTTTCCAGTTTTTGTTCGATGGAATTATCGAGGGTGTCCTGGGCAAAGGCCTCAGTCCCGACCCTTCTCCAAAAGAGAGGGGAGAGTAGAATTAAAAAAATAAAAATTATTTTTCTATTCATCTGGTCAGGGCTAAACCCCTTAGTTCTGTTGCTCTGATTAACCCCGGCCTTAAGGCTGGGGTTGCAATGCTATATTACATATGGGCTGTAGCCCTCATTATTAAGCATTTTCACTTAGCTCAATCCAGCGCAGCCCTTTTTCTTCTAAGGATGAAATTATTTCTCCTATACGTTCAGAGCATTCCATCATCTCTTTATGATTCTCAATTCCTTTGTTAAGTTTTTCTGTCAGTAATTCTTTTTCAGCTTCTAATTTTGAAATATCTTTTTCCAGATGCTCGTATTCGGTTTTTTCTTTGAATGAAAGTTTTCGTTTAGGAGCATTGTTTGCGGAGGAATTCACTTCAGGAGTTTCTCCTCTGACATCTTCTATCGTTAATTCTGTTTTTCCAGCTGCCTGGGCTCTTTCCTCCATATCTTTTCTTTCGCGGTATTCAGTATAGTTGCCAGGAAAATCACGTACCACACCGTTTCCTTCAAAAACAAAAAGGTGATCCACCAGCTTATCCATGAAATACCGGTCATGCGTTACGATCAATACGCAGCCTTCAAACTTGGTTAGGAAATCTTCCAGCACGCTGAGAGTAACTATATCCAGGTCATTGGTAGGCTCATCCAGGATTAAAAAATTAGGATTACGGATCAGGATCGTCATTAAGAACAACCTGCGCTTTTCCCCTCCGCTTAATTTCGATACAAAGCTGAATTGTACATCTGCCGGAAAAAGGAATCGTGTAAGTAGTTGAGAAGCGCTTAATTTAGATCCATCCGCCAGGGGAATATACTCTGCAATGTCTTTTACAACTTCTATTACCCGCTTATCTTCCTTCAGTTCTATTCCTGCCTGCGAATAATAACCATAAATAATTGTTTCCCCTGTTTTGATAGTTCCTGCATCGGGTGTGTCCAGCTCCATCACCATGTTGAGGAAAGTGGATTTGCCTGCGCCATTTTTTCCAACCACCCCGATCTTCTCTCCCTTTTTAAATATGTAGGAAAAGTTATTGATGATCTTGGTGTCGCCAAATGCTTTTTTGATCTTGGTAACTTCCAGTATCTTTTTTCCGAGGCGGTTCATCTGCACGCTCAGCTCCAGCTTTTTATCTACTTGCTTACTGAATGCTTTGTCTTTAATATCGTAAAAAGCATCCACACGCGACTTGGATTTTGTTCCGCGGGCACGGGGCATTTTGCGCACCCATTCCAGCTCTCTTTTATAAAGATTTTTAGCCTTATCAATTTCGCTGTTCTCCGTTCCTTCTCGGGCTGCTTTCTTTTCTATATAGTAGGAGAAACTTCCTTTGTAGGAAAATAATTTTTTGTTGTCTATTTCAATGATCTCGTTGCAAACGCTATCCAGGAAATAGCGGTCATGCGTTACAACCAAGAGTGTAAGGTCTTTATTGATGAGATAGTTCTCCAGCCATTCGATCATTTCCACATCCAAGTGATTCGTAGGCTCATCCATGATCAGCAGCTGCGGTTCATCGATCAGTACTTTAGCAAGCGCTACGCGTTTCTTTTGACCTCCGGAAAGAAGTCCAATTTGTTTGTGCAGAAAAGCAATTTTTAAGCGCTGCAATACTTCTTTTACTTTGGACTCCACCTGCCAGGCATCCATGTGGTTCATGGCCTCGGTAGCTTTTTCCAGTCGGGTGGAAGTTTTGTCGTTAAACTCTGCTTCAAAGGCCTCCAATGCAAATTCGTATTCCCGAACGGCATTCAATACAGGGTTGTCGGTTTTGTAAATGGCTTCTTCAACCGTATCATTCTCGTCAAAAACTGGATTTTGGTTCAGGTATGTAACAGTGAGGTCATTGCGGAACGTCACCTTTCCTTCATCGGCAATTTCTGTTCCGGTAATTATTTTAAGCAGCGTGGATTTTCCGGCTCCGTTCTTTGCAATAAGTCCAACGCGTTGTCCCTGGTTGAGGCCAAAACTTATTTTATCGAATAATACTTTTGTTCCGTATGCTTTCGAAATATTTTCTACTGATAGATAATTCACAAATAATGATTTTAATAGAATGCCAAAGATACGAGGGCTGGAGCCCTGACAATTTTATTTATGCAGTTTTAATTAGTTGGGTTTCTTCGAAGCAGCTTCAAATTCATAGATCAATCCTACCTGGGGGCTGAATCCCAGTGTTGAGTGATAGGTAGATGAGAGGTCTAGCTTGAGTTTTTTAAGGTCAAGTCCTATGCCGAAGCAACTCAAAGAGGGCTTGGTAGAAATACCTGCACGTAAATACAATTCTTTGATCGGTTTATATTCCAATCCCGCTTTCACCATTGCTTTTTTATCAATGTCTTTTTCTGTTTCGAGTGCCACAAATACTTTGTCGGAAAATTTATAATCCGCTCCCAACCTCATGATGGTGGGAATGCGTTCATCGTTGTAGTTAATCAGTTTACTTCGTGTAAAATTAAAGATGTGCATGCCCAGAGTTAGGTTCTTCAGCGCTTTTGCCTGTATTCCTGCTTCCGCAACAAAGGCTCCTTTTTTTCCGTACCCGGAAATATTGCTTTCCATATAATCCATCATCACTCCGGCAGAAACATATTCTCCAAATGCTTTTCCGAACGCAAGCCCGTATTTATTCTGGCTGTACATAGAATAACCAAAATTTGAAACGCAAACTCCGAATGTTCCGCTTTTTGTTGGTATGGCAAACGCAAATGCTTTTGTGCCCAGTTCCTTCAGCATAAATTTATTCTGGTAGTAAATTCCGGTATTTATCTTTTTTAAAAAGCCCAGTCCTGCCTGGTTATTTTGTACAGACCAAAGATCGGAAAGTGATACTGACGCGTTGCCGAGGCTGGAGGAACGGGAACCTAATGGTGAATTATTGTTTGCCGAAACAATTGGCAGTTGGCAAAAAGCAGTTGGCAAAACCAATACAAAAATGCGGAGTAATTTCTTCATTTAAGTTGTCTTAAATAAAGCTGGACAGTATTTTCAAGCCCCAGGTACAATGCATCTGAGATCAGCGCATGCCCTATGGAAACTTCCAGCAGGTTTGGAATGTTTTTATAGAAATAGTTGAGGTTTTCTAGGTTAAGATCATGCCCTGCGTTTATTCCAAGGCCGAGTTTACTCGCAAGTTTTGCTGCCGCAACAAATGGTTTAATGGCTGCTTCTTTTTTACTTGAGAAATCTTTTGCATATGATTCGGTGTAAAGCTCAATTCTATCTGTTCCGGTTTTTGGCGCATTCCCTATCTTCTGTAAATCTGCATCAATAAAAATGGAAGTACGGATTCCTGCTTTCTTTAGCTCAGAAATTATTTCTTTTAAAAAACTTTCGTGCTTTACCGTATCCCATCCCGCATTCGATGTGATCGCATCCGGAGCATCGGGAACCAACGTTGCTTGTTCCGGTTTTACTTTTAATACCAGGTCCATCCATTCTTTGGATGGATATCCCTCAATATTATATTCAGTAGTAACTATTTTTTTTAGATCAACGGCATCTTGATATCGGATGTGCCTTTCATCCGGCCGGGGATGCACGGTAATCCCTTCGGCACCAAATTGCTGAATATCTGCAGCAGCTTTCAGCAGGTCGGGCAAGTTCCCGCCACGAGCATTCCGCAGGGTTGCGATCTTATTGATGTTTACGCTTAATTTTGTCATTTTGCCTCACCCCCAACCCCTCTCCCAAGGGAGAGGAGCGAAATAAGGCCTAAAAGTAAAAAATGTACATTTGTAACAGAGGTATGTTTATAAATCTTTTATTATTGAAACATACTGGCATCCCATACGTTTAACTTTAAAAAGGCCATTTAATGCTAGCATACGAATTGATAACCGAAGAAGTCCCTTCCCTTAAACCTAGTGATTCAGGCAAGAAAGTTCTGGATTGGATGGAGGATTTTCGTATTTCTCACCTTCCTGTTGTAAACAAACGTGAATTTCTCGGGCTTGTTTCACATTCTGATATGCTTGACCACAATGCCGGCAAAAAGACATTGGACAAGCTCCACCTTTCTTTAATAAAGGCATATGTACGGGAGAACTACCATATTTTTGATGTGCTTAAAGTAATTTCTACTCACAATGTGAGCGCGGTTGCGGTGCTGGACGAAGAAAATAAATATGTGGGAGTTATCACAGCGGATTCTCTGATCCGGAAGATCTCCAACATGCCGTTTGTAAATGAACCGGGCGGAATTATTGTCCTGGAGATCCTTGTGCGCGATTATTCACTTTCTCAGATCGCTCAGATCGTGGAAGGAAATGACGCAAAGATTCTTAACCTATACGTGAATTCACATCCGGATACTACCAAAATGGAAATTACCTTGAAGATAAACAGGGATGATCTTGCTCCTATTTTGCAAACCTTTTCAAGATACAATTATGTTGTCAAAGCAACTTTTCACCAGTCGCAAATGGGAGGTGATCTCAAGAACCGCTTTGACGAGTTTATGCACTTCCTGAACATTTGAACACCCATTCGATGTTTTCCTTCTTTCGATTTTATTTTATTTTATTTTCCTTCTTTGTTTTCTTCAATGGCATCCTTGCTGAAACTTTTTGCCAGGCACCGGGTGATACAGTAAATTCAACGGCAGAACGATTAGGTTCTGACACTAAAACCGAAAATTTTGTCATCATTAATAAGATCGGCATTATTGGCAACAAGGTCACTAAAGATCATATAATACTCCGTGAGCTTACCTTTTCCGAAAACGATACTGTGAGCAGCTCTGTGGTACAGGCAAAATTGAGATCGTCCAAAGAAAATCTATTAAATACTTCTCTGTTTAATTTTGTTACGATCGATACTATTCCTACGAACGATGAACGGATTGAGATTCTTATTAGCGTTGCCGAGCGCTGGTATACTTGGCCCATTCCCATCTTTGAAATTCAGGAACGTAATTTTAATACCTGGTGGGAAACCCGGAACTTTGACCGTGCTAACTATGGTTTTTTTCTGGAGCGGGAAAATTTTCGGGGAAGAAAAGAAGATCTTAGTTTTTACTTTCAATTCGGTTATACCGAGAAGTATGGGATAACATATAGAATTCCATACCTCACCCGAAGACAGACAAGCGGTGCCGGAATTACGTTTTCTTATTCGCGTAATCATGAGGTTGCCTATGCCTCAGTTGATAATAAACAGTTGTTCTTTAAGGACGAAAGCGGATATGTACGCCAGGAATTTACCGGGAAATTGTATTACACCTACCGCAGCGGAATTTATAATACCCACACGATCGAAACAAAATATGTGAACAGCAGGATCAATGATACTTTGTTCGAATATTCTTCCGATTATTTTCTGTACAAGGAGACAGCGATCGAATACGTGTCCCTGGATTACTTTTTCCGGAGCGATCATCGTAACTCAAGAATATTTCCTTTGAAAGGCCATTATCTGGAACTTGAAGCGACCAAGCTGGGTTTTGGCCTGCTTAGCAACGAGAAGATTGATGTTTGGAATTTCTTCCTTACATTAAAACAATATCAAAAACTTTCAAACAGGTTCTATCTTGCAGGAGGCTTGAGATTCAAATATTCACCAACACCCAATCAGCCATATTATGTTCAAAGAGGATTAGGGTGGGGTGATTATGTGAGAGGATATGAATATTATGTGATAGACGGACAAAGCTATGGAACGGCAAAATTAGGTTTGAAATATGAGATCATTAAACCAAGGATTGTTAAAGTGCCGCTGCCTTTTAATAAATTCAATACGTTTCATTATGCGCTGTATGCTGGAATATTTGGAGATGCCGGGTATGTGGATGACAACCGCTATGCACAAAAGAATCCGCTGGCAAATTCCTTCCTTTACGGTTATGGGGCGGGTATAGATTACGTAACCTATTACGATATTGTATTTCGTTTTGAATATTCCTTCAATAAGATGCTGGAACATGGCTTTTTTGTGAGTTTTAATGCCGGAATATAGCGCGTACCTTTACCTCTGTTTCCCTATACCTTATACCTTTGCACTTATGAAAGTTGCTATTTACGGCCGTGATTTTAGTACCAAGCTGCCTGCCCGTCAAGAGGCACACACAGATTCAACAGCTGATGCTTTGCAAACCTTGTTTACCAGACTTGACAAAGCAGGGGTAGAGGTGCTTGTTTACGAGCCTTTTCTGAAGCATCTGGGAAAGAAAATAAAAGCAAAAAATACTTTTACTAAGCACGAAGAACTGAAGGGAAAGGTGAAATTTCTTTTTAGCATTGGAGGCGATGGTACATTTCTTGAAACTGTTCGGTTCGTGCGCGATTCGGGGATCCCTGTAGTGGGTATTAACACCGGGCGACTAGGTTTTCTTTCCGGTATAACCAAAGAGGAGATAGAGCCTGCGGTGGATGCCTTACTGAAAGGAAAATATTCTCTGGATAAAAGAACCCTGCTTGAGCTGAATATAAAAGGAAAATATTTTTCGGAATGCAGGTATGCCTTGAATGAAATTACCGTACAGAAGACCGATTCTTCCTCCATGATCACAGTTCATGCTTCCATTAATGGAAAATTTCTGAACACGTATTGGGCGGATGGATTGATCGTTGCAACACCTACCGGGTCCACCGCGTATTCTCTTAGCTGCGGAGGCCCCATTGTAATGCCCGATTCTGATAATTTTGTGATCACTCCCATTGCTCCTCATAATCTGAATATCCGTCCCGTGATCATTTCTTCACACGATGTCATAACTCTTGAAGTGGAAGGCAGGAGCCCGCATTTCCTCGTATCGCTTGATTCGCGTTCCGAGAATGTTCAATCGCCTGTTAAGTTATCCATTAAAAAAGCTGATTTCTTATTTTCTCTCGTAAACCTTGAAAAACAGGATTTTCTTTTAAAACTCCGCAGCAAGCTGCACTGGGGCCTGGATAAGCGTAATTAGTAAAATATTTTTTCACTATATTCGTTATCCGCAATCATGAAAAAACATTCAACGATACTCTTTTTTTTATCCTTTTCACTCGTTGTTTTGTATGCTTCTGCTCAGAATGGCTCTGTAAACACCCCTCATCCACTCAGAATAAGCCCTAAAAGCACAGAAGTAGGCATTTTTCTCGGAGCCAGCTATTACACAGGCGATCTGAACCCATCAGGACATTTTAATCGTTTTGTGAAGCCGGCAGGAGGATTATTGTACCGCATAAATTTTAATTCCCGCATGTCTGTTAAAGCGATCGCATCTTATGGAAGTGTTCAGGGTGACGATGCCTATTCCCGAAGCGATGCACATAAGAACAGAAATCTTTCATTTAAGTCTAATATCATGGAATTTGCTGTAGAAGGTGAATTGAATTTTTTGCCATTCAGCATCGGCAGCAAGAAATTGGCGATCAATACTCCGTATGTTTTTGCAGGGCTTGCTGTTTATCGTTTCAATCCCCAGGCATTGTACAACGGACAATGGTACAAGCTGCAGCCTATTGGTACCGAAGGACAAGGTTCAGCGTTTAATAGTTCCAAAACGTACTCGCTCACGCAGTTCTCAATTCCCTTTGGTGTGGGAGTAAAAGTGAATGTTTCAAGAAATATCGGTATCAATTTTGAATGGGGCCTGCGCAGAACATTTACAGATTACCTGGATGATGTAAGCGGAAGATATGTGGATCCTACACTTCTTGCATCTGAAAAAGGTCCTGTTGCCGCAGCACTTTCCGATAGAAGTATTACACAGGATGGGACAGGCAACACAGGAAGACAGAGAGGAAATTCCTTCACAAACGATTGGTATTCTTTTGCAGGTATTATGATCACCTACAAGATGAAGAATAAAGAAAATGAGTGCGAGCTTCCGCATTGATCCAGCCTGCTTTATTTTATATTTCTAAAACGATTTGAGGATGTTGTTTGCTGCTTTTTTCAGGGGAGAAGGGTAGAGGATGACGTGTTGCTTTTTCTATCTTTACGCCCCTTATGACCGAAGAGAAGAAACAGGAAATGTCCTTCCTCCAGCACCTTGAATCGCTGCGCTGGCATCTCGTGCGTTCGGCATTGGTAGTGCTGCTGCTTGCAGTCATATTCTTCTCGTACAAGGAATTTATTTTTGGAACGGTCATCTTTGGGCCCATGCATGCTGATTTTTTAACCTATCGTGCTTTGTGCAGGTTTTCTCATTTTGCCGGATTGGGAGATTCACTTTGCATGCAATCCATTTCATTTGAATTAATTAACATCGATCTTTCCGGCCAGTTTACAACGCATATCTGGGTGTCGATCATAGGCGGTTTAATAACTGCTGCGCCATACGTATTGTGGGAGCTCTGGATATTTGTCCGTCCTGCTTTGCACGAAAAAGAAAGAAAATATACCGGAGGAGTAGTTTTTTTTTCTTCGATGTTATTTATATCAGGAGTTTTGTTCAGTTATTATATTGTGGTGCCCCTAACCATCAATTTTTTAGGAAGCTATCAGGTAACTCCGATAGTTAAGAATACAATTACAATAAGCTCTTACATATCCACGGTAACGGTGCTTACGTTTATTATGGGAATAGTTTTTGAGCTTCCTATAATTGTCTATTTCCTCACCAAGATTGGCCTGCTTGGCCATGATTTTATGCGGAAGAATAGAAGGTATGCATTTGTGATCATTCTGGTAGTGGCGGCAGTTATCACTCCTTCTTCCGATATTCCCACCTTACTGATCGTTTTTGCACCGCTGTATATATTGTACGAAGCGAGTATATTTGTTTCCATGTATGCTGAGAAGAAAAAGTAAATATCACCCCTCTCTTTCCGAAATGCGTTTCCAACCTTCGCGTTTCGCTCGTTTGTCCTTAAGGGAGCGTACAAAGGCAAATGAAGTGTGTTCAGTAAAAGCTATGTTTGTGTTTTTTGTTCTTTTTTTTCCACTCTTGAAAGTCCTCCCGTGGGGGGAGGATTTAGGCGGGGTAGCTCTTTCCCAGGAAACCAAGATCATAGGCAAGGTATATGACGGTATAACACGTGAGCCTTTGCCTTTCGTTAATATTAAATATAAAGGCGGAAAACCTTTTACTACCACGGATGTAGATGGTAATTTTACCCTGGCAACTTCCGCTCCAACCGACAGCATTGTGATCTCCTACATAGGATATAAGACTAAATCAGTAGCTGTAAAGAAGAACATTGCACAAAACCTGAATATTTATATTGAAACGGATCAGCTTACGCTCGGTGAAGTGGTGATCCTCCCCGGAGAAAACCCTGCACATCGTATTTTGCGCCAGGTTATTTCTCATAAAGACGATAATGATAAGGAAAAGCTTTCTTCTTACGAGTATGAGGTATACAATAAGATAGAATTTGACATGAATAATATTCCGCCTGAATGGAAGGATAGGAAGCTTTTAAAGCCCATCAAATTTGTTTTTGATTATATCGATAGCACCAGCGTAACTGAAAAGCCGTACCTGCCTTTGCTTCTCTCAGAATCTATTTCAGATTTTTTCTACAGAACTGCGCCCCGCTTTAAAAAGGAGATCATTAAGGCAAGCAAAGTTTCCGGCATGCAGGATAAAAGCGTTTCTCAGTTCATGGGGGAGATGTATCAGAATGTAAATATTTATGATAATAACATACTTGTTTTTGGAAAACAGTTTCCAAGCCCTATCTCAGATAACGCGCTTAATTATTATAGGTTTTACCTGATCGACAGCGTGATCATCGGCAGCAATCGTTGCTATCATCTTCAGTTCAAGCCTAGGCGGAAGCAGGAATTTTCTTTTTCCGGTAATATGTGGATAGCAGATACAACGTTTGCTGTTAAGCGCCTGGAAATGACCATTCCTACAGATGTGAACCTGAACTTTGTGAAAGCATTGAATGTCATCCAGGAATATTCTCGCGTGAACGACTCAACAAACAAATCAAGTCAGTGGATGCTTAGCCGCGACCGGTTGGTGGTTGATTTTAAAATTGATGATAACCGTAAGAAACCCAAACAGGCAGGATTTTACGGACGGAAAACTACTTCCTACAAGAACTTTGTGATAAACAAGCCCCGCAACGAAGATTTTTTTAACCGGGTTGATAATCTACAGGTAGAAGATGGGGCTACCGTAAAAGATGATAAATTCTGGGAAGCATCCAGACACGATACGCTTTCAGGGAACGAAAAACAGATATATAAGATGGTGGATTCCATTAAGTCCATGCCTATTTACAGATCGTGGTATAATTGGATTTACATATTTGTTACGGGGTATAAGGAGATAGGCCCTTTTGAGTTTGGCCCTTATTATAAAACGTACAGCTTCAACCAGGTGGAAGGGCATCGTTTCCGTGCCGGGTTCAGGACCTCTGATAAATTTAGCAAGCGGATGGAGTTCAGCGGATACGGTGCGTATGGAACCAAGGATCAAACCTATAAATACAATATTGCTTTTAAATCTTTCCTGACCAAGAAGCCAAGGCAAATCATCTATTTGGATTATAAGGCTGACCTGGAGATCCTGGGGCAAAGCGCCAACGCATTTACTAATGATAACATCCTGTCCACCGCTTTCCGCAGAACACCGCTCACTAACATGACCAGCGTACAGCAATCCAGAATTGGTTATGAATGGGAGCCGTTCCCCGGGTTCAATACAAAATTATTTATGGTGAACAGGATAATGAGTCCGCGGGGAAGCCAGCGTTATGATTTTTTAAGTAACAACGGCACCGGCACGGACACACTATCCCTCAATAATATTATTTCTTCAGAAGCTACCGCGCTTATACGTTTTTCCTTTGACGAAAAATATATTGAATATACATTTGCACGTACCAGCACGGGCACAAAATACCCTGTACTTTCTTTGTATTATGCTTACGGTGCAAAGGATATTCTCAGGAGCGATTACGAATATCATAAGGTTATACTGAATGTTGGCGACCGTTTCCGTACCATGCCTTTGCTGGGTTATACGGATTATATTGTTGAAGCCGGAAAGGTATTTGGTAAGGTTCCGTTTCCGCTGCTCTCGCTTCATGGAGGAAATGAAACAGTTATCTACGATCCCTTTGCATATAACATGATGAATTATTACGAGTTCGGAAGCGATCAATATCTAACCGTGCAAATGTTCCATCACTTTGATGGATTCTTCTTGAATCATATTCCGATCATGCGAAGGCTCAAATGGAGGGAAGTAATTACCGGGAAGGCATTGATTGGAAGTGTAGAAAAGACAAATGAAAATGTGTTGCTTTTCCCTGCCACGCTCAGTACACTAAATAGAGGCCCTTACTATGAAGTAAGCGCGGGGATAGAAAATATATTTAAAGTATTCAGGATAGATGCTTTGTGGCGCTTGTCATATATTGATAAGGCTTATGAGAATGCATATAAAGCAAAAGGTGGAAGCAGTATACCAAAATTCGGGATACGGTGGTCATTGCAAGTAACATTTTAAAAAAAATCTGTTTGCTCAAAACTCGGTTTAATGCCAATATACAAATGGATATGCGCCATGCTAATATAACAGCCCATACCAATGATACTAATTGAACAGCCGTTCTATTAAATGTATTCATTTGTATATTCGTATTATTCGTATCAGTTGTATCAATTAGTATATTAGCAACATGATT
>Ga0163144_10019841_pt1 | contig 13490 bp, 11 predicted proteins | sample OliLak19BULKMAT1_FD_123175 | JGI IMG/M metagenome (GOLD analysis project Ga0163144, IMG submission 123175) | Freshwater microbial mat bacterial communities from Lake Vanda, McMurdo Dry Valleys, Antarctica - Oligotrophic Lake LV.19.BULKMAT1 | ecosystem: Environmental > Aquatic > Freshwater >... | reverse complement strand
CCCGCGTCAGGCGGACCAATCGCGCGCGAGTCCGGTGAAATCCGGACGGCAGTCGGGCTCATCGTTCGCCCGGCGTACGCAGATCAGTGGATGGAAGATTTGCGTAGATTTTGTGAACGGTCTGGGGAGGCGTTGGTTGGATTCTGTAGTGGATTATCCGTCTTTATTGACCTCGGGCATTGCTCGTGCCATGGACCGTGGGAATCGGAAGAGATTCCGGCGGATGGCACGTATACCTCAAGAGAACTCGGCGTACTACTTCGGGGCGGTGGGAACGCCAGTCGGGCTGGTCTGCTCCGCGCGTGGAGCCAATCCCCCTTCGCCAAACAAACGGAAAGCGGACTCAAAGAGCTACTAGCTTCATCGAACAAGGGGCTTCGGGAGTATGCGCTGCGCAATGCGATGCCAGTCCTTTGCGACAGGCGTCATGCGTCGGGCAATACGCCCCAGCGCCGAGCACGCCGGGATGGAGGGGAGAGAAAGCTTCTTGAGCGACGACGTAAGCAGGTGCTGCGAGACCAACACCGAGCCCGGCGACCCGCCAGCCCAGTAGAGAGCTCCGCCGCCACGAGTCCGTCTACACGACGTACCGAGGCAGATGCTGCGGCAGCCGTAGCTCCAAGCTCCCCGCGTCAATCTGCGGGCTAAGTATTGAAGCTTGCCGGTGTATGAGAATGCGACCATCGTCTGAGAATTCAGCACTCGCCCTCGCCTTATCCCTCTCTTGTCTCCCACGCCGAGCGTTAATCCTTGTATGGATCAATATCCCCGACGCCGGCCATGACCACACCGAGCGGACGCAACGTTTCCAGCACGCGAATGGTTTGCCCATGGGCTGCCACGACCTCTTCCAGCCGCTTATAAGCCTGCGGCGACTCATCCACATCTCCACCTCGACGGATAATACCACGCGGTGCGAGATAGTCATCCATCATCGACAGACTGATGAGACCCGACCCGTCTCGAGTTCCTGTTTTCCAGTTCTTTTTCCCTGCGGCCTGCGTTCGTGACAAGGCGCGCCCTGCGCCATGCATTGCGGATGCCAACGCGATGTCCGTTGCCACACACGACTGCCCTTCAATGATCACCAAGTCATCACCCATTGAGCCTCCCACCACTCCTCGAAGACCGGGAGCGATTGGGGTCGCGCCCTTGCGCACCACAATCAAATCTTCAAGGCCTTGACCAACGTCATGTCGCTCGCGGCGTGCATCATTGTGGTTCAAATCGATCTCTTCGACCACGCGCGCGCCGAGCAGCCCTGCGACATGCCCGGCCACTGCCAATCGGCCAACACGTGCGTAGTCACACGCGAGCTCCATCGTCGCGAAGTAATCATCTCCCAGTGGCGTGCCTAAATCGCAGACCACTGGCGGCGCCATCGCATCCTCCTGAGGCGACTTATCTTCCATCAATCGGCCTTGCGCAACATTTCCGTACGCGGTTGCGGCCTTATTGCCAAAGCCCCGCGAGCCAAAATGGGTCACGATCCAGAGCCGGTCGTGCGTGTCCATCGTCAGATCAACAAAGTGATTTCCGCCACCGACACTCCCCAGCTGGCGGCGTCCTAATTCACGCAACCCGCTAATGAAGGGGTGCACCGTCCATCTCGCGTCAGTGAAGAGAGGATGATCGGGTGCCAGATTGGCATCAACACCGACCCCAAAGTGCACATTTGTGGCAATTAAATCCATAACGCGCTCAAGCTCACGCGAGCGGACCCGACCGAGTGTCTCTCGCGAGACGCCGATATCTCGGGCGGTGAGATCAAGCCGAAATCCCGCCATCCCACAGCCGATGTCGACGCCGACCCCCGTGAGGGAAACCGCCCGACGATACGCCACCACTCCACCGACCGGCTGGCCATAGCCACGGTGGTGATCCGCCATCATAGCTCCCCACGCAGCGCGCTCATCAGACAAACAAGTGCGCATTTGCTGCAGTGATTCCGTATCCGAGAGCTTGCCAAAAATCGGAATCCCGTGCTCAAGAGATAACCCGGCGATCGGCTCAATAACGCGGTTTCCGAGAACCGCCTCCATCGACGGCAAAGGACCCGGGCGCGGCGCACCAAGCCCAACAGGGAGGAGGGCACGGGCTGCCGCCTTTCGAGCCTTCCGGCGCTCCGCGGGGCTGAGGGTATGACGCTCACGCATAAATCACTCTAAAAGAGATAGTTGAGTAAAAATTACAGAGATACATTTTTCTGAGAGACAGAGCCTGAGTCTAGCCGAGCCAGTGAGAATCTATCTGGCAGAGTTCTCTTAATATCATCAATAGCCCTAGGCATTTCTCCAGACACCCGCCAAATCCCCTCATAGATGAAAGGCTGGCGTTCTTCTCTCCTGTAAAAAACCAAAACAGCCTTCTTCAATGCTTGTGGCCAAACTTTTTCATCTTCCTGGACACTCTCTCGAAATGATTTTGAGCTCTGGTTTGAAGTTTCCATCGAAAGAACAATACGACCAGATTCAAGGTCGCAGACATCTTCGTACTGACTACCACTTGCTGTTACAAATGCAGCAATCCATCCTGAATTGCGCGGGCAAAAAATTCCTCTTTTGAATGCCGCTTCGCTAGACACTCGGAAGGGAACAACTAAGTCCTCACGCCGATAAGACTCTTTAAGCGTCAGACACGGAAGTGGCTTTTCTCCTTCATGGAGTAGCCAATACTTATTTTCTTTATTCAAAGCAAGTCCAGATTCTTTTTGCTCTTTTGGCGTAGCGACAGTAGGATCAATCGTCGCAGCCAAAGACACTTTTGAGTCTTGCCTGACGTCTTCCTTAAAATTTTCCCCTACTTGATATAAATGAGACATCTTCCCGGACTTGACTTGAACACTGTGATCTTTTGTAGCTACTACGTTTTTGAATCCTAAACCCGATTGAGGCATATTGCCAATCAGCGCGCTGCAACCCAGCATATACCACTGAGACGATATTTGATCAAGGTGATTTTTACAGGAAGCAAGTTGAGCGGGCGACAACTTCTTATCGACCGGGCAAGCCTGCTGACTGTTTGCACAACTCCATCCCTCGCTCATCACAGCACTTTTGATTAAAGCCAACTCAAGCCACTCCCATTGCTCTTTTGAAATCACACTCGTGGCATCTACGGTCGCAAACGCAACCTCTGACCACCAGTTTTTTTCTACCGACGTGCAGTGGGTTTGAACTCTCTTAATGAGATTATCTGCTCTTCCAATATATACCTTTTGAGCAAGTGCGTCCCACAAGACATAGACCCCGAAGCCCGACAAGGTACCTTCTTTCATATCTGCGACAACAGAAAAATCTTGGCGCCAAAAACTCCAACTCTCAATACGAGTATTCCCATCGACTAAATGGCGGAGACTTTTTCCGGGGACAGGCGATATCAATTTAATCTCGTGCGTCATAGAGTCACTCAAGGCAGAAAGAGCAAGAACTGAGGGCGGACGAAACATTATACCTGGCGCTTAACTGTCTTTACCCCTCATTTTCCTAATATAAAGACACTCAACCTAGCTAGATTGGTACATTAAGCGGTGCTTTTTCTGTTTCTCCCCCTAGAAACGCGCCTGATATCCCCATAGCTGAAACAAGGGGCTTTACGGCGCTGTTCGGCAATCGGTCGCGCTGGTTTGCTGGCGTCTTTGTCACGGAGGCGAGTCGGCAGCAGCACGCACACGAGTATATCAGCACGCACGGGTCGCCACTTTCAGCTGAGGATGCCCACCTTGTCTCTCTCATCCTTCACGGCAGTCTCCTGCCGTCGGGGGACTGGGTAGTGACCTCCGGCTTTTTTCATCGACTAACGGGGGGGAGTCACACGCTCTCCGCAGCAGTCGTCACCCCACAAGGTAAGACGTAGGTGAAAAAGCATTTGCTTGATGCGAACAAAGACCGCCGACTTGCCATGGTTCGATATCTGCTGTCTGTCCCGCAGCTCGCAACAGGCGTCTCTCCGGGTCCTGCTCTGCAGCCTGTCTTGATTCAAGCGGCTCCGTCGGCCATCCCCTCCGGGGCCGCGGACATTCCGCGCCAAGCTGAGCCTGAGAAAAAGAGACGCCGCGCTCGCTCGTAAACGACGGCTCTTAAACAGGATAGAGGGAAGATACAACCAAGGGAATGGCAAGCCCTACTACGTCTTTCCCTCTCGCAGGATTCAAGGTTTGGGAGGACGTCACACGTCAGAGAAGTGCATTCTGGTCTGCTTGGGGCCGATGGCAGAGCCTCCTCCACTATGTTGACTCTGCTATTCTTCGGCAAAAATCCCACGGCGTAGAGTGCCCTGAGTCGATGCGCGCGATTCTCGGTCACGGCCCCACGGGATATACCTTCGTATTGTCTCTTTGGAGAGGTCCCCCTAATGCGGTTCACTGTTGTCATCCTCGCCGTCACCTTCGTCGGGTCTCTCAGCGGACTGCTGCTGTTTATTTGGTCGATGTCAAAGGGTTTGTTTGGATCGGCGGCGGCGGCGAGTCGCGTGATCTTCGGAGACAAAGAGATCGGGCTCATCGAAGACCCCGCCGCCCGCGCCGCTGACGCACAGGATGACCTTCAGGCTACGATGAACCGCACGGGTCACACCGGTGAGTTCTCAGTGCTTTCTGTGACAGAAGCGACGGAACGTGCGGCGCAAGACCGTTCCGGACGAGCCCCTGTGCTGATTGCGCTCGGATTCGCGACCGCGTGGCTCGTCATCGCTTCAATTTTTGGCCTGACAGCCTCGATCAAACTGCATATGCCGGATTGGCTTGTGAGCGAAGCGTGGCTGACTTTTGGCCGAATTCGCCCCGCGCACTTGAACGCGGTCGCGTATGGGTGGTGCAGTATGGCAGCGTTTGGGGTTGCCCTCTGGTTACTGCCACGGTTGCTGCGTACGCCGTTGGTTGGGGGGAAGACGGCCGCGGTGGGAGCTGTGTTGTGGGGTCTCGGCGTCACCAGCGGGATACTTGCCATCCTCACAGGACACAGCACGGGGCTCGAATGGCTCGAATTTCCGTGGCCGTGCGATATTCCGATGGTGCTTGGGGGGAGCATGATGGGGGTGGCCCTCCTTCGCACCCTGCGCAACCGACAGGTCGAGCATCTGTATGTGTCTGTGTGGTATATCGCAGCAGGACTGATTTGGTTACCTATTCTAATAATTGTGGCGAATTGGCCTGGCCTTCATTTTGGGGTGCAGCAGGCCGCGATGAACTGGTGGTATGCCCACAATATTCTCGGCCTGTGGTTTACCCCGATTGGCCTCGCGTCGATTTACTATTTTATTCCAAAGGTATTGGGGAAGCCGATTCACTCGTACAATCTTTCACTGATCGGCTTTTGGACACTCGCGTTCTTTTATAGTCAAGTAGGAGGGCACCATCTCATTGGCGGGCCCGTGCCTGGGTGGCTTATTTCGCTGTCCATTGTCCAGAGCATGATGATGATTGTTCCCGTGACAGCTGTTGCCATCAACCAGCATCGCACAACCTGGGGGCATCTCAGCGTACTTCGTCACTCCCCAACCCTGCGGTTTATCATTTTTGGCGCAATGATGTACACAGTGGCTTCCGTGCAGGGCTCTATTGAGTCGATGCGCATAGTCAACACGGTGACACACTTTACGCACTACACGGTGGCGCATGCTCACCTTGGCCTGTATGGATTTTTCTCAATGGTCATGTTCGGGTCGATCTACTTTATTTTGCCACGCGTGATGGACTGGGAGTGGCCTCACGCCCAGCTGATTAGCGCGCACTTCTGGCTTGTGGTAGGTGGGTTTGCGGTGTACATCATTGGGCTCACAACAGGGGGGTGGCTTCAGGGGCTCGCCATGCTCGATGCGAACCGTCCATTTATTGACAGTGTCAATATTACGAAACCCTACTTCTTGGTCCGCACCCTCGGTGGGACCTTGATGACACTCGGGCATCTGGTTTTTGCAGCGCACGTTACGGCGATGCTCCTCCGCCGCGGAGCTCCTCAAATAGGCGCGACACTTTTACAGCCCGCGAGGCTTCAATCTCGTTCCCTCTCTTCTGTCGAAGGAGTCACTGATGCAAGATAAACAAGTTGACGTCACGAGGCTTATTCTTGGGGCCCTTGTCATTATGACGTTTTCAATTGTCGCCCTCGTTGTCATGCCCTACCTCTTTCTTGAGCGCAAGTCGACTGCGGCCCTGCCGCTTCCCTATACAGAGACGCAAGCTGCAGGGCGGGCCGTCTACATCGCGAATGGGTGTATATACTGCCACTCACAGCAGCCGCGTGACCCGAGTGTCGCTCCCGACGGACAACGGGGATGGGGTCGTCCCTCCGTACCCGGGGATTACGTGCACGACCAGCCACACTTGCTTGGCACGATGCGCACTGGGCCGGACTTATTCAATATTGCCGCACGCCAACCAAGTCGTGACTGGCACCTTGGGCATCTCTATCAACCCAGAGCTTATTCCCCCGGCTCAATCATGCCGGCATTTCCCTTCCTTTTTGTTGAGCGGCGGGGTCGCCTTCTTCCGGGAGATGTTGAGATACTTTTACCTGCCGGGGTCGCTCCTGCTGGTGTCAGGATTGTCGCAGGAGAGGACGCGCAGCGACTCGTCGCCTATTTATTATCGCTCGACCACACGTACCCAGTCAAGTCGCCGCTGCGACCAGCGAGGGTGAAATGAAGTTTCCAGTACTCCCGCCTCGTCAGCGAGAAAATGAGGACCCGAATGAGCAAGTGCGCCCGCTTCCGCGCATTCTATTCGGGATGATAGTCATCGGCATGGTGTGGGGCACGTGGTATCTCTCGCAGACAAGTACGGAGGTGAATCCTCTCTTGGGTGATGCGCGCACCACGGTCGCCCTTACTGCGGCAGCACCGTCATCCCGCGTGAGCGGCGCGCAGGTCTACGCGAGCAAGTGTGTCGGGTGTCATCAAGCTTCTGGAGCGGGCCTCGCCGGGGTCTTCCCGACTCTCGTTGCCTCCCCGTGGGTGACGGGCAGCGAAGCGCGGCTTGTTCAAATTCTACTCCACGGCATTCAAGGGCCAATTATTGTTTTGGGAAAGACGTACAACGGGGTAATGCCTGCGTGGAAAACGCTCTCAAATGAGGAGATCGCTGCCGTCTCGTCATACGTACGAGGCGCGTTTGGAAATCAAGCTTCGCCAATTACGGCAGACCTCGTCGCAACACAGCGGGCCGCGACCTCTAGTCGGACGACGCCGTGGTCCGGTGGTGCCGAACTTGAGTCTATTAAATGATCCCCATTCGTAGCGTGCTTGGAGTTATTGTCTCCATCACTGCGGTGGTTTTTTTGTTGAGTCTTACAACCCGGGGATTTTCAGCCTTGACCGTCGACGCAGCCCGGGCGCTTGATGTGGCTGCAACTCCTGTGCGAGTTCCAGACGTAACAATCAAAGATTTTCAGCATCATACTTACACCATGCGTGACAATCAGCGTAGTACAATTGTCGATTTTGTCTACACGCGGTGCACCACCGTGTGTGTCACACTGGGTGGTGCGTACCAGTCACTTCAACACGCAATTCAGTCCCGCGGTCTTGAGTCGCAAGTACGCTTACTGTCGATTTCTTTTGACCCAACGAAGGACACGGAACATCACCTTGCGGTGTATGGACAGGCACTGCATGCCGCCCCCCCTGTGTGGACGATTGGCACGCTTGCAGAACCGCAATCTCTCGCCGCCCTGCTCCGTACATTTGGCGTCCGAGTGATTGCGGATAAACTGAATGGGTTCACACACAATGCGGCGCTTCATATCGTGACCCCCGATGGGTTGCTCGTGCGAATTCTTCCAGTCGAAAACACAGACGAGGCGCTCGACCTGGCCCTCCAATATGCGCAAGAACACTCAGCGCGCCATGAGTAAAACGTATCTCGCTTTAGCCCTCACCTTGACGTGCGTAGCTGTTCTCTTTCGTGACGTGCTGGAACAGCGGATGCTGTTGCATATGCTTATCCATATTCCGCTTCTTGTTGGCGCTGGGGTGCTCTTTGCTCACGTCCGGCCCCGGCCAATCTCGCGGGTTTCAGGCTTCTCGTCGTGGAATAACCAGGGGGTCGCTGGGTGGATACTCGTCACCGGGATCATCACGGCATGGATGATTCCTCGAGCATTGGACAGCGCCGTAGAATCTCCGAGTATTGATGCACTCAAGGTCTGCTTACTGCTTTTTGCTGGTGTGATTGGGACCTCCTCGTGGCGAGCCGCATCGAATGCCGTAGCTCGGGTGTTTTTCGCTGGTAACACTCTCTGGATGACAGCGACTCTTGGCATGTTGCTTCGCGATGCGCCGACCCGGCTGTGTACAAGCTACGGCGCACGTGACCAACAAGAGACTGGGGTCGCGCTCATCGCGTTCAGTGCCGCCCTCGGCGCTGCAGCTGTGCTGTATGGGCTGCTGTATTCCGCGGAGACACTCGATGCCTGTGAAAGCGAGCCGAGTCCCCCTCCGCACTCCCACTGAAGATTCTGCGTCACGGTGCAGATCGTGAATTTTACGGCGTGAGCCAAAAATAGCCCGAAAAACAGAGGACACCACCACGCTCATTATCGTCTCATTCATCAGACGCCACGAGTCCTAGTGCTAGGATGAAGGGCCAATAGTCCGGTATGATGAGCCATGCAAACTGACCTCTTCGATTTTTCGCCCGTCCGCAGTAATTTACTTCCGTCTCCGTCCCAGCCGAGTGCGGAGCTTCGCCGAGCTCAGCGAAACATTGACAAGTGGATTGTTGAGGGAATGCGATATGCCGCACGGCACCAAACGTTAAAGTCTTATAACGCGCTGTCGGCACAAACACAGGACCAGGCTCCCGTCGAATTTCCCTCTGATGAGGCGCTCGTCGACGCCCTCACGACGCTCATCACACACAACGATGAGCCGAGTACGATTCGATTTTTCACAAGTTTTGGTTTAGACAGACTTCTCAGCTGCTCCGCTTCGCTGCGGGTCGATGTGCTGCGGGCGCTGACTACGCAGGCTTCGTCTCGGCAGGAAATCTGGACCCCGGTGTTGTCGGTCATTACGCATTGGGAAACCGGCGACCTCCGGTCTCACTACGGAGCCACGACTCAACAACAGGTGTTTTGGCCCATTGCGTCTCAGGGGGGAACCGGATCAGTTGAAGCATGGCTCGACCAAGCACAAAAATGGATTCGTTCCAAGGGCACTGAATATGTTTTGAAGACGCTCGCGGAGAGCGGGCTGTCGCTAGAGCCATGGACGAAAGTATTAGCTCAGCACGCCCCGACCATGACGCCAAACCTCGTTCGGTTGCTTGAGTTACACCCCTATCATTATCCCGAGTTACTCGCTCGGACAGATTTTGCTGCGCAAGATTGGCATATTCTTCTTGAGACGCACCTTCGGACACTCGGAACCGGGTCTTCCACGGCACCGACACCTGGGACGAGCCTCGATGGATTATTTTACTGGAGGTACCAGCATCTCGCCGGTCACAGCTCGGGACGACACAGCCCCCAAGAGATTCAGCGTCGGGCGCTTAGTGCGGCGGGCGGCATGAGTTCCAGCCTGAGACTCCGCCTTGAGCAGGCGATTCAAAGTGCAGCGGCTCCGACAACAAAGGATCCCTATCCAACGTTGGCTGAAGTGTTGCTGGCCGAAGACCAGACGACGCCGCCGGAACGTTTTGCGACATGGATTGATAGCCAGCCTGACTACGGCACGAAGCTTCACTATGCGCGGCTCCTTTCGGGACATCATGCCTATGCGATGCAGAGTGAGGTGATGCTTACCAGCCTTTTGCTTGACCCGGCCGCGTCAGGCGTGGTGGCTCCGGTTCCAGTGAAAAATCAGTATTCGCACAATCCGCTCGGGGAGCACGGAGAGCTTTATCGAACCAAACTCATCCAGCAAGCCCTGCAAACACAGGCCATGCCAGAATCTATTCTCCGCAAGATTGCTGAGGTGGCCATTCAGCCAGAGCCACATAACCGTCAGCGGAACGCGGATCTCATCATCCGCGTCATCGAGTCAGCGGCGGCGACACCGGTTATCTGGGCCTTTATCGCAGCCAATGTCGATATGTTGCCAGTGCGTGTTGCGCTTGCCTCGCATCCACAGGCCGCCAAAGTCACAGAGGTTCGAGCCGTTTTGCTCCGCCAGCGAAAGGCTGACGTGTTGCGTCCGCTGATGGCGACGGCGAGTCAAGAGGAGTTTCTCTTGATTTGGAAGCGGATGGTCGAAGGTGACCCAGCCGCGGCGCTGACCCTGCTTGAGTCTGGCGGTCTTCCGTATGCCGTCCCTCGAACAGGCATTGCTCCCATCCTGAAGTCGGGTGACAAGGAACTCATTCTGCGTGCTACGAAAATCATGTCTGCACTTGGCGATGTTGACGAGCGTTATGCGACAATGACACGAGCGGATGCCTTGAAAGCCACCGTTGCCAAGCTGAGTCAGTCCTAAGGTCGAGTTGCGCCTCGTAGTATCACCCGAGAAATCCGTTGCGCAGAGTCGGTCTGTCGTAGCGGATTTCTTGGGTGTATCGTCTCGTCATTACCACCAGCGCCCGGCACGGAGGGTATACTTACAGACGGACCCATGGGCTTCAACGTTAGGCCCGTCGCCCAGACACTTTCGACTGAGATAGATACCATGCGTTGGGATACAGGCAACACGGACGGCTCCACGGGCAAGATTGATCGTTCGACGATGACTCGAATCAAGGGGTACATCACGACTCCGCTCCGCGTTGGTACGTGGATGGGAGTTCCCGTGCTCTTGCATCCGACGCTTCTCCTCGGATTCTTCGTAGCCTGCGTGGTTGGATTGACCGGCTCGATGACCCCGTCCGCTGGACTGCGTGGCGTAGGAGAAGCATCGGCGTGGTTTGTGCTTCTGTTTGGCTCAGTCTTCCTGCATGAGTTTGGTCATGTGCGGGCGGCTCGCATGTGTAAAGTCGGCACGTTCCAAGTATTGATGACGCCGTTGGGCGGCGTGGCTTCTCTCTACAGTAACGGGCGCACGTGGAAGCACGATCTGTGGATTACGGTCGCCGGCCCGCTCGTAAATGTCATCATTGCGATTATCGGCGCTGCCTCGATTTTCGGAATTCTCCTCACGCTTCCGTTCCTTGATAAGTCCGTTGTCGAGGTGCTTCGTCTCCTCGTACTGCTAAACATCGGTCTCGCCTTGTTTAATCTGTTACCGATTTTTCCGATGGACGGTGGTCGCATTGTTCGGGCTATTCTCAGTGCATGGATTGACCCACGCAAAGCGACGGTGGCCGCGGTGTGGATAGCACGCGGGTCGATGATCGTGATTGGAGTGTTGCTCTATCGATCAGGACAGTCGATAGGACTCCTTCCTCTCACAGCCTTCGTATTGTGGCGTTTTCAAAGTGCGGAGCTTGGCACAACCCGCCACGCGTCATTGCTCTCTGGTGTAAAGGTTCGAGACGTGTACACTCCTCTCGCGGTTGAAATGCGCGTCTCGGGGGAGGGTCTTGCGGAGCTTGATACGACAACGCTTGATACGCCTCTCGATAGGCTGTGGTGGGATCTAACGAACACGAGGACTGGCATCTCGACATACTGGGTCGTCGAAAACGGCACAACGATTGGGGCGTTACAGGCGTCGAAAATTCACGCGCTTGCCCGTGCCGCAAAAGTCAAACAGTCTACTGATATTTCTGCTGAGCCAATCGGTGTCTCTTGCTGACACGGTGCAAAATGTAGCCACCACCTTCTGAGAGGGTGCCAGAGAAGCGGACGCTCCACGTCCCGCTACTTGGGTGTCTTAAGGACTGAGGAAGAACGGGACAGCGGCCCGGGCGATCTTCGCGCAGTATCTCGATCTTCAGGGGATTGAGTAAAACGCCCCTGCAGTTGTCGCTCCGTTCCAATTTTAGACAACCCTCTCAGGGAAAGACTTTGCCCATTCAAGTGGGTACCCAGACAGCCGAAGCGTTCGCCATGGGTCATAGGGAAAAGGCGCGCTTCCATTAGCAATCTCGTCCAGCGTTCCATAGCCGTCGATCAGGCGCAAATCACTCCCGCGCCTGACACGCTGGACGTGGAGATGAGGAAACCAGCCGCCATTTCGCTCTGCAGAGGCCAGCATCGCAATCGGTCCTGACGCCGCGCCCACTCGCTCTCCCTCTGTGACGTCTGGGCTAATCTCAATGTGTGCCAACACAAGCCAGTGTGTCGGATGGTCGTCGTCTAAAACAAGACGCCCACCCCAGCCGCCAGCTACGTCCGGATCGTGCCATGCCTCGATCACAGTTGCATCGTCGTCGACTCCGTCCCCACTCAGAAGGATGGCCGTACCGACCGGTGCCATGATATCGACACCGAGGTGGATAGCGTGTCCGTGTTGGAGATAGGATCCCTGCCAGAGGAGCGACCGATCTTCACTCCACCCGCCAATGTAGCCACTAGCTCCAAGGGAGTGTGCGTGTGCAGCCATTTGAGTCCACGCCCAATCCGGTTGGAGCCAAGGCGACGGATGGCCGTCGCGTACGAGGCGCGAGGCTTCCCCAGCTAAATCCCAGCTCGTCCACGACCATGGGCACGAGGGCACCACCAATGGATTCATTGCCATTTGAAAATAATAGCAGGGGCAGAGGCCGGCGTGCAGAGACATGCGCCGTTTTTTTTTGCAGAGTGCGCTGCTTTTGCTTCTTAAATTTAGATGCGTGGCCAGAAGTATTTGCGATTCCTTCCTTGGTCGCAGGACCTCCGCCACTGGTTCGCCCCTTCGAACTTCTCGTGTCACATCCTCACCGTACAGGACCCCCTCCTCGTACCGACATGTCGTGGCCTTTTTTCCTCCTCCTTGTTTTTCCTTTGTTTTTCGATCTTGTCGTCTCTACTTTTCTTCTCGTTTTTCTTTCGGAATTCAGTTTCCGTTCTTTTCTGTTTTGTTCCTTGTGACATTTGTATATTGTTACTCGGCGGAGTTTTGTGAGCTTGACTCATTGCGGCGTTCCTGCCACCACGCCAATCTTTTGGCGATGGTAGCCTCTTGCCCGAGGGGCCCCGGCGTGTAGAAGACAGTGCCTTCAATCTCTCGCGGGAGATTTGAGCCATTCGTGACTCCACCGGGCAAATTATGTGGAAGCAGATATGGCACACGATCATTCGTCCCCTGCCGCAACGCGACCGGCGTATTCCGTAATCGGGCGGGCACTGGCAGTTCCTGTGTCTGCTGCGCAAGGGACTTCGCTTCTCCCCACGCGAGATAGATGCGATTCGACTTTGGCGCGGTAGCCAAATAAACGGTCGCAAACGCCAGTGCCCTTTCTCCCTCGGCGGGTCCAGATTGTAGGAAGGTTTCCGTCGCATGCATCGCCACCTGAAGACCCTGCGGATCGGCGAGACCAATATCTTCTGTTGCGATAGCTTGCAGCCTCCGGGCATAGACCGTTCACAAAATCTACGCAAATCTTCCATCCACTGATCTGCGTACGCCGGGCGAACGATGAGCCCGACTGCCGTCCGGATTTCACCGGACTCGCGCGCGATTGGTCCGCCTGACGCGGG
>Ga0163144_10019840_pt1 | contig 13490 bp, 8 predicted proteins | sample OliLak19BULKMAT1_FD_123175 | JGI IMG/M metagenome (GOLD analysis project Ga0163144, IMG submission 123175) | Freshwater microbial mat bacterial communities from Lake Vanda, McMurdo Dry Valleys, Antarctica - Oligotrophic Lake LV.19.BULKMAT1 | ecosystem: Environmental > Aquatic > Freshwater > Lake... | reverse complement strand
TGCGGTTGCACAACTCTGCCCATTTCGCTGGATCTTTGCCACCCCACGCCCACCCGATATTGAACAGATCCATGATTTACAGGATGTGCCACGGCCATTTGTGATCGAGCCACCAACCGATGGTCGGCGCGAGTATCGGGCTGGCGATGCGCTTGAATTTGTTTTGGTGGTGATTGGGCGGGCAATTGAACACCTGCCCTACTTTCTGTATAGCTTTGAACAACTTGGCCGGATGGGCCTTGGGCGTGATCAGGCCCAGGCCCGACTTGAGCGCGTTGAGGTCTTGCGCCCCTGGCAACCAATTGGCACCACAATCTATCAGGATGGGCGGGCACTTGGCAGCGATTGGGATTTGCCATTGATCAGCGCACACGCAATTGCCGAACACGCGGTTCAGTTGCCGAATGATCTGCGGATCGAACTACTCACCCCGCTGCGGCTCAAGACCCGTGGTACCCTACTGCGCACCATCGACCTTGGCGCGCTTGTCCAGGCGATCTGCTGGCGGCTCAACACATTATCGATCTTTCATGGAAACGGGCCGTGGGATGTCGATCACCGCGCATTGGTTGAGCAAGCGCGGGTCATCACCGTTGAACAGCAGCACGTACGCTGGGTCGAACTGCTGCGCACATCGACTCGCGGCGAAGAACCACAGACCATGCCGCAGGGTGGCTTGGTTGGCAGCGCGATACTACGCAATGTGCCACAAGCCGTGCGTACCATACTCTTGGCGGGCAGCGTTATTCACGTAGGCAAATCGGCCACATTTGGACACGGCGGGATGGAGATTGGTGGGATTACCTGATTAGCGGATTGCTCGATTGTTGGATTGCGGGATTAATGGACTGGGATTGTAGACCTATCCTGAGCGGCGTCGAAGGATTGCAGATGAAGCAGCACTCGCTCATCGCCATAGGAGCTCATTGTGCTACAGCGAGGATGCATGACATCATTGAACCTCGACCGTTACCGAGCAGATCATCTTTTCATTCTCGTTGGCGGAAACACATTGCCGAATTATGTGGCCGTACAGCTGTTGGCAAAATCAGGAGCAACCATCTATTTGGTTTACTCTAAAGATGTAACAACCGCAAAAGGAATTGTTCTTCACGGAACCAAAACGCAAGCGGATGCACTCGAAAAGACGCTCAAAGGCTATCAGCTACAAAAAGTACCGGTTGAAGAGTCGAATTCAGATAACGTGCAGAAGGAGATTAGCGATAGATTGATTAAGATTAGCGACCCAAGCAAGATTATTGGGCTGCATTACACTGGCGGCACCAAAACGATGTCTGTCCATACCTATCGTGCTATGGAAACCCAGGCACACCGGCGAAAAGACCAACACTTCTATTTTTCGTACCTCGATGCGCGCAGATTGCGTATGTGGATACAAGGCTCGCCCGTAACGGGCCTTACTGCTGTACAGCATGTCGCTGTAGGAATGAAACTCAGATTATCATTTGCAGATCTGCTGCTCCTTCAAAACCTTGAGCTTGATGAACCTGTACGAACTACCCCAGTCTGGCAGAAACTATCTCAGGAGTTGCTCAATGTTTATACGCAGGTGCCTGGAGATGCAAAAGAAGCGTGGAGCAAATGGTGGAGAGACGAACGATACGTTGGAAGAACTCGTACAGCTGAAGATCAAGAAGAGAAGCTGGAAAAGAAGTTTCAGCGAATGTCTCTGCACGCTATGCCAGCGCATATTGGTCTGCAAGCTGTCTACCAGGCGCTTCAACAAGAAAGCGGATTGACTATGGCACATACATTTCATGATCTTGTCCAGAAGCCGCCATTTGCCTCCAAATTTCCATACTCAGATCTCACTCGCTGGTTAGAGGGGAGCTGGCTGGAGGATTATGTCGCGCAGCAGCTTGTTTTGATCAAAGATATGTGTGACCTGGGTGATATTGTGATCAATATCAAGCCCAAAATCGGCTCGCGCACATTTGAGTTCGATGTGGCCTGTATGCGCGGCTATCAACTCTTTGCAATCTCCTGTACAACCTCAGCAGAACGTCGTGTTTGCAAATCAAAGCTCTTGGAAGCGATCTCACGTGCGCGACAATTGGGCGGCTCAGAGGCGCGAATTGGCGTCGTCTGTTGTTATGATCGACCAGCCGACTTGGAGGCAGAAGTTGCCAATCTGGTGAGCGACCAGCAGGTGCGTGTATTCGGCTTGCCGCAGCTCAAAAAACGAGACGGAAAGGAACTCAAAGAACATCTTGCTGATTGGATTTTCAACTCTGGCGATAATGTATAGAAGCAGAGGGAACCTATGCAACAGCGGACTCTCACGGTTCTGGATACGACCGGCATTCAGAATTATATTTTCGGCAGTAACAAGCTGCGCGAAAATATTGGGGCATCACAGCTGGTTGAAAAAGCCACCTGCGACTTTGTGCGCGATGCGTTGGATTCGCTCGGCCTGATGCATAATCTTGATGCCAGCTGTAAACCAAACGACGCCCCGAGTTATCGGCTGGAAGATAATCCTGCGCTACAAGTTGAGGTTATTTTGCGTGGCGGTGGCAATGTACTGTTGCTCTTTCGATCCCGGGCAACTGCGCGCAAGCTGGTACGGGCATACAGCCAACTTCTGCTCTCGCATGCGCCAGGATTGGAAATAACGGCGGCGCATCAGGATTTCGATTGGGAAGTAAACGCGATTGGCGGCGCAGATGCTACTGGTATACATTGGCAGCTATTTGACAACCTCAACCGTGTCAAACAACAACGCCGCGCATCTACGCCACTGCTCGGCGTCGGCGTCACATTGGAATGCCGCTCTACGAGTTTGGCAGCAGTCGGTTTCGACCCAAAAGATCGCGCCCGACCGGTAAGTGCAGAGGTGCGGGCAAAAATTGATACAGCGACTATCGACGAGGCCAATCAGCGTCTAGAAAAGTTGTTACCTCAGAGAATCAACGAGGAGTATCAGATTCCTGATGAACTGGATAAGTTGGGGCGCTCTGAAGGCGAAAGCAGCTATATTGCGATCGTACATGCCGATGGTAATCGAATGGGCGACCTTTTTAAGAAGAATGTCACACCGTTTAATACATATGGGCAAAATCGCGAATGTCTGAATGCATTACGCACGCTTTCAATCGCCGTCGAAAAGGCTGGAAACACCGCGCTACAAGCGACAATTGCCTGGATCGGCGATTCATTTTCGCTGGATGCCAGTGAAGAGATGCGGCGCTTGTTGCACGATCTGGTGGATGACACGACTGAGAAGCCCTACCTACCGTTTCGACCAATTGTCTATGGTGGTGATGATCTCACCTTCGTTTGTGATGGGCGATTGGGCTTAAAATTGGCCGCGAAATATCTTGAGGAGTGGGAAAAAGCAACATCTGCCGATTCCATAATCGGAGCGGCCTATGCATGTGCTGGTATTGCCGTGGTCAAAGCGCATTATCCGTTCTCACGTGCGTATGAACTGGCTGCGGAACTGTGTCATGGCACCAAGCGCGCTCTGCGTGAGCAGAGCATAGAGCATGCATCCGCGCTGGATTGGCATTTCGCAGCTACAGGCATTACCGGCTCACCAAAAGAGATTCGCCGTCGCACATATACTTGGAAGCACGCAGGCGACCTTGTGATGCGTCCAGTCACGCTGGCCGCTCCCGGCATGCAAGAACCCTGGCGCACCTGGCAGAACATCGAACGACTGATTGACACGTTCAAGCACCAAGAGCCGTGGTGCGATCGGCACAACAAGATCATTGCCCTGCGCGAAGCTTTGCGAGCCGGAGATCTCGTGACACGCCAGTTTCGTGCTGCATACCAGATTGAACAATTGCCGGCGCTTGAGCATGCGCGTGACACCCTGCGCACAAGTGGCTGGGTTGACGATCACTGCGGTTATTTCGATGCGATTGAAGCGTTAGAATTCGCGTTGCCACTTCTGCCTGTTAGCAAAGAGGCCAGCTAATGAATCGCTATTATCTGACAGTATATTTGCACAGTGATACCACGTTTGGTCGCGGTGAAGGCGTGGCCGGGTTGGTAGATGTAGAAATCGAACACGATCAGCGTGGCTGCCCGTTCCTGGGTGGGCGAGCGCTTAAGGGGTTACTGCGTGAATCCTGGGAAGATATACGGTTTAGCCTCAGTGGCGATGCATCGCGCTGGTACGCCTCAGCTGAATGGCTGCTCGGCAAAATCGGCGCAACTGATGATGGTATTGCAGCCATGCATGTTGGGTCGGCAATGTTGCCGCCGGAACTGATTGCGCAACTTGATCTTAGCCGCGAACGCACCCTCGAAGCGCTGACCACCATTCGCCGCCAGACCGCAATGGACGCCAGTACCGACGCTCCTGAGCAAGGTTCGCTACGTGCCATGCGAGTGCTATTACGCGATACACCATTGTTAGCAACCCTCGATTTCGATACACCACCAGACGCACAGGCATTGGCTTTGCTGGCAGCCTGCGCGCTAGGTGTACGTCGCGGCGGTACGCTCCGCAATCGCGGTCGCGGTCGCATGAGTTTGCTGCTCCATGCCACAATGCCGATAGACTACAATCAGGCGACATTTACGTATGACCAATTCGCTCGTTTTGCCAGTGGGGTGCGCACATGAATGCGATAACCTTTCGTTTGAATTTGGAACAACCACTGTTAATGACAAGCCTACAAGGCGACCCAAATAGCAGCGTTTCATTCGATTACATTCCTGGTCGCACGCTACGTGGCGCATTGTTGGCGCGCTTTCTTCACGACCATCATTTGAGGGATGCACAGACGTTGGAGCATGTCGAATGCCGGCGCATCTTTTTTAGTGGTCAAGTGCGGTTTCTGAATGCGTACCTGCTTAATGCTGATGGTATTCGCAGCCTACCGACTCCACAATCCTTGCGCATGGCTAAACATGCTGATCTTGAGCGCACACCTGATGTGTATAACACTAGTCACCGGCAATGGACACCCACAAAGCAACAGGAAATTGAAACGCAGTGCAATGATCAGTTGATACCAATTGGCGCGCCTTTCGCTATTTTAGGTGATCAGCTCAGCTTGCTAAGCCCGAAACGAAACGTTGCTGTGCATATGCAACGCAATCCTCGGTATGGGCGAGCACTAGCTGGTGAGGGCACAGTCTTTCAATATGATGCGCTGGCGGAAGGCCAGGTGTTTGGGGCTGTGATCATTGTCGAGCTAGAAAAAGACATACCAACGATCATCCAATTACTTGATGAGATCGATATTTGCTGGCTGGGACGTTCGCGAAGCGCTAACTATGGCAAAATACGTCTTGATGACCCACAGCACGAACCAGCCTGGCGTGAAAATGGTCGTGATCAAGCCGCCGATCTAGAGCCGGGAGTGCAGCATAGCCTTACATTGCTGAGCGACACGATTCTGCGCGACGATCAGGGCGCATTTCTGAGTATCCCTGATGCGACGAATCTTTCGCGCTATCTTGGGTTTACGGTGCAGATCATTGATACACATACGCATACGACATTGACAAACAGTGGCGGCTTCAATCGCGCTTGGAAATTGCCGCTTGTGCAAGAGTATGCGCTTGCGGCTGGATGCGTTATCAGCTTTACTGTCGACCAAGTGATTGATGCAACAACAATAGCTAATCTGGAGCTTCGTGGCATTGGCGAGCGCCGGATTGAAGGGTTTGGGCAGATTACGTTTGATTGGCTAACGGCGCTCCGTTATGCAGCTGTGACCAACACGCGTAATGAGCCGCGCTCTCGCACGACCGTTGCCTTGCCACCGGTTGCTCAAAACCTTGCTCGACGCATGGCGCAGCAATTATTGGATGTTGATCTTGATCGCGCGATCGCCGCATTTGTGGACTCAAAACGTTCAACCGCGCAATCGATGCCCGAAAACAGCCAGCTTGGGCGATTGCGGGTGATCGTACGGCAGGCACTTCCGCTTGGTGACATAGCCCTGGTGCGTAAGCAATTTGAAACCTTCAAAGCAGCTGGTATGTTGCAGTTTGAGCGCGCACGGTTTGATGGAGTAGTGTTCAGAACTTGGATCGAAAACCTACTTGACCAACATCCAAACGTGTTGCAAAGATTTGCAGAATTTGATAGCCCAACGGTTGCCGCAGCTCATGCTGAACCAGATACTGGTCGCGTCGCATTGCGCCTACTTGCAGCGCTGCTGAATGCACTGGCCCGTGAGAAGGAGCTGGCCCAATGAGCGAACAAAGTAAGTTTCGCGATATTACAACCCGCATTGTGGTGACTGGGACATTGCGCCTGCTGACGCCGACGCATCTAGGTAATGGTGATGCCGAAAGTTTGACCGATCTGCCATTGTTGCTTGATACCGCAGGCGAATCACCATTACCACTGCTGACCGGCGCTTCAATTGCGGGGGCGCTCCGAAACTATGTTCGTGTCTGCGAAAAGGGCTACTTTCAGGAGGAAAACAGGCGTGAGCGGAACAGCCTGAGTGTATTGCTTTTTGGCGCAGTAAAAGGCGATACCGGTACATCAGATGATCAGAGTGACCCAGGCGGCGAACAGAGCCGCCTCATTATCGATGATGCACTAGGAACACTGCCGGAGTATGGCATTGAAGTTCGCGATGGCGTGCGTATTGACGGCAAAACCCGTACGGCCCAAGATAAGTTCAAGTTCGATCTTGAGCTGCTGCCGACTGGGACGACGTTTACACTGCGGTTTGAATTGTTGATCGGCGAGAATGATGATGCAGTGAAGCTCAAACAGGCGCTGGCCTTGGCGCTGCATGGCCTGGAAACTAGCGCGATTACCATCGGCGCGCGTAAGACGCGTGGATTTGGGCGCTGCGAAGTGCAGGAATGGAGCGTCACTACCTACAACCTGCGCGACTCGCGCGCCGATCTGTTGGCTTGGCTGGCAGCTGATCACGCCGAATGGGGCTTCGGATTGCCTCCTAATGCAACCAGAGTCGGCAAGGCCGCCGATAAGTTGATTGCGCTACCAGAAGATACTGGCAAGCGCCATAGTTTCACGATCACTGCCGACTTCGCGCTGGAAAGCCCGCTACTCATTCGCTCGGAAGAGCCGATGAGCGATGATGACAACCAACCTGACTTTGCGCATATTCGTGACAGCAGTGGGAATCCAATTATTCCTGGTACTAGCCTCGCTGGTGCGCTGCGTGCGCGCGCCACCCGCATTCTTAATACGATCAAGCCCACTAGCACGCAGACAATGATCGATAGTCTGTTCGGCAAAGACATGCATGCCGATCCGCTTAACCCGACGGCCAGCCGCTTGGTGATCGAAGAAACACAAATCGAACAAGCGCAGTGGCTCGTCCAAAACCGCGTCGCGATTGATCGCTTTACCGGCGGCGCATTCGACACCGCACTGTTTAATGAAGCGCCGTTGGTCGCTGGTGGTGTCAAGTTGACCTTGACCATTCGTGATCACCCGAAGCTAACAGCAGGACAGCGTGCCGCTGAAAGAGGCTTACTGCTGCTGCTGTTGAAGGATCTTTGGACGAGCGATCTGTCATTGGGTGGCACCAGCAGCATCGGGCGCGGACGACTGCGTGGATTAAACGCTACGATTAAAGAACGAGTTGGTCAGGTGATACACACATGGGCGATCAGCGAGATGCAAGGGCGGCTTAGTGTTGGCGATGATGCGCGGCAAGTCTTTGAACAGTATGTCACTGCGCTGAATGAACTGGAGGCCAGGACAGATGCGTAAGATTACAAAGCGGGTGAAAAGCCTGAGCACACGGATAGACTTTGAGCCGAAGGAAGCTGTTGAGATTGACAGTAACCCGAGGGAAGCTATCGAGGCTGACAGCAATCCGCAAGAAGCTGCCAAGATTGACGGTAATCCGCAAGAAGCTGCTACGGGTGCAAGTAACACCAAGAAAGATACAGGTCTGCGTACTTGGCTAACAGCACAGGCGGTTGCGCTTGTCAAGAATCACAAAGATAAACGCTGCTGGCTGCTGGCGCATTGCGAAGATGGTGTGATCTGGGGTGAATTATGTAGCCTTGGGAAGCTCCATCTCTCGTGTGAAGCGTTTCCCACGCTGAAGTTGAGTTTGCGCTGGGATACATTGCAGCAGGCGCGGCTTTTTGGCGAAGCCGGCGAGCTACTGCTCTGGTGTGGTCCACAAAGCTGGCAGGCGCGGGTACTGAACGAGGTGCCAGGCGGCGAAGCGGATGGCTACATTGATGAGGAGCACCTGCTGTGGGGGTATGCTCGCGATGGTGAAACATTGGCGCGCAAGGATGGCTTCGTGCAGCTCAGCGAAGGCTCGCAGGGCATTATTCACGCCCCGCCGCTTGGCGATGCAACGCCGCACGAGATGCAGCGCGCATCCCTAAAGGTGCGCCACTACTTAGGCGAGGACGGGGCAGGGGTGGCGCGGATTACGCATAGCCGACTGGTGAGATTATGTTCAGGAGCGAAGTGATGGCATTACCACAGCATATCAAAGAAATTTCTGAGGAACGTGCTGCAATTGCGCCGTATAATTTTGTACCGCTGCCGGAAAAGGTGGTCTGGGCCGAAGAGTCTTTTGCAAAAGTTCGGCATAATGTTTATATGCTAGGGCGTGCTACTGGATCAATTACCTGCACTTTGACAACGGAATCGCCATTATATGTGCGCTGTGCTCTCACAGCTAAGCAGTTTAAGAAATGGGGCGATAAGCGTTTCTGGGAATTAACTCCGCAAGAACAAGAGAGGTATGCACAATTTTTCCATACCGAAAGCTCAAACCACCCAGTTATTCCCGGCAGCAGCCTGCGCGGTATGCTGCGCGCACTAGTGGAGATTGCAAGCTACAGCAAGATGGAACAAGTGACATCGTATACACATTACTCTTATCGCGCGGTGGCAAACGATAATCTAGATCCTCTCAGAGATATTTACAAAGAACATCTCAAAAACGTAAAGGCTGGCTTTCTTATTTATACTCAGCAGGGGTGGTTTATTCGACCAGCTCGAGAAATAAAGGGCAGCAGTTATTGGCGTATTCTCGAAAATCACATCCCAAATAACATAGGACTAATTCGTTTCAACGAAGAAAAATACCACCCTCAATATATTGAGATTAGCCTTACTGATAAGATAGAGAAAAGACGTATTCGTGAAGTTGGTTCGCCTGAGCAATATTTACATAAAGGTGTTTTAGTTACAAGTGGCAATATGATGGAAACAAACAAAAAGGAGCAATCAATCAATAATTCACCGCGCAAAAATCACTACATCGTGCCATACCCTAATAATCTGTTCGATACGGAGAAGGTAATCGTAAAAAGAAATATACATGGAGATTTGCCAATAGACCCACAGGCTATCATAGATTATTGTGTAAGTCTCACGGAATTTCAACGCGATCAATTTGATGAACGATTAGGCATGCTTGAGCATGGGCGACCAGTATTCTACTGCCATCCAGAACCACAACAACCTGTAATCTACTTTGGACAAAGTCCTAATTTTCGCATCCCGTATCGCCCCGATACATTACATCGTTCTGCTACTCCACGTGACTTTGTTCCTTCAGATGTGTTTGATCAAGGGCAGCCAGACCTTGCCGAGGCGATTTTTGGATATGTACGTGATGGTAAACAGTGTGCTGGGCGTATATTCATTAGCAATGCTGTGCTTTGTGAAGGACAAGTTCTGGAAGATGTGCTTTACAATGCTCCCATTACGCCGCGCATTCTGGCTAGCCCGAAACCAACGACATTTCAACACTATCTCACCCAGTCAAGTGATCGAAAATTAGATCTTCATCACTATGAAAATTCTAGTGATCAGACTGTAGTACGCGGGCACAAGCTATATTGGCATCAGGGAAATGTAAGTCTTGAATCAATTCAAGAGCAAGAAACAGAACGTATCGAGAATGCGCTAAACCAGTATACAAAAATTAGGCCGGTCAAGCCTCACACTCATTTTAGGTTCACGATTCGTTTTGAGAACTTGAGTCACATCGAACTTGGAGCCTTACTATGGGTGCTACGTATTGCCGACAGTGATCTCTTTCGCCTGAAGTTAGGAATGGGTAAGCCACTAGGTATGGGCTCTATCAAGGTAGCTATTGAGCAAATGAAAGTGAGTGGTAACGCTCTTGATGGAAAACTATCGAACGAACGAACGACCCGTTACAGCCAACTGTTTGACAAGAATACTTGGAAATTAGGCGAGCGAATCGTCTCTGATGGCGAAAGGGATGCGTATATCAAGAAATTTTCAGACTACGTGCTTAAATATAGCGGAGAGAGGGAGAAAGGTTGCGCCACTCTTGCAGACACCTTGCGTATACGCTGCCTGTTAGCGCTATTGACCTGGAATGGAACTTCCGAGGATTTCTATCAACATCACCCGGATCGAGAAAAAACTCGTTATATGGAGATAGAACGAACGACTTTGCCGCGGCTTGGCGTTGAGGCAAATGAATATAAAGAACGGCGTGTTTTGCCAAATCCACTTCAGGTGATTGGGGAAATACCTGACGTTGGGCAGGAAATTATCGGCCAATGTAGCGGATTAATGAATGACGACACGCAAAATATCAAGGTGATTATACAAGATGCCTCCCCACATGTTATTGGTGTCATTTCCAATAGTTATGCCCTCAGGAACTCTTTCGGCAAAATCAAAGCACGTGTTGTGAGGCACGAAGTGAAGCCTTCTGGAACAATCCATATCTGGCTTGAGCCTTTTGCATAAGGCAATACAAGGAATTTGTAGATGCTACAACTCAAACTGAATACCGTACCTGATACCCGCGCCGCCCTCGCACCCTACAACTTTGTACCGCTTCCTGATCGAGTTGTTGAGGCTGAGCTACCTCTGCCCGATCATGACCGCTACTATTCGAGTGAGGGCGAAAAACCACGCTACACCGGGCGGATTGCATGCACGTTAACAACTGCATCGCCACTGTATGTGCGCTGTGGGCTGACGCTGAATCAGTTCCAAGCTGGATTAGATGCCAAGGATCTCTCCGATTTCTTCTTCCTCCACGAACGCAGCATGCCAGTCATCCCTGGCTCTAGTCTGCGCGGAATGTTACGTTCACTGGTAGAGATTGTTGGGTATGGCAAAATGGAGCGTGTAACGGATGTGCCGCGCTTTTTCTATCGTGCGGTGGCGGCGCAACGCGAAGATCCATTGGCGAACCCCTACCGCAGCCAACTGAGGAATGTAAAGGCAGGCGTGCTGAAGCGACGCGGCGATCAGTGGTATGTCCGCCCATCTCAGCTAATCAATGGGGAACCATTCATTAAAGTGCGTGAGTCGGATATTCCACTTACACTGGATTTAGTGCGACTAAATGATAAAGACTACCATCTTCAAGTGCTACCCATCAGTTTTACGGTGAAACGCCTGAACCCAAACCCGCGCTCACCGCAGGGCCGTACGGTTGTGGATCGCATCGATTCACAGGGCGTTCATACACAAGCTGGCTGGCTGGTGACAAGTGGCAATATGCTCGAAACAGGTACGGGTCTTAGCCCACGCAAGAATCATGTGGTTATCTCCGAATCGGGGCGTACCGAGATCCCGCTCTCAGCCGCAGCGGTTGCTGATTACCGCAATGGGTTGAGCGATTTCCAGATTGATCAGCTTGGCCCATCGGGTGTGCTTGAGGATGGCCGACCTGTGTTTTACTGTGAACCATTGGGTAGCACGAAGGAGATTACCTACTTCGGCCATAGCCCGAACTTTCGTGTGCCATACCGTTTCCCTGGCAGCTTGCATGCTGCAACACCACGGGATTTTGTGCCGGAGGCCTTGCGCGATGAGGCCGTAATCGATTTGGCTGAGGCAATTTTTGGCTTTGTGCGCCAGCAAAAGCAACAGGATCAAGCAACGCAGGCAAGAGCAGGACGAGTATTCGTGCATGATGCAATCCTCAAATCTGGGCAGGCCGATATCTGGTATAGCGAGCAACCAATAACGCCAGCTATTCTTGCGAGCCCCAAACCAACCACATTCCAACACTATTTGGTGCAGCCAGCTGCCAATCTTAGCACACTGCGGCACTATGCAGATACACCAGGCCAGCAGACGCAGGCGCGTGGACATAAGTTGTATTGGCATAAAGGGGCCGATCCGCAGATACTGCTCAATGAGGAACAAAAGGTAACGAGTGATACCCAAAAGACTCAGATTCGCCCAGTCAAAGCTGGAGTCGCGTTTTCTTTCGATATTCGGTTTGACAACCTGAGTAAGGTTGAGCTTGGCGCACTCTTATGGGTATTGGAAAAGGCTGCCGATCCACAGTATCAGCTCAAACTTGGCATGGGTAAACCGCTGGGGTTAGGCAGTATCCAAATTGAGTCGAATGTTTGGGTAAGCAACCGCCAGAATCGTTACACGACGCTGTTTGATACTGATTGTTGGGCAATGGGTGAGGAACCGTTTGCAGAAAAGGGTGCCTGCTTGGGAGAATTTCATCGCTACGTCATTCTGCGCAGTGGTGAGCCAGTACAATATCAACAGATCGATGAAACCCTACGTATACGCTGTCTGCTTGCATTGTTACGCTGGGAAGGCCCACCACCTGAGCAAACGCGTTACCTGGAAATTGAGCGCGACGCACGCAAGGGCACTATTCGAGCTGCTGAGATACGTGGCGGTAAAGCCAATGAATACAAGAATCGTCCAGTGTTACCTTCCCCATTACAGGTTGTTGGTGAAATGATTGCACCAACCGCAGAACAGCCTGTAGCACCACACCTAACGCAGCAACCACCAGTGGCCATACCACAGCGCCCGGAGCCACCTCGCCCCACCGCTCCGCAACTGCCCACCCTGGGCGAGATCTTCGTCGGCAAGGTTACTGCATCCGATGAAACTGCCGTGCTCATTGCAGTACCAGGTTTTGGCGATGACACAGCAATTGGGATACTCAGCGCGGATGTCCTCGGCGGGCGTACTGATCGCTATCGGGTTGGAAATGCTGCGCGGGTTGAGGTCACAAATGTGCGCACCCTGAAGAGTGGGCGTGTTATCCTGGAGCTGAAACCAGCTGCCAAACGCAAGGAATGATAGCATAACTGGTATGAGTAGACACGACAGACGGTAGGTATTGGTGCTTCGAGCAAACTCATAGAAGTGAACTGATAGACAACGCCCCTGCGGAGAAGTTATATGTCCGATCTTGACAAGCTACATACAATCATCACGAATACTGCACAAGCCGCATTGCTGAAGACCCTGGACGAGCGCCAACTCAATATTTCAGTTATTTTGGTTGGCAATATCAATAATAGTACTGGAATTGCGATTGGGCATGGTGCATCAGCATCTGTTGTTGGGCCCACTCTTCCAGTGTTGCCTGATACCAAAATTCCACTCGCAGCGCGTATCCCTGGTCGTCTGGTGCTGATCTATGCTGAGGATATCACGACTCCAAGCGCACCAGCGCTATTGCTTGAACGGCGATTGGCTTTACGTGGTTTGCATGTGGGGTTAGGGTTGATCTCCGGGCAGCTTCTTGATGCTGATCTCAACGCAGAACTGTCTA
>Ga0163144_10019839_pt1 | contig 13490 bp, 10 predicted proteins | sample OliLak19BULKMAT1_FD_123175 | JGI IMG/M metagenome (GOLD analysis project Ga0163144, IMG submission 123175) | Freshwater microbial mat bacterial communities from Lake Vanda, McMurdo Dry Valleys, Antarctica - Oligotrophic Lake LV.19.BULKMAT1 | ecosystem: Environmental > Aquatic > Freshwater >... | reverse complement strand
CGGGTGAGGTTCCGCGCGGCGGTGACCTTCCGACGCCACGTGGCGAGCAGATCGGACGCGGTGAACTGCACGTAGTTCAGCACCTCGGTCACCGTGTCGCCATGCACGAGGTCGGTGATCTCGTACCCGCCCTTGGCCGACAGCCGGATGTGCACGGCATTCGTGTCGCCGAACAGGTTGTGGAGGTCGCCGAGAATCTCCTGATACGCGCCCGTGAGGAACATGCCGAGGATGTACGGCTCGCCGTCGGTCCACGGATGCAGCTCGAGCGACGGCTTGCCCTTGCGTCCGCCCGTGAAGCGGTCGATGACGCCGTCGGAATCGCACGTCACGTCCTGCAGGGTGCCGCGGCGCAGCGGCTGCTCGTGCAACCGGTGGATCGGCATGATGGGGAAGAGCTGATCGATCGCCCAGTTGTCGGGCAGCGACTGGAAAACCGAGAAATTGCAGAAGTACCGATCCACGAGCGCGCCTTCCACGTGCGCCCAGATTTCGGGGAAGCTCGCCTTGTCGTCGGCGATCACCTCCGCAATGGCGTTGAGCGTGAGCAGATACAGTTGCTCGGCGTTGGCCTTGTCCCGCAGGGTGAAGAGTCCGGTCCCGAAGTACTCGGTGGACTTCTCCTTGGCGAAGATCGCGTCGTGGAACACCTCTTCGACGCGGTCCACCTGCAGCGTCTCGAGGTTCTCCTTCATGTCCACGAGGAGCGGATGCGCATCGGCCGCGAGCGTGACCGACGTCGGCTCGTACTGGCTTTCGCAGTCGATGACGTTCACCAGAAGCAGCGCATGGTGCGCCGTGATGGCCCGGCCGGACTCGGAGATGATGTGCGGCATCGGCAGTTCTTCCGCCTTGCACACCGCGCCGAGCGTGTAGACGACGTCGTTCGCATACTCGCGCATCGTGTAGTTCATGCTCGCCGGACGCGTGGACCGCGAGCCGTCGTAATCCACGCCAAGCCCGCCGCCGACGTCGACATGCGTGAGCTCGAAGCCCAGGCGGTGGAGTTCGACATAATACCGGCCGATTTCCTCGAGGCCCGCCTTCACGAAGCGGATGTCGGGGATCTGCGAGCCGAGATGGAAATGCAGCAGCTTGAGGATGCCCTTGCGGTTCTCGAGCTCGAGACGATCGAGGAGCTTGGTGAGCTCGATGGCGTTGAGGCCGAACTTGCTCTTCTCGCCGGCGCTCTTGGCCCAGCGGCCTGCCCCCTCGGATGCGAGCTTGATGCGGACGCCGGCCGTCGGCGTGACACCGATTTCGTCGGCGACCTTGAGGAGCACATCGAGCTCGGAATACTGCTCGAGCACGATCATGACCTTGTGACCGAGCTTCTGGCCCATGAGGGCCAGACGCATGAACTCCTCGTCCTTGTAGCCGTTGCAGACGATCAGGTGGTCCGTGCTCTCGGCGAGGCCGAGCACCGCCATCAGCTCGGGCTTCGAGCCGCACTCGAGACCCACGCCGAGGGGCGCGCCGAACTCGACGATTTCCTGCACCACATGCCGCTGCTGATTCACTTTGATCGGGTAGACCGTCATGTACGTTCCGGTATAGCCGAACTCCTCGGACGCGCGCCGGAACTCGCTGCCGAGCGCCTCGATGCGGGCCTTCAGGATCTCGCTGAAGCGCAACAGGAGCGGCAGGCCGACGCCCTGCGCGCTCAGGTCCATCGCGATCTGGTAGAGATCGACACCGCGCGTCGGATCGCCGTCCGGGTGCACCGAGACGTGCCCGTGATCGTTGATGCGGAAGTGGCCGAGGCCCCAGCCGGCCATGTTGTACAGCTTCTCCGCGTCCTTCAGCGTCCACGGCGAAGGCGGGGTCGAGGCGGCGCTCTGGTCGGCGCGGGGCAGCACGCTGGTCACGGGCAATCCGGGGTAAGGGACAAGCGCGGAAAGTTATCGGTTCGTCCGGGTATACAACAGCGTCCCGTTACGTGAGGAGCGTACACCAGATGTCCCATCCCGTTCATCTCGTCGTCGGAGCCACCGGCGCGGTCGGTTCTGCTCTGGCTCGCCGCCTGGCCGCTCGCGGCGACGCTTTGGTGCTGCTGGCGCGCGATGGCGCACGCCTCGCGCCGCTCGCCACCGAACTTGGCGCGCTGCCCGTTGTGGGTGACGCCACGGTCCCGGCGGATGTCGACGCAGCCGTCGCGGCTGCCGTGGAGCGGTTCGGCCGGCTCGATGGGGCGGCGAACTGCGTCGGGTCGGTCCTCCTGAAGCCGGCCCACCTCACCAAGGACGACGAGTTCCGGCAGGTGCTCGAGACCAATCTGATGTCGAGCTTCTTCCTTCTGCGGGCGGCCGTCCGGGCGTTCGGACCCGACGGGGGCTCGCTGGTCTTCTGCTCCACCGCCGCCGCCAAGGCCGGCCTCCCCAATCACGAGGCGATCGCGGCGGCCAAGGGCGGGATCGAGGGGATGGCCCGCTCCGCGGCCGCCACGTATGCCGGGCGCCGCATCCGCATCAACTGCGTGGCGCCAGGCCTGATCCGCTCCGCAATGACGGCGCGCATCATCAACAACGAGGCGGCGTTGAAGGCCTCGCTCAATCTGCATGCCCTGCAGCGCCTCGGTGAGCCCGAGGAAGTCGCCTCGGCGATCGCGTTCCTGCTCGACCCCGCCAACAGTTGGGTCACGGCGCAGGTGCTTGCGGTGGACGGCGGCTTGGGTACGCTGAAGGTGCGCGCCGGCTCGTGAGCCACGCAGCATCGACGTCCGCTTCGCGAGGTTGGGGATGATCGCACCCGTTGTCATCGTCGGCGCAGGCTTGGCGGGCTTGGCGTGCGCACGTCACTTGTCGGCGGCGGGCCGAGCGGTGCTGCTCTGCGAGCAGAGCGACGGTGTCGGCGGCCGGGTCCGGACGGACACGGTCGACGGGTTCCTGCTCGACCGCGGCTTTCAGGTGCTGCTCGAGGCCTACCCGGAGGCGCGCGCGCATTTCGACTACGCCCGCCTCGGGCTGGTGCCGTTCTTTCCCGGCGCGCTCGTGCGCACCGAGGGCGCCTTTCACCTTGTCGCCGATCCGTTCCGTGCGCCGCTCGATGCGGTGAGCGGCCTCTTCTCGCCGATCGGCTCGCTGGCCGACAAGCTGCGCGTCCTGCTGCTGCGACGAGCCGCGCAGCGTGGCTCGCTCGAAGAACTCTTCCGCCGCCCGGAGACGACCACGCGGAACGCCCTCCTGCGGCACGGCTTTTCACCGACGATGATCAGCCGCTTCTTCGAGCCGTTTCTCGGCGGCATCTTCCTCGGCCGCGACCTCGAGACGTCGAGCCGCATGCTGGAGTTCGTCTTCCGCATGATGGCCGATGGCGACACCTGCCTGCCGGCGCACGGCATGGGGTCCCTCTCGACGCAACTGGCCGATGCGTTGCCCGCGGGCGCTGTACAGTTGCGACGCCACGTGACAGCGGTAGCGCCCGACGGGGTGCGCTTCGAAGACGGCACGCACCTGCCCGCTTCCGCCGTCGTGGTGGCCACCGAGGGCGATGTTGCCGCGCGTCTCACTGGTGCCTTCCCGGCCCCGGCCTTCCGGAGTTGCGCGACGCTCTACTTCGACGCACCGACCGCGCCCTTGCGCGGCCGGAAACTGATACTGAACGGCGGCCTTGGGCTCGTCAACACGCTGTGCGTACCGAGCGACCTCTGCCCCGCCTATGCGCCGGCGGGACGGGCGCTCGTCTCAGTCACCGTGCTGGGCATGCCGTCCCAGGACGACACCGCACTCACCGCGGCCGTACGGGCCGAGCTGATTGCCTGGTATGGTGCCGCGACCGTACTCTCATGGCGCCACCTGCGCACCTACCGGATCCGCTGGGCGCAGCCCGACCAGAATCCCCCGGCGCTCGAGCCGGCCGAGCGTCCGGTGCAGTTGACACCGACGCTGTTCGTGGCCGGTGACCACCGGGATACCGCGTCGATTCACGGCGCGCTTGCGTCGGGCCGTCGGGCGGCAGCAGCCGTGCTCGACGCCTCACGCTGAAAGGACGACCGCAGATGAGTTGGTCATTCCGGATCGGCACCATCGCCGGCACCGAAGTCAAGGTGCACGGCACCTTCGTCCTGCTCTTGGCCTTTGCCGGCTGGAGCGGGTGGCAACGGGGCGGCAGCAGTGCGGCCATCGAAGCCGTGGTGGTGCTCGTGGCACTGTTTGCGTGCGTCCTCCTCCATGAGTTCGGCCATGTTGCCGCTGCCCGCCGCTATGGCGTCCGCACGCCGGATATTCTCCTGCTGCCGATCGGCGGTCTCGCCCGCCTGGAACGGATGCCCGAGGAGCCGAAGCAGGAATTCGTGATCGCGATTGCGGGGCCGATCGTCACGGCGGTGATCGCGGCGCTCGCGTATGCCGCGATCCGCCTGACCGGCGATGTCCCTCCGGCGCTCCTCGACGATCGGCCCGGCCTGCGGCTGATCGGCGAGATCTGGCGCGTGAATGTCGCGCTGCTGCTCTTCAACCTGCTGCCGGCGTTCCCGATGGATGGCGGGCGTGTGTTGCGCGCCCTGCTCGCCTCGCGCATGGGGCTCGAGCGCGGCACCCGGATCGCGGCCTCCGTTGGCCAGGGCATCGCCGTCTTCCTTGGCGTCTTTGCCGCGATGAACGGGATGCTGATGCTGGGATTGGTCGCGGTCTTCGTCTTCCTCGCAGCGGGCAGCGAAGCGAAGTCGGTGAAGGAGCGGAAAGTGTTGCGAGGCGGAACGGCGGCCACCTTCATGGTGCGCGAGTTCCGGTCGCTGCCGGTCCACGGCACGCTGCAGCAGGCCATCGACCTGCTCGTTTCGACCGATCAGCGCGACATTCCCGTGGTGGACCACACCGGCGCGCTCGCCGGGCTGCTGACGCGCGACACGCTCATCCGCGGACTCCACAGCGGCGGCGTGACGGCGGAGATCGCCCAAGCGATGCACACCGCGCTGCCGCGCATCGGGCTCGACGTGGCAATAGAAGGGGCCGTGACGGCGATGCAGCAGGCGGGGCTTCGCGCGGTACCAGTACTTGATGCCGACGGCCGAGTGGCCGGCCTGCTGACGCTCGACAACGTGATGGACGCCCTGCTCATCGCCGAAGCGGCACCCGGCAACGCACGCTGAGTGTTCAGTAGCGCCGCTGCCGATGCGTCCCTGGCCGGCAATCGAATCCGCCGGACGGCCAGCGCCCGGTGCGCGTCCGGTGCGCCTCCGCCTTCTCGGCACGCCGGCAAACCGAACGTCGGTGTCGGGGTACCATTCGTGAGGACACGCGCGGCGAACGCCGCAGAGCTCAATCGTGAGGCTGTCATGTCGGGCAACGAAGATCCCCATGCGCGAACCGTCGAGCGTGCCTCGCCGATGCCGGCGAGCGCCTCGACGCTCTGGGAGTGGCACACGCGCCCGGGCGCCTTTGCCCGGCTGGCCCCACCGTGGGAGCCCGTCGAAGTGCTCCGGCAACAGGGGGGCATCAGCAACGGGGCTACCGTGACGCTCCGGGTGCACGCCGGCCCGATCCCGCTCGAGTGGACAGCACGGCACAGCGACGTCGAGCCTGGCCGCGGATTTACCGATTCGCAGCTGTCCGGACCCTTTGCCTCCTGGGTGCACCGCCATGCGATGGTGCCACTTACCGATGCCACCAGTACGATGGTCGACACGATCCGGTATGTCGCGCCGTTCGGACCGCTCGGCACCATTGCCGCGGTTGCCGTCATCGACGGCAAACTGGAGCGCCTGCTCCGCTACCGTCATGCGCTCCTTGCCGCTGATCTCGCCGCGCATGCGCGCGCCTCGCAGACGGGCGTCGAACGGTGGCGCATCGCGGTGACCGGCAGCACGGGACTCGTCGGCAAATCGCTGGTACCCTTCCTGACCACTGGGGGCCACGACGTATTGCGTGTTGTGCGCCGCGGCGCCGGCCCGACAGACACGGCCTGGGATCCGGCGCACGGCGCCATCGATGCGGCGGCCTTCGAAGGCCTCGACGCGGTGGTGCACCTCGCCGGCGAGAACGTGGCCGGAGGGCGCTGGACGCCGGCCCGCAAGGCGGCGATCCGCGACAGCCGCATTCAGGGCACGACGCTGCTGGCCGCCACCTTGGCCAAGTGCGCGCGGCCGCCCAAGGTGCTGGTGTGCGCGTCGGCGGTCGGCATCTACGGAAGTCGCGGCGACGAGCTGCTCGACGAGTCGGCATCGGTCGGCACCGGTTTCCTTGCCGAGGTGGGCGAGGCCTGGGAGCGCGCGGCAGATGCGGCGCGGGCGGCCGGCATCCGGGTGGTACATCTGCGCTTCGGCGTGGTGCTGAGTCCGGCCGGCGGTGCCCTCGCCAAGCTGCTTCCGCCATTCCGGTTAGGCCTGGGCGGACCGGCGGGGGATGGTCAGCAGTGGATGCCGTGGCTGTCGCTGGACGATGCCGTCGGGATGATCCACCATGCCCTCATCACGCCGACCCTTGCCGGTGCCGTGAATGCCGTCGCCCCTGAAGCGGTGCGCAACGCCCAGTTCGGTGCCGCGCTCGGCGCCGCGCTGCATCGTCCCGCCGCTCTGCCGATTCCCACGGTGGCTTTGCAGTTGCTCTTCGGTGAAATGGCCGACGCCACCCTGCTCGCCAGCCAGCACGTCCAGCCACGTGCCCTCGAAGCGAGCGGCTATCCGTTCCGGCATGCCACCCTCGCGGCGGGCCTCGCGCACGTGCTCGGCACCGCGCCCTGAGGCCGCCGACGCGCCGGGTGCGACCACGCGCGGCTCGTCGTTTACATTTGCGCCATGTCACGAGGCCCTGCAGTTGTCCTGCTCTCCGGCGGAATGGATTCGGCCACCACGGCCGCGCTTGCGCATGCCGACGGATTCGATGTCTTCCCGCTCAGCTTCAAATACGGTCAGCGTCACGCCGTCGAGCTGGTGGCGGCGCAGCGCGTCGCGGCCCAGCTCGGGTTGCGCGCGCCCGCCGTTGCCGAACTGGACCTTCGCGCCTTCGGCGGTAGTGCCCTCACGAGCGACACCGCCGTTCCGAAGGACCGCGTGGAAGCCGCAGGCAGCACGGAGATTCCCGTCACGTACGTGCCCGCGCGCAACACGATCTTTTTGAGTTTTGCGCTCGCGTACGCCGAGGTCCTGGGCGCCTACGATATTTTCATCGGGGCCAACGCCCTCGACTATTCGGGCTATCCGGACTGCCGCCCCGACTATCTCGAGGCATTCGAGCAGATGGCCAACTTGGCCACGCGCGCCGGTCGCGAGCGCCCGGGGTCGATCCGCATCCACGCGCCGCTCGTCACGCTGACGAAGGCGCAGGTGGTGCAGCGCGGCTTGGCCCTCGGCGTCGATTTCGGTCTCACGCGTTCGTGCTACGACCCGAGCCCCGAGGGGGAGGCATGCGGACATTGCGACGCCTGCACCTTCCGACTGAAGGGGTTCCGCGAGGTCGGCCTGACGGATCCTGCACCGTACGCGGAGCGCTGAGCCGATCATGCCGTACGCCGTGAAGGAAGCGTTCTACACGCTGCAGGGTGAGGGCGCGCACGCCGGGCGCCCAGCGGTGTTCTGTCGGTTTGCGGGGTGCAACCTCTGGTCGGGTCGGGAGGCTGATCGGGCTGCGGCCGTTTGCCGTTTCTGCGACACCGATTTCGTGGGTACCGACGGACCCGGCGGCGGCAAATTCGCAACGGCCGAAGCGCTTGCGGCGCACGTGGCCGCGCTGTGGCCTTCGGACGGCGGCGGGCGTCCTTGTGTCGTCTGCACCGGCGGTGAGCCGCTGCTGCAGGTTGATGCCGACCTCATCGATGCCTTCCATGCACGAGGGCTCGAGGTGAACATCGAGACGAACGGGACCCAGGCCGCACCGGCGGGGATCGACTGGCTCTGCGTCAGCCCGAAGGCGGAGGCCCCGCTCGTCCTCACAGAGGGCCACGAACTGAAGTTGGTGTATCCGCAGGCCGACGCACCACCCGAACGCTTTGCCGGCCTCGCGTTCGCACGCTTCTCGCTGCAGCCGATGGACGGTCCCGACGCCGCGCGGAACGTGCAGGCCGCAGTGGCTTATTGTCTGGCGCATCCGCAATGGCGGCTCTCGCTGCAGACTCACAAACACCTCGGCATCCCCTGACGGAGCAGTCCGCATGCACGGCTTTTCCGATCGCATCCATCATGCCTTCGCCTTCACTGCGAAGCACTACGTCGCGGCGGCACCTGCCGGGGCCGTCGCCGATTACGGTGCGCACCCCGCCAACGTCGCAGTCATTCTGGCGCGGTACGGCGTCGATCAGGCCACGCTGATCGCCGGCATTCTGCACCACCCACTCGAAGCGGCGGTGCCGCACGAACGCATCGGCCTCGAGCGGAAGATCTCCGCGAAGTTCGGCCCCGTGGTTCTGGCCGTGGCGCGAGACGCCGTGGAACCCCGGTGGCACGAGAACGGCACGCCGCTCCCGTGGCAGATGTCACATGATGCGCTCTTGGCGCATCTTGCGAATGCCGACCCGCGCGCCCTCGACATCATCGTCGCCGATCAGTTGCATGCGACGGGCACCACCATCACGGCCCTGCGCCGGCTCGGCGTCGAGTACCTGCGCGAGCGCACGCGGGCCACGAGCGCACAGACCCTCTGGTGGTACCGCGCGATGCTCGAAACGCTCGAAGCCCGCGCGGACTGGCCGCACCGCACCATGCTCGACGAACTGCGTGCGCTCAGCACCGACCTGATCCGCGACCTCCGCAGCTCGGAAGACACCCAGTGACGCCATCGGCGGCCCGCCGCACCCTCGCCGCGGCTCTGCTCCTCGTCGCCACCGCCTGCTCCACCGGCTTGCCGACAGCGCCGCCGCCGGTCGTGCCGGTCCGCATTCTCAGCATCAACGACGTGTATGTCACCGACACCCTGAGCGACGGTTCCGGCGGCCTGGCTCGCGTCGCAACTTTGCGGCGGCGCCTCAAGGATGCGGGGCCGGTGCTCTTCGTGCTGCCGGGCGATGTGCTCAGTCCCTCGGTGCTCAGCAAGTACTATCACGGCCGCCAGATGGTCGAGGGACTCAACGCGGCCGGACTCGACTATGCGGTCTTCGGCAATCACGAGTTCGAGCTGCGGCGCGACACCCTCGTGGCACGGATCGCGGAGTCGCAGTTCACGTGGATCAGCAGCAACTGCACGGAGAGCTCGGGCGCGGCATTCCCCGGCGTCCTGCCGCTCGACACCGTCCGGCTTGGCACGCACAAGGTCGGGCTCTTCTCCGTCACGCTGGTCCGCGGCGACTACCCGGCCTGGGTACGATGCGCCGATCCCGACAGTGCCGCCATCCGTGCCGTCGACAAGCTCACCGAGCTCGGCGTCGACCTCATCGTCGGGATCACGCATCAGACCATCGCCGCGGACTATGCGCTCCTGCAGCGCGAGCGGCGCATCGACCTCATTCTCGGCGGGCACGAGCACGACGCGCACAACTCGATCGCGGGTGGACGCCACGTGCTCAAGGCCGATGCGAATGCGCGGACGGCGCAGCTGGCCACGCTCTGGGGCGGCAAGGGCAATTGGCGTCAGGAACCGCGGCTGGTACGGATCGACCGCAGCATTCCCGCTGACTCCGCCACCGCGGCGGTAACACGCCGGTGGGCGGATTCGCTGGCGGCCCGGCTCGGTCCGCAGCGCAGCATCGGCCGCGCGACCGAAGCAATCGATGCCCGCGACGAGGTGCAACGCCGCAGCCAGACCCGCCTCGGGAATCTGCTCACGGATGCGATGCGTGCGGGCACCCGCGCCGACGTGGCGCTCATCAACAGCGGCACGCTGCGCCTTGACGACATGATCCCGGCCGGACCGATCGCGGCGTGGTCGATCGAGTCGATCTTCCTCTTCGCCGACGAGACGCGCATCGTGACGGCGCGTGTGTCCGGCGCGCGCCTGCGCGAACTCGTCGAGCACGGCCTCAGCTCGGTGGGGAGCGGACCATATCCGCAGATCGGCGGATTCCGCGCCCGGTACGACCGCAGCCGCCCCGCGGGCCAACGCCTCCTTGGTGACCTGCTGCGGCCCGATGGCCGCCCGATCGCGGCCGGCGACATGCTGACGCTGGCCCTCCCGGTCTATCCCGCATGCCTCGGCGGCGATGGCTATCGGGTTCCGGAGGCGACTGCCGCATGCGCCAACTGGGAGCAGGCACCGCGTGCCGCTTCGCTGCTCATTGCGCACGTTGAGACGACGCTGGGCGGTGTCGTTGAAGGCCCGACGGAGAATCGCCTCGAGCAGGTGGGCCCTCGCTGATACGCCGTGGCACGTATTCTGTACGGTGTGGTAGGCAGAGACCGATTTTCGCGAGGATCTCCCGCTCCCGTAACTCGCTACCGTGACGTAACTTGACCGCATGACGTCGTCCGCTCCGCTCTCTCCATTGCACGCCCTGCCCTCCGCGTTTGCCGAGGCATGCCGCATCGCGCGGAGTGAAGCCGAGCTCTTCGAGCGCTGTCGGGCGGCCTTGGTACGGCACTTCAAGAGCGAGCGGGTCTGGCTCACGGTGGGCACCGGCAACGGCAGTCCGACGCGCATCGGCCCGATGGGCGAGGCGCCCAATGCGGTCGAGATTGCCGGTTTCAGCGCCGGCGCCGTGCGTGTCGCCGTCTCGGCCGAAGCCGAAGCGGCCAACGAGATGCGCGCCGTCGCCGCGCCGCTTGCCTTTGCCCTGACCGTACTCGTGGAACTGCGCGGTGTGCTGCTCGAGCGGCAGGCCTCGCTCGACGACGCCTCCTTTCAGCTCCGTGCCCTGCGCCAAGTCTCCCGGCTGCTGGCGAGCGCGCACTCGGTGCAGCACACCGAAGAGCTGGTCCTCGACTTCATGGCCGAGGTATTCCAGGCGAGCTGGGCCGCCCTCTACCGGCCAAAGCTCGACGACTACTTCGTGCTGCAGCAGCGTGCCACGGACCGACGGACACCGCATGTCCCCGTCACGAGAGAGGCGCTCGACACGGCTGTGCCGGCGGGCATCCCCACGCCCGGCATGAGCCTCGCCCTGCGCGGGCTTGTGGACGCGGACACGCAGCTCGCCGTGCCGCTCGATGCGGGCGAAGATCGCGTGGCCGTGCTGGTGCTCGGGCCACGCACCGACGGCCACGCGTTCGGGCGGGCGGAGTCGGAACTTGCGCATACGCTGGCCGTGGCTGCCGCGATCTCCCTGCGCAACGCGGAGCTCGTCGCCGAACTCCACAGCGCCGCCACCACCGATGCGCTGACCGGCCTGATGAACCGCCGAGCCCTCGAAGAGCGACTGCGTCAGGAACTGCAGCGCGGCGAGCGCCATCATCTGGTGACCAGTCTCGTGCTCCTCGATGTGGACCACTTCAAATCCGTGAATGACACGCTCGGTCATGCCGGTGGCGACCGCCTGCTCCGGCTCATCGCGCAGGTGCTGCGTCGCGAGGCGCGGGCGCTCGACGTGGTCGGCCGTCTGGGCGGAGACGAATTCGTGGCGATCCTGCCGATGACGACCGCCTCGGAAGCCTGCATCTTTGCGGGCCGGGTGCAGGCGTCGCTCTCGGAGATGCAGACCGTGCATCCCGAGATCGGCCTCGTGTCGGTGTCCCTGGGCGTGGCTCAGGCACCGCTGCATGGCCACGCACCGAGCGTCCTGCTCGCTTCCGCCGACCTGGCGCTCTACAAGGCGAAGCACGCGGGGCGCAATACTGTCGAAGTGGCCGGGGCGTGATCGCGGGCACGATCGATTCGGCGGACGCGTTCCGCCGCATCGATCAGATCTTCGGCGAACGCTACAAGCTCGAACATCTCGTGGCGGCGTCGTCGGAGCGTCTGCTCTTCGTGGCTTTCGACCGTCTGCTGGGTCGCCACGTCTCGCTCCGCGCCAATCTCGATCCGCTTGCTCCGGCCCGCGCCTGGTTCCTGCGCGAAGCCGAGGCGCTCGGGCAGCTCGATCATCCGGCCATCCGGCATGTGTACGACGCCGGTCTCCGCGACGAGGTCGCCTTTCGTGTCGGCAACTGGGTGGACGGCGAGTCGCTGTTCGAGGCGGCGCAGCGCGGGCCGCGCCTGCTCCCGCTGGTGCTGACGCTCGCGCGGGATCTGCTGAGCGCCCTCGAGCATGCGCATGCCAACGGCATCATCGTCCGCCGCGTGGTGCCGCAATCGCTCGTGGTGACCACGGCCGGCCGCGCCGTGATGACCGACCTGCGCTACTCGAGTTGGACGCTCCCGAGCCTGCCGGCGGGCGAGCAGGCCAGCGGCAGCGCCTACATGGCGCCCGAAGTCCGCGACGGCTCGGCCGGCGACCCGACATCCGACGTCTACACGGCCGGCGCCGTGCTCTACTTTGCGATTACCGGCATCGAGCCGCCGCTCGAGCCCGCCGCGATCCGCCGGCCGAGCACGATCCGCCCCACGACGCCGCGCACGCTCGAGCGAGTCGTCCTCCGTGCGCTCTCCGCCGACCCCGACGATCGCTACCTCACGGCTGCCGAGATGTTCGATGATCTGGCAAGCGATGCGGGCACCAGCGAATCGCCGGCCTATCAGACCTCGGGCATTGCCTCGCAGCAGATGGCCGAAGACGGCGTCCGGTTCGAGAAGCGGCTTCGTCGCGCCCTCGGCGATGACTACGAGTTGCTGATGCCGCTGGGGCGCGGGGCGTTCGGTCGCGTCTACAAGGTCCGGGATCTGCACCTCGAGCGCGAGGTGGCGCTGAAGGTGCTGCATCCGCATCTGACGTTGGACCCGACCATCGTGGAGCGCTTCCGTCGCGAGGCGCAGCTCGCCGCCAAGTTGCAGCACGCGTTCATCGCCAACGTGTTCGACATTTCCGGCCGTTCAGGACTGCTCTGGTATACGATGGAGTTCGTGAACGGCCCGAGCCTCGCGCAACTCGTGGAACGCCGCGGCCCGCTCCCCGTGGAGCAGGTGGTGGACTTCCTCCATCAGGCGCTCGAAGCGCTCGATGTCGCGCACCGGGATGGCGTCGTGCACCGCGATCTGAAGCCGGAGAACCTGCTCGTGGCGCCCGACGGCACGATCCGCCTCACCGACTTCGGCCTGGCGATGGCGTTGCGCGGTGGCCGCTTCGGCAGCACCACGAGCCAGAGCGGCACGCCGATGTTTGCCGCTCCCGAGCAGCTCCTCGGCGAGAAGGTGGACGTGCGGACCGATCTGTACTCGCTCGCCGCAGTGGCGTACTTCGCGCTGCTTGGCGAGCCGCCGTTCCGAGGGCCGAACCCCGAGTCGATCCTCGGCAAGCAGGTCGTCGATCGCGTGCCCTCGCTGGCGCGGCTTCGCAGCGACGTCCCGCCGAGAATCGAAGCGGTGCTGGCGCGCGCCATCCGCGGTGCACCAGAGGCCCGTTTCCCCACGGCAGCAGCGTTCGCCGACGCGCTGGAACAAGCGCTCCGTGGCACCGATTCCCAGGCCGGCCTTGCGGCGCTCGCGGCCCGCTGGTTGGGTCTGCCAAGCGGACACTCTTGACGGCGCGACCGGTTTGTTAGACCTTAGTCCTCAGTTGCTTGCGATGCTTCGAAGGTTCCTGCTCCACCCCCCTCG
>Ga0163144_10019838_pt1 | contig 13492 bp, 13 predicted proteins | sample OliLak19BULKMAT1_FD_123175 | JGI IMG/M metagenome (GOLD analysis project Ga0163144, IMG submission 123175) | Freshwater microbial mat bacterial communities from Lake Vanda, McMurdo Dry Valleys, Antarctica - Oligotrophic Lake LV.19.BULKMAT1 | ecosystem: Environmental > Aquatic > Freshwater >... | reverse complement strand
GTGTGATTCGCCGGTATCCCAGTGAGCGGGAGATGCAGTTTGGCCAGACGGTGGCCAACGCCACCGGCGTGGCACTGCGCAATGCGCGGCTGTTTGAAGGCGCGCGGCAGTCCACGGAGCGCATCACCCGGGAGCGCGAGCAGGCGGAGGAACGCCTGCGTGACCTCCAGAAGTATGAGAATTTTTTTGAGGACGCTGCGGACGGCATGGTGATTGTGGATGACGGCGGTGACGTCCTCTACGTGAACCGTGAGGGCGCCCGGCAGTTTGGGGTGACCAAGGAAGAGCTGGTGAACCGCCCGCTGGCGGAACGGCTGGCCCCGGACTCCGCCACCCTGCTGCAGACGCTCCTGGGTGAGATGCTTCGCGGGCGCTACCGCAAGATCTTTGACCTCTACGTGATGGTGGGTGAGGACGAGATCTGCCTCTCCTGCTCCGCCGGCGCCGTGCGCGGAGAGGGCGCGCGCCATGGCTGCATGATCAGCTTCCGTGACGTCACTGAGCTGCGTGAAATGCAGACCGAGCTCAAGACCACCAAGGAGTTCTTGGAGAACCTGATTGATTCTTCCGTGGACGCCATCATTGCTGCGGACATCAAGGGCAACGTCATCCTGTTCAACAAAGGCGCGGAGAAGGTCTACGGATTCAAGGCGGATGACGTCATCAACAAGGTCCACGTCAGCAAACTGTACCCGGAAGGGGTTGCCGCGGAGATCATGGTGCAGCTGCGCAGTGAGAACTTTGGCGGGCGCGGCAAGCTGGAAGCCATGCGCAAGAGTGTCATGGCCAAAGATGGTGAAGACATCCCCGTCAGCCTCACCGCCAGCATTATCTATGAGGGCGGTGATGAGGTGGCCACCGTTGGCATCTTCACAGACCTGCGTGAGCGCCTGAAGATTGAACGCAAACTCCTGCAGGCCCAGGAACGCCTGATTGAGACGGAGAAGGCCACCGTGGCAGCGCAGCTTGCCGGCGCCGCCGCCCATGAACTCAACCAGCCGCTCACCAGCGTGCTGGGCTACGCGGAGATGATGAAGCGCAAGATCCCCGAGGACAACCCGCTGCGCCGCTCCGTGGACATCATCTTCAAGGAAGGTGAACGGATGGCGGACATTGTCCGGAAGATTGGCCGCATCACCAAATATGAAACCAAGAACTATGTTGGAAACACCATGATTGTGGACCTGGACCGCGCCAGCAACCCCGGCAACCCCCACCGCGCCACCACCGCCAGCATGCCTGCTGTGACGGAGCCCACACCCAGCAGCACACCAACGGACAGAAAAGAGGGCGGCGGCGGTTGATGAAGAAGGCGCTGTGCCGCTACGTCAATTGTACGTGTACAACAATTCTTGCCTGGTGGATCTGAGGAGAACCATGTCCGTTGTCAGAAGCAGTGGTCGTCTTGGGGTGGTGCTGGCGGTGCTGGGGCTGACGTGGCCAGCGCTGGCGGTGGGTGAGACCAAAAATCCGCAGGGAGAAGCGCCCGCGGCCAAGGAGCTCACACCGGAGGAAATCATCCGGACTGCGTATGAGCACAACGGCGCCGCGTACGAGAACGTCAAAGCCAACCTCACCATGACGCTCACCAACCTCAAGGGAGAGCGCAAGACACGTGACCTGGAGATCCGTTCCATCCGCAACGCGGAGGGCCTGGTACGGACCATCTTGCGCTTCCGCTCGCCGGCGGATCTGGCGGGAACGGCGTTCCTGGTCATGGCCAACAAGAGCGGGCCGCCGGACCAGTACCTGTACCTGTCCAACCTGAAGAAAGTTCGGCGTATTGCCGGCGGACAGACCAGCCAGAGCTTCATGGGCACGGACTTCACGTTCCTGGACATGAGCCCGGTTCCCGCCGTGGCGGAGAATGATGTCAGCTACGCGCGCCTGCCGGACACCAAGATTGGCGGCCAGGATGTGTACGTGGCGGAAGTGAAGCCGCGCATCCAGGGCGCGCCCTACAGCCGCGTGGTCATCTACGTGCAGAAGGAATTCATGCTGCCCATCAAGGCGGAGTTCTATGACGCCACCGGCGCGCAGCTCAAAGTGCTCAGCGTCAAGAAGCTCAAGAAGCTCAAGGGCCCGTCCGGGGACAAGATGGTTCCCCTGGAGACGGAGATGCGCAACGTCCAGAAGGGCTCCACCACCACCATGCTGCTGGAGAATGTGGACGCGGAATCCAAGCTGGATCCCGCGGAGTTCCAGGCTTCCGCGCTGGAGCAGTGACGCCGGAAAACCCGTATGAAGTCTGCGGCGGGTGAAGCCACGTGCTCTTCATCCGCCGTTCATTTTTTGCGCTGCTTGCGCACGCGCAGGCGCAGCTCTCGGCGGTCCACCGCGTCCTGCTGGCGGCGTTTCTCCTCGTCCGTCACGGCAACGGCGGCGGGCACCTTCACCGGGCAGCCGTCTTCCCCCAGCGCCACAAACGTCAGGTACGCGGTCAACGCGTGGCGGCGCTCACCGGTGATGGTCTCACTCTCCACGCGCACGCCCACTTCCATGCTGCTGGTGAACGCCATGTTCACCATGGCGCGGATGCTCACCACCATGCCCTTCTTGATGGGCTCCACAAATTGCACGCTGTCCACCGCCGCCGTCACCACCTGGCTGCGCGCGTGACGCTGCGCTGCAATGGCCGCGCTGATGTCCACCCAGCCCATCACGGTGCCACCAAACGCCGTGCCCAGCGCGTTGGTGTCTCCGGGCAGCACAATGTGCGTCTGCTCCACGGAAGACAGTCTCACCTCACGTGCCTGGTCCGTCATGGTTGACCTCGCCTCTGCTGCAGAATGGTGTCCACCAGCTCAACAAATCCCGCGCCTGCCAGCTTCTGCGTGATGTACGCCGGCGCCTGGCCCAGCGCGCGCAACTCATCCAGCAGCGGGCGAACGTTGGCCACGCCAACACTCAGCGGGAAATACGCAAACAGCGGCCCGTCATTGCGGCTGTCCCCCGCGTAGACCTGGGCGTCCGCCGTCATGCCGCGCTCGCGCAGGATCTTTTCCACCATCTCCCGCTTGCCGTACTGGCCCACCCACGTGTTGATGTGCACGTTGGAACGGGCCGCCGTGAGCCCGCGCTGCCGCAGCACCTCCAGGATGGCGCGCGCGGTGTCATCAGGGATGGGAGGTCCGTCTTCCACCAGGTCAAACGCCACATCACACAGGCGGAACGCGGAGTCCCGGGAGATGCGTGCGGCGGGGAACGCGGCCAGCACGTCAGCAACCACACCATCCCGTTGTTTGCGGTCCGCGGCCAGCTGCTTCGCACGGAAGAATTCCTCCGTGACGCGCCCGTCCGGTCCTTTAAAATACGTGAACGCGCCAGTTTCTCCGACGACAGCGTGCACCGGCCAGATGCGCACCATCAGGTCACACCAGCCCGCGCCCCGCCCGGTGACGGCGCACAGCCACAGCCCGGCATCCCGCGCGCGGTGCAGTGCGGCATAGGCGTCCGGCGCCAGCTCGCCGTGGGAGGTCAGCGTGTCATCCACGTCAAAGAGCAGGCCCTTGACGTGGCTGAACAGGCCGGGCGCCGCGGCAGCCAGGTCCTGGGGCAGGCCTTGACCGGTGTGGATGGGAAGTTTGCGTGGGTCACTCATGTTGGCCACACTCAGCGGATGTCCTCATTCAAGCCCTGCCCTGCGTTGCTGTTGGTTGCCACACTGCATGGCCCGCAGCTGTTGGCACAACCTGCGGAGGCGCCGCCAGAGGCTGCGGATGCGGGCGTTGCTGACAGTGGACCGCCGCTGCCCACCAGGCCGCTGACCCTCAAGGAAATTGAGAAGCAGCTGGAAGCGGAGCAGCGCAAGAAGGGCCTGCTGCCGCCGGAAGATCCGCTCCCCCTCCAGAGGCTGATCAACGGCGTCCCCACGGACACGCTGGGGGATGAGCTGCCGGAGATCCAGACCTTCCCCGTGGAGGACGTCCTGGCAGACCCCAGCATTTTTGCGGGCGAACGCATCAAGATCCAGGGCGTGGTCAAACGGATGTGCACCACCGGGTGCTGGGTGGAAGTGGCGGAGTTCAAGACCGCGTCCGCCGCCATCCGGCTGATTCCCACGGCAGACTGGAAGTTCATGCCGTCAGACCGGGACCGGCGCGTGTTTGCGTACGGCAAGCTGGTGAAGCGCAAACTGGACGCCAAGGCGGCCAAGGCGCTGGATCAGGAGGCCGGCAAGAAGCCCAAGGGCGGAGCCCGGACGGAATGGGTGCTGGAAGCAGAAGGCGCGCACGTGCAGTGGCTGCACTGAGCCGGGTTACAGGAGGCTGGTTTCCGTCCGGTTCCGCCCGCCGCGCTTGGCCTTGTAGAGCAGGTCATCTGACGCTTTGAGCAACGCCTTGGGATCCGTGTGGAGCTTGGGGTCCAACGTGGCGGACCCCATGGAGATGGTCACCGGGATGGTCTGCCCGTCATGCACAAACTTGTGGGCTTCCACGGACCGGCGGATGCGCTCCGCAATGATGAACGCCTTCTCCGCGTCCGTCTCCCGCAAGATGATGCCAAACTCTTCACCGCCGTAGCGCGCAAAGATGTCCTCTTCACGCAGCGCCTGGGCGACGACGCCAGAGATCTTCTTGAGCACAAAATCCCCGGCCAGGTGGCCGTAGGTGTCATTCACTTTCTTGAAGAAGTCTATGTCAAACAGCACCAGGGACAACGGCGTGTTGCGGCGCGCGGCAAACGCAAACTCACTGCGCAGGCGCTCCGCAAAGAACTTCTTGTTGTACGCGCCGGTCAGCCCGTCCCGCGTGGCGGAGTCATAGAGCGCGCGCTGCGCCTGCTCTTCCACAGAGTCCTGCACGGTGAACTTGAGGACGGTGTTGGTGCCAATCTGGATCTTGTCACCGTCCCGCAGCACGTGCTGGGTGACTTTCTGCCCGTTGGCAAATGTCCCGTTGGTGCTGCCGGCGTCCGCCAGCATGAAGATGCCGTTGTGGTTGTAGACGCGGGCGTGGCGGCGGGAGACACCGTCATCTTCAATCTGGACTTCCAGCTCCGGGGCGCGGCCAATGACCATCTCCTCACCCTGGACTTTGTATTGTTTTCCAATCTGCTTGCCGGCAATGACAATCAGGTACGGATTGCTGGCCGCCGCAGCACCGTCCAGCCGGGGCAACATGCCCGGCTTCACGATGGCGGTCTTTTCAGACTTGTCGTCGAACTCTGCCATCTTGGGTGCGCACGTCCTGAGGGGCCTGCTGAATCCCGGCCACACTACGGGGAGAGCCCAAGCGTTGCCAAGCCTTGCGTGACGCTTGTGTGGGCCTCGGGCGCATTGCTAAACGCCCGCGCGCTGGCCACATCCACGCACTTGGGTTGTCTGAGGGCGGACTGGCGGTACGGCGTCTTGAGGTCCCCATGCAAAGCCGGGTGCATCCACTCTGGGTCCTGGTTGCGTCCGCGCTCCTGGGCGCCGCCACCTGCAGCAACTCCAACGGCAAGGCCGCGGCTGATCCCGCCAAGCCTTTGACGTCCACTCCAACCGCGGCGCCGGCCGGCAAACAGGCTGCGCCGCCTCCCACGCCCGCCGCACCCGCCATCACCACCTTTCCCAAGGCAGATCTGGCGGGGCTGACGGACAAGCAGAAGGCGCTCTTTGCCGCGGTGGCCAATGATGAGTTCTGTCCATGTGATTGCCCGGTGACGCTGGCCGCATGCCTCCAGGACAAGAGCAACTGTCCGGCCGCCCCGCTGATGGCGGAAGCCATCACCCGCTCCATCCGCCTGGGCATGCCCGCGGACATGCTGCGGGAAGAGGTCACGGAGGGCTTCAGCGGCGGTTATTCGGCCAAGAAGAACAACCTGATCATGGACGGATATGGCGCGCAGGGGCCGGCCTCTGCACCCATCGTCATCGTCGAGTATTCCGACTTTGAATGCCCGCACTGCGCGGAGGCCGCGCCCCTGCTGAAGAGCCTGGTCAAGAAATACCCCGGGGAAGTCCGTCTGGTGTTCAAGCATTTCCCGCTCAGCGGCCACGTGATGGCCAAAGACGCCGCGGTGGCGGTGGAGGCCGCCGGCCGCCAGGGCAGGTTCTGGGAGATGCATGACAAGGTCTTTGCAAATCAGCTCACGCTCAGCCCGGAGAGCATCCGCGCCCTGGCCCGCGGGATTGGTCTGGACATGAAGCGTTTTGAAGCTGACATCGTGGATCCCACGCTGGCCGGCCGCGTGGAAGCCAGCCGCAAAGAAGGCGAGACGCTGGGCATCAACAGCACCCCAAGCGTGTTTGTGAATGGCCGCCGTTTTGGACTGCACCGCTCCGAGGATAATTTTGACACGCGCATTCGCATGGAGCGTGTTCGCGGCCAGGGGAGCTGCAACTGAACTTTCCATCCCTGGTAATGTTCCCACCCGCCGCGCCGTCCAACGGTGAGGAGGATACATGCAGTTGATCCGCAAGCGCTCCCTGGCCCTGCTCCTGGCAGCCACCCTTCCCTTCCCCGCCATGGCGCGTGACGTCATTGGCGCGGATGAAGAGGAGGAGGAAGAGGTCAAACCGCCGCCCAAGAAGGCCGCCCCTGCGGACAAGGCCCCGCCACCCGCTGCCAAGCAGCCCCCCGCGGCAGACAAGGCAGACAAGGCCACCAAGGCCCCACCGCCCAAAGACGGTGCCGCCAGGCCTGCGGACAAGGCGCCACCTCCGGCTGAGGCCAAGAAGACCGCGCCCGCCGCCAGGGAGAAGACCGAAGACCAGATTGAGAAGGAGCGGGAAGCCGCGGAAGAGGCCGCCCTCAAGAAGGCGGAGGAAGACGCGCGCCGCAAGCGGGAAGAGGAGGCCAGGAAGAAGTCAGACCAGGACTCCGCCCGCAAAGCCAAGAAGGAGGAGGTGGGCAAGGGCAACCTGGAGGCCGCCCGCGCCGAGCGCACGTACAAGCGGCAATCCAAGGATTCGCTGCTGACCCTCAAGCTGCGCCCGGGCGCCGTGGACGCCAACCTGCTGCTGGAGATGGTGGTGGATGCGCGCGTGATCCTGGCCGAGCCGGACCCCACGTACGGAGACCAGGCGCCCATGGATGACGCCGTGCTCTTTGCCACCTTCACCAACACCCTTGCGCCCCCGCCCAAAGATCCCAAGGCCAAGCCGGCCGCTCTGGCGCCCACCGTCACCTACGCCATCCATCCACTGGGAGACGCCGGGAGCTACGGGTTCCACGCCAGCCTTCCCTCATCAGGCGCGTGGACGGTGAAGCTCCACGGCACGCGCAAGGACGGCAAACCCGTCAGTGAGACCATTCCGCTGCATGCCGCGGTGTGGCCGCCACCGGACTTTGAGCAGGAAGAGAAGAAGAACGCAGAACTGGGCGGCGGCGGCGGACGCCGCGCGCTGGAAGATTGAGGTGAGGCCATGACCCGCATCAAGACCGCATCTCTCGTTGTCATGTCAGTGTTGGGCGCGGCCACGTTGGCAGGTGCCTCGGAAGTGACGCCGCGCCCGTTGCAGGGAGATCTCCCGCACGGCAAGGCGCTCTATGACACCCACTGCATGTCCTGCCACGGCGCCAATGGCATGGGCGGACAGAACGCAGAGTCCCCCCGGCTGACGGACAGCGGACGGCTCAACGCGCTCTCCAATGAGGCCATCCTGGCGTTCATCCGGGACGCCGCAGGCACCAGCAAAGGCAAGGGCGCCAAGAAGCCGGTGCACTTCAAGCTCTCCTCGGACGTGCCGCGGCTGGACGCGTGGGACATCATTGGCTTCCTGCGCGCCCGCACCGTGGAGGTGCCCAGCATGTGGCCGGAAGCGGACCGCTACCTGGCGGGCAGCTTCACGCCGGACACCTACGCGCTGGAGCGCCTGGAGAAGTCCGCAGGGCACCCGTTCACGGCGGAGGAGAGCACGTTCTTTGTGTTCACCACGTACAAGACGGGCTGGGGCGGCCAGATGAGCCTCCTCAAGAATGACCCCAAGGTCCTGGACAAGCTGAAGAAGAACATGAAGCAGGGCTACATGGTGGTGGTGCCGCTCAGCGGACAGAAGAACGCCACAGATGTTGCGCTGGCCCTGGATCCCAAGACGCTCTCCATTGTGCAGATCCGCGCGCTGACGTCAGACGGGACGCCGCTGCCGGAGCTGGACAAGCAGCTCCAACGGTTTGTGGGCAAGGGTGACCGGCGCGTCAGCGGAACACCCAAGGCTTCACTCAAAGCCGGCGGCGGCGGGAAGGACTTTGCCGCGTTGGAAACCGCCGTCACTGAGTCCTTCATGCGCGCCGCAGAAGCCGTCACCGCGTATGAAATTGTGGAGCGTGAGCGTTCCTGGGCGGATGACGATCTCTGAGGAAACCCTGGCGCAGCTGCGGCACCTGGCCATGGCTGCGCTGGACCGGATTGACCTTGGCCAGCGCACCGCGCGTGCGTTTGCCGGGGCTCCCCCACCCTCCGCCGTGCTTGCTGTGGGCAAGAGCGCCGGGCCCATGATGGACGGCGCGCTGCGGGTGCTGCCGCGGGATTTTGCGGGCCCGCTGGTTGCCATTGTCCCAGACGGCTCGCCCGCCCCGTCTGACGCGCGCGTGCAGGCCCACAGAGCTTCCCATCCGTACCCGGACCACCGCGCGGCAGCCAACGCGCAGCACGCGCTGCTTCACGGCGCACCGTTGTGGCTCCTGCTCTCGGGCGGCGGTTCTGCGTGCCTGGGTGCACCACATCCCAGCATGACCGTGGAGCAACTGGCCCAGCTCACCCGCGCCCTCATGCTGCACGGCGCCTCCATCCGCGAGCTCAACACCGTGCGCAAGGCACTCTGCCCGCTGCTAGGCGGCGGCCTGGGTAGACACTGCGACTCCCTGGTTGCCGCCGTGGCAGTGGACATTGGAGATGAGGATGTCTCGCTGGTGGCGTCCGGGCCCGCGCTTCCGGATGGGTCACCGCGCGGTGAATCCCTGCGGATTGTGGAGCGCCACGGCCTGGCCCACCTGCTTCCGTCCGCCGCTGCGGCGCTCATGGCGCGGATGCCGGAGGAGGGTTGCCCACCCTTCCCGCACACCGTGGTGGCGTCTCCCTCGCTGCTGCGCCGGGAGCTGCTGGCACTGGCCGCGCACGCTGACGAGGCCACACCCGCGCTGACCACCCTGGAGGATGTGGACGCCCTGGTGGACGGCGCATTGCTGATGCGCGGGCTGAGCATTGCGGTGGGCGAGGTGACCGCGCGTGTGCCGCCAGACGCGCCGCCCGGAGGACGCTGCGCGCACCTGGTGCTCCACGCCATGGAACGGCTCCGCCGCCACCGGGTTCCGTTTGCGCTCCTGGCGCTGGGCAGTGACGGGCGGGATGGTCCCACAGAGAGTGCCGGGGCGGCGGTCACGGAGCGGGTGCTGGAACGCGTTTCCCCGTCGGAGGCGGCGCATGCGCTGGAACATGGCGCGGCCCATGCTTTGCTGGCGCGGGAGGGTGCCCTGGTGCCGCGTTTTCCGTCGCTGGTGAACCTGCTGGACGTGGTGCTGTTGTGGATTGGTGACGCGGACGTGGCCCAAGGGACCGGGCACCGCTAAGGTGCGCGCGCATGGGAGCAGCTCGGCAGAAGCGGATGACGGTGGCGGTGGCGCTTGGCTGTGCCCTGATGGGGCTCATCACCGCGCGCTGCGTCCGTCCGCCCGCCGTCAGCGTCTTCCCACCGTTTGATACGTGCTGCGCGTGCCTGGCCACGGAGAGCACCCCACGCGGTGCCCGCTGCAGCAGCGGAAACATTGTTGAGTGCATCAGTGACATTGAGCGCCTTGACGTCACCGGCATGGAAACCAACATCCGCTGCCTGCGGGATGTCTGCGGCACGCAGTGTGCGCTGCTGGCATCCCAGATCCCCAGCAAGGAATCCGTGGCCACCTGCTGCCAGTGCCTGGCGGACGGCAGTGAAGAGGGCTCGGATTGTTACGGAGGCACGGCGGCGGAATGTGCGGATGAGATTGAAGAGGGTGAGATCAACGCGCTGCTGCAGGGCGCGGGGTTGTGCCTGGCCAACAGCTGCCAGCAGCAGTGTTCCGCGCTCTTTGGTGCGCAACCGGACGCGGGCACGCCGGATGCCGCCACGCCGGACGCGTCCTCCACCAGCGGCAGCAGCAGCAGCGGCGGGAGCTCCGGTGGCGTCATCACCACGCGGGACGGCGGGCCGTTTCTTCCGTGGGATGGCGGCTGCCCGGGACCTTTTCCCTGCTTCTGAACCAGCCGCTCAACCGGCAGAGGTTCCACTCAAACGGGGTCGGTGCGCACGGTCCGCTGACCTCACCGCCTCCAGCAGCGGTGCCACGTTCCCCGTCTTGGACACAAAGACCGCTGAGGGATGTGCCTTCAGCGCGTGTTGCACCACGGACTTTTCCGCGCACGTGTGCAGCAGCACCGGAACGTTTCTGACCTCGGGGCGGCGGCTCAACATGTCCATCACGGCGTCACCGGGAAGCCCGGGCATCCGGTAGTCCAGCACCAGCAGGTCCGGACGCTGCCGCCCTTCACCGCCGCGCCCAGCCAGGCGGTTCACCACGCCAAAGCCGGTGTGCTGCACGTCCACCTGGTGGCCGGCCTTCTTCAGATGGGCCGAGACAAACTCCGCGTACTCCGGATCATCATCCACCACGAGAATGCGCACCGTTGCTCCACGCCGCCACGCTGCGGCGCTGGCACGCAGAGCAAAGCGCGCGCCACGACGGGGGGCACAGGGGTGCTCAGGTGATTGTGGAAAGCTGCCCGCAGGACGGTGAGGCCAGCACGACGCGTTCCGTGGTCCTGGGCCCACGTTTGACGGTGCAGCCTACGGAGCAATCCGCCAGCGGATGCCGGCGCCAAACAGGCCGCCAATGGTGGGCCAGACGCGCACGTTGCCAAACAGGTCCACGTCAAACGCTTCCGTGCGTCCATAGGTCAGTGCGCCCATGAAGCTGAGACTGCAGTTTTGTTCCCGGTCAACCAGCGTGGAGAAACCGGGGCGGTTGAGCTCCGCAAAATCAATCCAGAGGGTCCGCGTCTTGGACTCTCCGCATTGCCCGCGCGTGTCCAGCACCGTCAGCGGGTCCTTGGTGCGCCGCGCGCGCTCCACGTTGACAATGGGCAGCGCCTGCTCATTCCAGGGCAGCGTGCCGTCCACCCCACGCTGCACAATGCCGTCCACCACCTTGTTGGCAATGGCCTGGCCGTACGCCACGCCCAGCGTCATGCCCAGCGTCTTGGTGACGTCCCAGCTGCCCTGCACGGCCAGCTGCCCGCTGAACTGGTCCAGCGGGTTGGTGAGGTCCAGCTTGGTGATCCCCTGGATGCTCTGCTCCACGCGCTGCTGCACCCGCAGGGACGCGTGCAATGCAAAGCGGTCCCAGATGGGCACGTCATACGTCAGCGCGCCCGCCAGGTTCACGGAGGGGACCGCGTCCGGATTGAAGCCGCGCTGCTCGCCGGCGTCCGGGAAGATGCGTGCACCAATGTCAAACTTGTGGAGGCCGCCTTCCACGCCAAAGCGGCCAAACTGACGGTACCGCCCCACGGAAAGCCGGAGCATGAGGCTCTCCGGCAGGAGAATGGGACCAAGCTGCGTGCGCACTTCCAGCCAGTCCAGCAGGCTGAAGCGGAAGTCCGTCACAAAGCGCGTTGGCCCCGTCCCCACCAGCCCAAACTTGAAGGAGGATTCAAACGTCAGGAAGCGGTTGGTGGGCGGCCGGCGCGTCAGCGGCGTGGGATCACCAAAGAGTGCGGGCGTCCAGCTCTGGTCCAGCGCGTTGGCCGCGGGGGCCGGGCCACCGTCAACACCCTCGGGTGGGGTGGCGGTGGCGTCATCACGGAACGGCTTCTCCGGCGGCACCGGCTGTCCGCCATCTGTGGTGTCCACCGCCGGAGCTGAGGGTTCTCCGCCGTCAGGGGCCACCACCTCCGCTGAGGGAGGCGGGAGCGCGGCGGGATCGGGCGTGGGAATGGCCTCGGGGCCGCCGTCCTGCGCAAGCACCACCGGCGTCCACGTGCAGAGCGCCAGCAAGGTCAACAACGTCTTGAACATGGGCGGCGGTATAGGCGTGGGCCGCCCGTGCGACAATGCGTGTGCAGCACCGCAGCGAGATGATGAACGCCCGTTCACACCCGATGCTAGGGTCCCGCGCGCATGCCAGCTCCCATCTCCCAGGCCATGGTCCTTGCCGCCGGCAAGGGAACGCGGCTCCGCCCCCTCACTGATGTGCTTCCCAAACCATTGTGCGAGGTGGCCGGCGTCCCGCTCATCCGCCTTGCCCTGCGCCAGCTCCAGGCCGCCGGCGTCACGCGCGCCGTCATCAACCTGCACCACCTGGGCGGGCTGATTGAGGCGCACCTGGGCGCAGAGGCGGAGGGTGTGGCGCTGCAATACTCGCGTGAGCAGACCATCCTGGGCACCGGCGGCGGCATCCGCGCGGCGCTGCCACTCCTGGGTGAAGCACCGTTCTACGTGGTCAATGCAGATGCGCTGCAGGATGTTGACCTTCCAGGGCTGGCGTCCGTGCACCAGACCAGCGGCGCGGTGGCCACGCTGACCTTGCGGGAGGATCCCAACGCCGCGCGTTTTGGCGTGGTTGGCACGGATGACGCGGGCCGCATCCGGCGTATGGTGGACCAGTTTGACGACGGGGGCGCCACCCGCAGCTACATGTTCACCGGGGTGCACATCATGGATCACCGCGTGGTCCGGGAGCTGCCGCTGGGTGAAGAGCGCTGTGTCATTCGGCAGGGCTACGTGCCGCTGCTGAAAACGGGCGGACATCTGCACGCGTATGTCCACGGCGGTGCGTTCCATGATGTTGGGACGCCGGAGCGCTGGAGCCATGCGCAGCGGCGCGTGCTGGACGGCGCGGAGAAGAACATCCTGGCGCTGGCCACGCAGGGTCTTGAGCAGCGCGCTCCGGGGGTCTGGGTGCATGCCTCCGTCAACACGCTGAAGGCCCAACTGGTGGCACCGGCAATTGTGCACGCAGACGTGCGGATTGGTGACGGTGCAACGCTGGGCCCGGCGGTGGCGCTGGGGCGCGCGGCTTCCGTGGCTGCGGGGAGCCGAGTCACCCGGTCAGCCGTGCTGGCCGGGCAGCGTGTGGAGGGGGTGGTGGAGGACGTGGTGGTTGGTGCGGACACCAGGTTGACCTGGCCAGACGGCTGAGAAGGCGGTGGTTGGTCCGCGGAGTTGACGGACCCCAGCGGATACATCTTCTCCATCTACCGGGAGGCCACGCTCCCTCGCTGAGCAAGGTGGAGATTTCCCGGACTCAAGCACAAGCCACACAACGCTCCTGTGCCCCACACCGCGTTGGTGGCCCGGCTGGCTCAATGCTAAGAGCCCCGTGGAATCCCGTCCGGCAGGACCCATGGCGTTTGACCCATCCACCCAGGCAGATGAAAGCACCTATGAAGGTCACCTGGACCAGGAGTCCATGAGCAGCCTGGTGACCACCATGCTGCGGGAGAAGGTCACCGGACGTATCACCATCCGTGACGAGAACGGCGCCAACTACCTCTACTTCATGCAGGGCCGCCCGGTGGGCGTGGTGCTCAGCAT
>Ga0163144_10019835_pt1 | contig 13492 bp, 6 predicted proteins | sample OliLak19BULKMAT1_FD_123175 | JGI IMG/M metagenome (GOLD analysis project Ga0163144, IMG submission 123175) | Freshwater microbial mat bacterial communities from Lake Vanda, McMurdo Dry Valleys, Antarctica - Oligotrophic Lake LV.19.BULKMAT1 | ecosystem: Environmental > Aquatic > Freshwater > Lake... | reverse complement strand
TGCGTTTGACCATCCGCGCCATATCGTCCGCCGACATGGGTTTGGTTGTGAGGCGTTTGGTCCGACGGATCGCGGTCCGGAACAACGGCGACGCCGGATCAGCATGCCGCAGACCACTCAGGTCCAAATACTCGTTTAGCGCGAGTTGCAGGTCATGGCGTACTGGAATCTCCCGGACCTTGCCCCCTTTCTCGTGAAACCGCAGACAGAATTGGTCGCCGACTTCGTAGAAATCGCGCCGCCGCAGCTTGGCGACTGCCCCGACGCGGGCGGCCGTGTAGATCAGAATACCGATCACGGCGAAGTCGCGGCGGCCAACCTCGTGAGACGCAGCGATGCTCTTCAGCAGTCTCCGCGCATGCTCGACAGTAATCTCCGGCGTCTTGCCTTCGACGACTTGATACCGCTCGCTGCGCACCGACAACGCCGGATTCAGGATTAGGACATGCCGCATGACAAGCCCATCGAAGAGTCGCCGCAGCGCCGCCAGGTGCAGTTTCCGAGTGGGCAAGGCCACTGGCAGAGAATCGAGAAAGCGGCCCACGTCGGCCGGTGTCACGCGGACCAGTTCCAAGCCGCGTGCAACGCACCACTCGGAGAACAAGCGAATGGTGTGCAGATACGCCTTCCGCGTAAAGGGATTGCGGATCTGTCCATGAAGGAACTCCTCGAATGCGAATCGAGCCGCCCCACCAGCATCCTGGATGAGCGCCGGCAGATCCGCTGGTTCAGGCGGTTCGATTGTTGCCGGCACGTTGCTTTGGTCGGTCATCGTCCTTCATTGGCAAACCGAGCATTCGTTGGCTTCGCCGTCCGTCCGATTGCCCGCTGGTATATTCGTCGGCCCCGCCCACCATCCCGCAGTTCCATCGGGCAAGTGCCCGGTTCGCCGAATCGCCGCATGGCTCAGTCGGCACCTGACGGAATTCCGCGACCCGGCGAGTTTTTCGGCACTCCATCCATAGCGCCGGATAACGTCTTTTGTCCAGCGCAAATCCGATATGAACCTTCTACGGGACATGTCGCACGCTGTGACAGTTCGATCACTTGTCAATGTTGCGGTCTTCCGAAGGTTCATAAGACGCTCGGACAAGCTAGCGCATTGCTAGCATCTGAAAAAGCCACTCCGCCCCAATTTATCGTCATATTCGGGTGGTAACGATGCACTCAGGGACCACTGTGAAATGCGTCGGTGTGTCGGACGTGTGTCGGACCGACCCTGGGAAGCCGGGTTGCGAAGGTGGCTAGTGGATTGAAAGGCTTACACCGAATGAGCTTGCGTCCGCAATCACGCGGCGTTGCAAGATTCGACTACCAGCAGCAGCACGCTTCGACCGCATACCTGAAACACTCAAGGGAGGTGCGTGAACTGGCACTGGGCGTCAGGCCGCGAGTCCAAGTTGAATACGGACTCAGGAAACGTGTTGCCCCGAATCGCCGGGCTATTGGTGTCATATCCAACCGCGTTACTCGTGCGCGTGATCACCGGCAGCCGAAATCTCGAACAAGCACTGGGGAGGTTTGCACCGCTCATTTACCGCCACGCCGAGTATGTCGGCAAGCACCGTCTCCACGAGCCGGCACACCTCCGGGTGGCTTAAGACCACTGCCGCGAGCGGGCAGTCAGAACAGCGAAAGACAATCGTCCCATTCCGGCCGTCTGAGTCGCAAAATCCGCCTAGGCGGTGCAGCACAGCCGCGGCTTTTTCGCGGAGATTTGGAGTTTGCACCTCCGGTTGAAGGTGCGGGGCCATCTGGTGGCCGATGGCCCGTACGAATGCGTCTACCTCGTCCGGCGGAAGACGCTCTTTCAGCACGGCCAGGAAGTGTCCAAGGAGAGTGCCATAAACCTTCGGGAAGAGCCGCTCGGCATCCGGCGTCAGGCAGTAGGTGAGAATCGGCTTACGGGTTCCTCGCCGTGAGCCACTCTGGCGGACAAGGCTGTCCCTTCCTAGGGCGGTGAGATGCGCACGGACCGCGTTGTCCGTCAAATCGAGGGCGTTGGCCAAGTCATTGACAGAGCATTCCCCTTTCCGAAGCAGCACGACAATCCGGCCGCGCGTGCTGTCCCAGAAACGGTCATTCGACTGTCGCGGTACCATCGGCTAGCGCTCCCGCGACCAAGGCTCCGCGAACTCCGTACCGAATAAATCAATAAAGTAATTGAGTTATTGTGTTCTAGGCATAGCCTTTGCTGACTTTTTTGTCCGTCTGTTACTCTCGCAATTGTGCCGCCATAAGGCAACTCTTTGTAGAGCCAAAAAAATGAAACACGCGATGGTCCACACGCGCTGGTCCGCCTTAGGGGCATTGTCCCTCGGCGGCGTCATGATTTTGCTGCAAGTCGGCTGCGTCCCGTCCGTGACTCAGGGGCTGGACGATGCTCCGCCAGAGAGGAAGGTAGGCGACCAGCCTGACGCTGGAAAAGCTCGGCAGCCAATCGGCGACGCCAAGGCCGGGCGAGATGTCTTTCGCTTCGAGACATTTGGCAACGAGGACTTCTGGACCGACGCCATGCGGCTGCCGCAAGGGGTCAAGGCCGCGAAGGTCACGCCCCTCGACGCTCTCAAGGCCGGCTTGAGCGTGGACGCCGACGCCATCGACCCCGCCCTGGCGAGTAAACTGGCGGCGGAGCTCAAGACCGACCTGTCCGCGAAAAACGCCCCTCTGCTCAACGATCCCGCCATCGCCCAGAAGCTGATCGAGATGAACGCGGTCATTGGCGTCGTCGCTAAGGGCGGTAAGGTCGGTGTCTCGTGCGCGATTTGCCACACGATTACGGACAAGTCCGTTTTCGACATGCCCAAGGGCGGCTCCGTCGGCCGCCGGATCGACGGGCCCGCCGCACTCACCCTAAATATGGGCAAGCTGCTGTCGCTCGCCGCGAACTCGCGTGCCTACTACCCCAATCTTCAGCTCGAACTCGGCGGCAAAACCATCGGGCGGGCACCGAAGGGGATCACCAAGGATTCCACCGAAGCAGAAGTGGACGCTTACCTTAGCAACCCGACATTCTACCCCGTGGGCACGTTCGACGAGACCCAGGACGGCATCGGCAGCCCGGTGCAGAACACCCCCTTGTTCCGCCAGGATTTAGCTGGCCCTTACGGCAGCAACGGGTTGCATGAGAAGTTTGAGGGCATCAGCAACGCCTCGTACACGACGAACCTCGACCCGACGACGGTGGCCACCCCGGAGGGACGCGAATTGCTCATGACGCTCGCTGGGAAGAATGGCGAGGAACTGCACGAAAACTACGTCGCGATCCTCAAAGAAACGGGCGTCACCGGCTACCCCTTTGTCAACGCAACCAATGGACACAAGGTCGGCCACCGTGATACGCCCGTCGGTCGGCAGGTGGACAAGCAGAAACTGCTCGACATGAAGGCCTATTGCTTCAGTCTGCCGGCGCCGAAGGGTGTCAAGGTGGACGCGGAAATGGCCGCCCGCGGCCGAAAACTGTTCGAGGCGAGCTGCACCCAGTGCCACAACGCGGACCAGAGCAAGCCCGTGCCGGCGAAACTGATCGCGCTCAAGGAACTGTGGCCGGCCTACGCTCCCGCGATCCTTGCCAAGCGGAAGCTGCCGCTCAGTCCGGTCGAAGATTCCCCCGGTGGCTACGACGACAAGATGGTCGTGATTGACGCCAGCGAACGCGGCGAAAAGCGGGGCATCCCCCTTCCGCTGCTGCTGGACCTGACCCGCAAGAATACTTTCCTACACGACGACTCAGTCCCCGGCCTGGATGCCCTGTTGAACCCGGAGCGCGGTGAGAAGGAACCGCACCCATTCTATCTGAAGGATAAAGCACAGCGGGCAGACATGGTGGCTTTCCTGACGGGATTGGATATCGGCGAGGCGGCTCTGGGCGAGAAGGACGACGCGCCGACCAAGACCGACGTCGTCTACGTCGTCAGCAACGATCCCGTCAAGGGAGGCAACGCGGTTCTCGCCTACCTCAGTGACGGCCGGGGCAACCTGACACACCTGCCCGGCTCGCCGTTCAAGACGGGTGGAACCGGTTACGCGACGAAGTACAATTTGCCCCACTTCGGGCCATTCGACCTGGATCAGAACATCATCGCGAATCCGGAACGGTCGAGATTGTTCGTCACGAACGGCGGGTCCGATACGGTCGCCGTCTTCGACGTTCAGGCCGATGGCGGCCTGAAGCCCGTGACGGGATCGCCGTTCCCCTCCGGGGGCAAAAACCCGGTGAGCCTGGGCCTCGTTGGCGACCGACTGTACGTCGTCAACAAGAACGAAGACCCCGGCCGCGACATGACGAAGACGCTCCCGAACTACGCGGGTTTCCGGGTGGGGGAGGACGGCTCGCTGACGCCGATTCCCAAGTCCGTGTTCGAACTCCCCACCGCGTCGCGGTCGCCAACGCAGGCGCTGGTTGTCGAGGGCAAGTTCTTGTTCGACGGCGACTTCGGCAGCTTCCCACTCCCCAGCCGGGTCGAGATGTGGGGCAAGGGCCTGCTCAAGGACTCCGCGAGTTTGATCCGCTCCTTCAAGATTAACTCCGATGGCACGCTGCATCAGCACCCGCCGGTCCTGGCCCCGGAAGGGGAGTTCGACGGGGGCATGGACGTGGACGGAGACGGCAATGCCGATCCGCTGATCTTCGGACTGCAAGTGCATCCCAAAAAGAAACTTATTTACATCGGTTTCGTCACCGCCGCCAAGATTGGGGTCTATCGGTACGACGACGAAGGGCGGTTGACGTTCGTCCGGTCGGTTCCCAACAAGGGTAAGCTCGTCTGCTGGATCAAGATCAATAAGGCGGGAACGCGTGCCTACACGACCAACAACGCCGACGATACGGTCTCGGTTTACGACTTGTCGGATGCGGAATCTCCGAAAGAAATTCAAACGCTGCAACTCAAAGGGCACGGCCACCCGTATCAGTTCGCTTTGAGTCCGGATGAGCGGTCCCTCTACGTCGTGAAGCATCGCACCTTCAATGAAACACCGCTCGGAGACGGGAGTGTTCTGAATGTGCTCACAGTGGGTCACGATGGCATGCTCGAAGAGACCGACTCCTCGCCAGTGATCTTGCCGGTTCAAAATGACCTGCTCGCTCGTCCCCAAGGCGTTTTGGTGATACCCCAGAGCGGACCGGGTCTCGGCGATCCGGCTGGTGACATCGCGAGCGAACTGCCGGCGATCAAACAGCCTGGACCCGCTCCCAGGGAGCTGCCCCGCGTCCCGCCGCCGGACGCGAAGGCGGCGGAAGTGCCCGAGGGGTATCGCGTCGAAGTCATTCTGACCGACCTGGAGTACCCGTCCAGTATTGAGTTCGACGACCAGGGTGCCTTGTACGTCGCCGAGGCCGGCAACATCGACGGAGCCTGGGTGGCGCGGGCACGCATCCTGAAATTCACTTGGCCCAGCCCGCAGGATCGACGGACTGAAGTGGTTGCCGATCAACTTTCCGGTCCCGTGACCGACATCCTGTGGCACACGGGCCGGCTGTATATCTCCCACCGGGGCAAGATCTCCGTGCTGGAGAAGGGGAAGGTACGCGATCTGGTGACAGACCTGCCCAGCTTCGGCGATCACCATAACAACCAGATGAGCGTCGGGCCTGACGGCAAGATTTATTTCGGCCAGGGGTCCGCTACCAACTCCGGCGTCGTCAGCGTTGACAACTTCCTGTTGGGCTGGCTTTCACCCCACCCCGACTTCTGCGACCGGCCAGGCAAGGACATTACCCTCCGCGGCCAGGCGTTCGAGTCGGCCGACCCCCTCACGGCCCTGGCTAAGAACAAGGCGAGAACGGTCCAGACATCCGCCTTTCAATCATTCGGCAAGACGGTCCCGGAAGGCACGATGGTGAAGGGCACCAACCGGGCCACGGCGGCGATCATGCGTATGGATGCAGACGGTTCGAACCTGGAGGTGTACGCCTGGGGACTCCGCAACCCCTTCGGCGTTATGTGGGGGCCGGACAAGAAGCTCTACGCCTCGGACAATGGGGCCGACGAGCGGGGCAGCCGTCCCATTGCCAACGCACCCGACAATCTCTGGCTCATCAAGGAGGGTGGGTGGTACGGTTGGCCCGACTTTGTCTCCGGCATCCCGGTGACGGATGAACGCTTTAAGCCCAAAAACGCCCCCGCCCCTGAGTTCCTGTTGAAGGAACACCCGAAAGTCGAGAAACCGCTGATGACCTTCGAGCCGCACACGAGCGTCACCACCATCGCATTCAGCCGCAGCCCGAAGTTCGGATTCGAGGGGCATTTGTTCTTGGCGGCCTCCGGCGATTACTCGCCAGCAACGGCAACAGAACAGAAGCGGGTTGGCTACTGGGTGAAGCGCATTGACCTCGACACGGGGAAAGCCCACGACTTCCTCCGGACCAGGCCCGACGCGCTTGGCCCCAAGGATCTGGAGTATGTCATGACTGCCGGCCCCCGCCGTCCGGTCGGCCTGCGCTTCTCCCCCCAAGGGGACGCCCTCTACGTGGTGGACATCGGAGCGGTCGTCTTCATGCGAAGTGGGACGGGGCCGACGCCGAGGCCGTACCCCGGTACCGGTGTGGTCTGGCGGATCACTCGAGCCGGACCTTGAGGGTAGAATGGCGGCTCATCCTGAATATGGCTCGGGCCAGTCCCAGTAGTCTTCCAAAGGCAAACGTTGAACTGCGGAAAGGCCAGCGTGGAAAAGTGTTACGACGAATGCCGAAAAGAGCCCCCGCAGCGCGCGCGCCTCTGGAGCGAGGGAATGATTGGGGTGGCGCAGGCCTGATCGTCGACGACTGCAAAGGCGGTTACTTGTTGCACATGCCATCTGGCTAAATGGTAGGCTGGTTCACTGTCATGGTGGTGTCGCGGAATATCCCACCATGCCTTCTAAGCGCCCAAACGCCGCGGATTATCTGCCGGAGCCGACGGAAGATACGTGACAATGGCAAAACTTGATCCAATCCCGTATGCGGATAGCGTGGAAGTTCCTCCAAGTGACGAGGCCGAGGACATTCGCCTGGCGATCCAATCGCTGGAGAGAATTCTCCGCCAGAGCCGAGAGCAGAGCGGGCACTTTCAGGGCGATGTCCACGTGAAAATTCATGGCTGTGCCACGGGCGAATTTCGCGTGCTCCCCAACTTGCCGGCGGAATTAGCACAGGGTCTGTTCGCGCAGGAGCGCACGTACTCTGCCGCGGTTCGATTCTCCAATTCCGCAAACCAACCGCAGGCTGATTTCGTCCCCGATGGTCGCGGTATGGCGATCAAGGTAAGCAATGTCGAGGGCCAACAGGTGCTTTCGGGAACCAGCAACATCGGGACCCAGGACTTCGTGATGGTCAATCATCCCGTCTTCTTTGCCGGCAATGTGAAGGATTTTGTACAGTTCGAGCAGGTTCTAGCGGCAGCGAAGGACGACAAGCTCAAGACCCTGAATGCAGCATTCACAGGTGGTGACTGGAATCCGTTGAACTGGCATTGGCGCGAAGCACTGACCGCCGTGCAGATTGCCGGACACCTGCCGGCACATCCCGCGAGCAACACCTATTTCAGCATGGCACCGATTCGATTCGGAGAGTACGTGGCTAAATACCGGGCCAAGCCCGCCGGAGATCTGCCCGGTTCTTTCGTGGACTTGGCGACGAGGCTTGGCAAAAACGCGGATGCCTTGCGGTTGATGTTGGAAGAAACCCTACGCACGCAACAATTGCTGTTTGAGTTCCAAGTTCAATTGCGAACTGTTGCTCAGACCATGCCCGTGGAAGATGCCAGCGTCGAATGGCCGGAGACAGCATCTCCTTACCGCACGGTGGCGCTCTTCCTGATACCCCGGCAAGAAATCCACACGGAGCAGCAGAAGGCGATCTGCCAGCAATTGTCCTTCAATGTCTGGCACGCCCTTGAGGATCATCGACCTCTAGGAGGAATCAATCGCCTCCGCCGCGAGGCTTATCCAATCTCTGCGGCCTGGCGCCGGCAAGAGACCGAGATACTGGCGAAGAGAACCCCCTGACAAACAAAGTGGTTCCCTACGCGATTCGTTCTAGATGGTGCTGGTGGCGACTGAGGAGCGGTAGAATGGCGATATGGGCAAAACGGACCGAACGCCTGTAAGACCTGCGTACTCAATCGCGGCTGGATTTGCCTTGTGTGTCGGGGTGGCCACTCTTCTTCTCGTGGTCTACGTGATGAGTAGTTCGCTGGCTTATGGGCTAGCAAGTAGGGGTTGGAATCCGCAGAGTGTTTTGAGGGGCTCTATTACCCGTTGCTGCACGTGCCCGAGCCAATTGGTTCACCGTGATGCCGGTGATCGTTAAGCCGAGCCGTTCAATTATGACAAGGACACCATTTGTCACACTGGCTTCGGCTGCGGCTCGGCCAGCAGTCTTTCAAGAGCCGCAAGTTCTACCGGCTTGACGATGTGGAAGTTGAACCCTGCTTCCTGCGAATGGCGTCTGTCCTCATCTTGCCCCCAGCCGGTCAGCGCAACAAGGATAACGTCCCGACTCCACGGCTGCTGACGAATGCGCCGGGCGACATCGTAGCCGTTCAGTTTGGGAAGGCCAATGTCCAGCAGTACCAATTCGGGGCGAAACGTCTCGGCTACTTCCACGGCCTCAAGGCCGTCGTGGGCGGTGCGAATGTCGTTGCCCTTGAGCCGCAACAACATCGCCATGCTGTCAGCCGAGTCCTTATTGTCGTCCACCACCAGAATGCGACATTCGCTCAGGGCTGCTGCCTTTGGTCCGTCACTCTTCGGCAGCTCAGGGGACAATTGGATAAAAACCGGCACACGGACCACAAACTCGCTACCTTCACCGGGGCCGTTGCTGCGAGCCTCAATGGTGCCGTCGTGCATCTCAACCAGCCGCCGCACCAGCGTCAGGCCAATGCCGAGTCCACTTTGCGATCGTTCCAGCGACCGATCAACCTGCGTGAATATATCGAAGATGCGGGACAGCATGTCGCCGGGGATGCCGATGCCGTTGTCTCGCACGCTGACGACAGCATCACTCCCTTGCCGTTCACCGGTGAGCCAAATGTGGCCACGCAGCTTGGTGTACTTGGCAGCGTTGTTCAGCAAGTTCGCGAAGACCTGAGCGAGCCGGATGGGATCGGCGTCCAGATGGATCGGCTCTGACGGCAGGCTGATAATGAGTTCGTGACCGCACTGCTGGATGAGGGGGCGACTACTCTCCACGGCACTTTCCACCACCCTCGCCAGTTCAATGCGTTGCCTGCGGAGGTCCAACTGGTTGCGGCTGATGCGGGACACGTCGAGAAGGTCTTCAATGAGGCGGACCATGACGGTCACTTGCCGGTCGATAACATCTCTCGCCGTGCTCACGTCCGATTCTTTCAAGCCATCCATGCCGAGATACTGCACGGCGTTGCGGATCGGGGCGAGTGGGTTTCTCAGTTCGTGAGCCAACGTCGCCAGAAACTCGTCCTTGTGGCGGCTGGCTTCGGCCAGTTCGTCGGCCCGCTCTCGCAATGCAGAAACGTCTTCGACGGCGAGCAGAATTAACTCAGGGTGTTTGGAATCGGGAGGGAATGGCCGGGCATTCAGCAGCATGGTCTTTCGACCGAGAGACGGGAAGGAGTGTTCAACCTCGAAGTCGTGAACCGACTTGTTGCGGGAAAGGACTTCATCCAGCAACGTCCGCAGGCCGGGGATGTCCCACTGACCGTTACCCAAGTCATACACAAAGCAATTCTCCGTTTCCTCCTTCGAGACGTGGAACGAGTCGTAGAAGGAACGGTTCGCCGTCTTCACCCGCAGGTCGCCGTCGAGAACCACGAACGGTTCTCGCAGGGTCGCAATGATGTCGTCAGCGTAGCCAAGGACTTTCGCCAACGCCCGTTCTACCTTCCGGCGTTCGGTAATGTCACGGATGTTGCATTGAACGACTTTGTGACCGTTCTCTTTGTAGACATTGCTGACGAATTCGACTTCGACCTTATTCCCGCTGGTGGTTACGAGCGGCATATCCTCGTAGCGGACGTAGCCCTTCTCTTGCAGTTCCCGGTAAGCGGCTTGGCTCTCCTTGATGTCTCGGAACAGGCCGATCTCCCACAGTTCCTTGCCCAAGAACTCGTCGTGCGAGTAACCCAACAAGGCCGTCATGAACGGGTTGGCGTCGAGCACCTTGCCCTGGTCGGCGTCGAGGATGAGGATGCCGTCCTTGGCCGTCTGAAAGAGCCGCCGATACCGGACTTCGGTGTTCGTCATGGCGGCTTCGGCCTGCCTGTGGTCGGTATTGTCCTCGATGGCGAGAAGGACAAGTTCCGGGTTGTTGCTTTCTGAAGGGAACCTGCGGGCGTTGAGGAGCATGTTCCTTCGCCCGATAGCCGGGAAGGTGTGTTCAACCTCGAAGTCTTCAACGGGATGGCTGTTGCTTTGCACTTGGACCAGCAGCGTCCGCAGTTGGGGGATGTCCCACTGGCCGTCGCCTAATTCGTAGACGAAGCGGCCCTCCGTCTCTTCTTTCGAGACGTGGAAATTCCGGTAGAAGGCGGCATTGGCTGTGCGGACCCGCAGGCTCTTGTCGAGAACCACGAATGGCTCTCGCAAGGTCGCAATGATGTTCTCGGCGTAGGCCAGGACGTCGTTTGGCTCAGGTGTAGGTTTGTCAGCGTTCACTGCCGTTTTTCCGTCCGTCTCTTGCCGCCGAGGAAACTCATCTTTCGATGCAAAGGCGTCTTGGTAAGGCTCATCGTATCAGAGGATCGGAAGGCCCGCCACTTGTCACGATGGCCAATCGGCTTCTGGTTCGGCGGTCGGTTCTTCCTCGAATGCCCGGTATTACCCTCCTGAGTTCTGGACATCGGGGCGCTTCAACTCGGCCAGTACCGTTTCCAACGCCTTCGGTTCGGGCGGCTTGCGGTTGCAACACTCCCAAAAACAAACTGCTTCGTTGACATCGACGGAGACGTGGTGACTGAGCGACCCGGGTCACTCTCGCGAGGCCGATTTCCACACTCAACTCGCAAGTGCATGCGCGACAGCAATTAGCGACTTCGTCCACGCGGAAAACGAACGGGAAAAAAGTTCAATAGACGTCCTGTCACCCCCAGGGCCAATCACTTTTTGAACTTGCATAGGAATTTGAGCAGTTCTTCAGGCCGTTGAGAAAAAGTGCGAAGGGTGGGGAGAATCTCTTTAATGCCAGCCAGGCGTAGCAAGCTCAGGGCGGCGTTGCGGAAGGCGGCGAGATTTTGGGGGGCATGGCCGGTGCGAACGCGGCACGAATCTTCACCGCAGACCACATCGCGGACCCAGTGCAAGCGGTTCTCAATCCCCCAGTGACCCACCCATGCCGGCAAAATTCGGGCGGCGCTGAACCGCTCGGGCGGCAGGCTGGTGATCGCGTATTCGATCTCAACGGTTTCTTTCCCGTTGCGCCAAGTGGTGCGTTCGAGCATGCACACTTGCTTCAGGCCCGGCCAATTGAGATGCCGAGCCAACCGCGAACTGGCCTGTAGATACCGCTTCACGCGGCGGCCATGTCCTTTCTTCGTCTCGCGAGCTTCGGTGAGTTCCGCTTGTCGCTGGCGTTCACTACAGGGGGGAAAGGCCCGGCTGAAACTCGGCCTTGATGGCTGCCTTGAGTTCCGGCTGGTTGTCTTTGACCGTGTTAAGTAGTCGCCGCCATCGTTGACGATCTGCTGGCACAGCTCGCGCTGGCAGAACATCGCGTCGGCGGTGATCAAGCGTCCTTGCAGCACCAGTGTTTTGAGCAGCGACAACGCGGTTTTGGCCTCGTTGGTCGTGTTCGGCACCGCTTGCTGCGACAGCACGCCGCCGCTGCGCTGGTCGTACAGCGCCAACAAATGAACGCACCGTTGATGCGGCGTGAGTGTGCCGCACAACGACTTGCCGTCCATGGCCACGGGTTGCATATCCAGCGGCGGCAGATGCTCCAAGGCGGCCTCGATCCAAGGCCGCAACGCGGCTTCCAAGGTCCGGCGGCAGGGCGATGAGAATGTTGCGAAACGAGTTGGCACAGAAGGGCTTACGGGTGAAGCCGAGCCAGTGCCAAACCTTCGGCTCCTGGTTTCGCAGCCACTGGGCAATCGTCTTGTAGCCGCGAGCACCGGTGAGAATTCCACAAACGGTCGCCGCCAGCATGGGTGACGCCCAGCTCTTAATGACGTTCGACGTTTTTAGCTATAGCTATAGTCGGCGTTGTTCCTTTCTTCCTTTCTTACTGGCAAAGCGGTATCATCAAGTCTTTTGGCTAGCGGTGCCGTCACTAGCGGTGCCGTCATTGGGGAGGTATGATCGATCCTTCGTCGCGAAAAAGGAGCCGTTGCGCTTGCAACCGGTCATGTCACGCTCGCCAGCATCGGCGATGCCGTCAGCACCACGGACACCGCAGGACGGGTCACGATCCTCAACCCGGTCGCAGAGTTCCTGACCGAGTGGACGCAGGACGAGGCGGCGAGCGTGTCGGTGGAGAGCGTCTTCAAGTTCGTCAATGAAGAGAGCTGCCAGCCGGTCGAGAGTCCCACCATCCGGGCCTGGGCGGGTCGGCGTGATCAGCGGGCTGACGACCCGGACGTTGAGGTGCAGCGTATGACCGCAGTTTTTCCAGCGCTAGAAGATCTGACTCGGCGAATACTCGCTGTCGAGTCGGCGCGCGTCAAAGCGGCCGACACCCAGGTCGATGAAGCGTTGCAAGTCTGTGCGACGTTGCAGGTGCCTCTCTCGAAATTCACGGGGCCCGTGGGCTTTTTGTCTCTTTTGTCTCGGGCTTTGGTACTGGCCAAGGCGGAAGTCCCCGCTCTCCAGGTGGTGCAGGTCCGGCCCGACGGCATTTTGGTGGGATTCGATGAGATCAAGCAGGACCAAGACGCGGGGGAATTAGAGAAGGGCCGGCTGGTGCTCGTGGCCCACTTGCTGGGCCTATTGGCGACCTTCATTGGCGAATCCCTGACACTGCGCCTCGTGCGTGATGCCTGGCCGGACGCCTCAATCAATGAGACGGATTTGAAAGCGGAAGAAAAACCATGAGCACGCAGGACAAAGTCGTTATTCGAAAGCTGCCGACCGGCGTGCCTGGTCTCGATGAGATTCTGGGCGGCGGCCTGCCGGAATTCTCGTTCAACATCATCGCGGGCGCTCCCGGCAGCGGGAAGACGACGCTCGCGCATCAAATCATGTTCGCCAATGCCACCCCGGAGCGGCCCGCGCTTTATATCACCGTGCTGGGTGAACCGGCGATCAAGATGCTCCGCTATCAGCAACAGTATGCATTCTTTGACCAAGACAAGTTGAATACCGCGATTCGCTTCATCAATCTCAGCCAGGTGGTGTTGGAGAAAGACCTGGACGCGGTCCTGGCGGAGATCGTCCGCGAGGTCGAGGCCGCCAATCCCGCACTCGTCTTCGTGGACTCGTTCCGCACGGTCGTGCGGAAGGCCCAGGGTGCTGTCAGCGATATTGAACTGCAAGGGTTCATCCAGCGATTAGCCCTGCACCTGGCGAGTTGGCAAGCGACCACGTTCCTGATCGG
>Ga0163144_10019832_pt1 | contig 13493 bp, 12 predicted proteins | sample OliLak19BULKMAT1_FD_123175 | JGI IMG/M metagenome (GOLD analysis project Ga0163144, IMG submission 123175) | Freshwater microbial mat bacterial communities from Lake Vanda, McMurdo Dry Valleys, Antarctica - Oligotrophic Lake LV.19.BULKMAT1 | ecosystem: Environmental > Aquatic > Freshwater >... | reverse complement strand
GAACCCCGCGGCTTGCGTTCGCAGGTGATCGGTGCTTCTCGCGAGACCTGAAACCGCGATCACCGGCGGGCACGTGCCTCCTCGTTTGAGATGCAGTGCGCGTATGAACTCGAACCCGTCCATATTCGGCATCCGCAGGTCGCAGAGCACGAGGTCGCCGTGATCAACCATGTCCAGCGCTTCGCGTCCGTCTTTGGCCACGAGCACGTGAGCGCCCAACTGTGCGAGTATCGCGCGCGTCGCCTCGCGGGCGTCCTCCATGTCTTCGACGATCAGAATAGAAAGCCCTTGAAGGGTGACAGGCAGGTGGCGGGTGGGCGACAACATCGGCGCGGTGAGCGTGAGCCCCTCAGTCAGCGGAAACTGCATCCTCACCGCGGTCCCGCGTCCCGCCCCCTCGCTGGCGATGCTCACGCGGCCGCCCTGCAGCTCGGTCAACGCCTTGACCAGCGCGAGGCCGATGCCGAGTCCCCCGTGCTTCCGACGCATGCCGTGTTCCTGTTGCCGGAACATGTCAAACACGAACGGCAGAAACTCCGGCGCGATGCCTTCACCCGTGTCACAGACCGTGACGACAACCGATCCGGCCTCTTTCGTCAGCGTCACCGTGACACGGCCAGCGGCGGGCGTGAACTTCAGGGCGTTCGACAGCACGTTTCGGAAGACTTGCTGCAGCCGATTCGCATCGGCACGCACGAGCAACGGGTGGTCGGCGGTATCGACGAGCTCCAGCGCGATCCCTTTTTGTGCCGCAGGTTCGATGAAGGCCTCCCGGGCGACGCGAATCGCCTCGCGGAGATCGCAGACCGTCACGTGCAGTGTCACCTGCCCTCGCGCGACGTGTGTCAGCTCGAGCAGATCGTCGACCAGTCCAGCTTGGAGCAGGGCATTGCGCTCGATGACCTCTGCCGCGCGGGCGACCTTGCTCGGGTCGCCTTGCTTGAGGATCCACGCCCAGCCAAGTATCGGGGTGAGCGGCGTGCGCAGCTCGTGTGACAGGACGGCGAGGAATTCATCCTTCGCCTCGGCGGCGACCGTCAGCGCCGCCGCCGCCACTTCGAACTGGCGCGTGCGATGGCCCTCCCGCAGAATCGTGTCGCCGAGCACTTGCAGGAGATCGCCGTGCAGCAGGAGCCGGCGGGAAGGGATCGGCTGGTTCGCCTGGGCGACTTCCCAGAGCTGCCGGAACGGGACACCCGCGGCGCGTGCGAGCCGCTCGACGTCCGCTCGCTGAGAAAACCCCACCAAGGCATATCCCGCGACCGCCGCGCCCACGATCGCGCCTTCGAGCACCAGCGACGTGCCCACGACGGCGAGCCCGTAGCTGGGGGCGACGACCACCGCGGGCCGCGTCGTCGTCTGCGCCAGGCATTGGCGCGCGCACTCGGCATAAATGCCCGGGTCGTATCCGTGTGCCGCGAACGCGTCGAACAAGGGCGTGGCATGGACCGGACCGCAGGCGACCTGCTCGCCGACACCGTACACGTTCACGGTCAGGTGCGTCACGGCGGCGAATCGCTCGAGCGCCGGCCGCCACACCCCGTCGTTGAACAGGACGTCGTCAGCAGGGATCATCGACCCTGGTCTGCGTTCTCGTCCAAAGCACCCATGCGCACGCTGCGCTCCGGCGCGCGCGAGAGGAGGCTGCCGTACCGGGCAAATGGCAACTGCGGCGGTATGGTTCGGTTCAACACGTGCATGCCCTGGCCGTTCACCACCTCGCACTCGTGGGTCATGTGGTCGCACGGGTTGGCGCGCATCTTGGCGACCGTCAGGCCGAGGCGGAACATGTTCCCGAGCTCGATCCAGTTCATCAGGATGATGTTATCGACCAGCGAGCTCATCCTGATTGGGCCCATCATGGACGACATTCCGAGCATTTCCGGGTTCTCGTTGTTGTAGACGGCCGCCACCTGATGCTCTTTCATCAGCGCCACCAGCGCGTGAAAGAAATCGCGGAACATCCGGCCGTCGGTGCCGAAGCTCGAAGCGTAGGTCGAGAGGCTGTCGAACACCACCCGCTTCGGCTTGAACACCTCGATGATCTGCTCGATCTTGTGGAAATGCTCGTCGACCTCGATCTCCTGGGGTGGGTCGTACACCACTTGCACGAGGCCGCTGTCGATGGCCGGCTGCAAGTCGATGCCGATGCTCATCGCGTTCCGCAACACCTGCGGCACCTGCTCGTCGAGCGTCAGCATCAGGCTGCGTTCGCCGAGGCGAATCCCTTCGGCAAGGTATTGGCACGCCATCACGCTTTTGCCGACGCCGGAAATCCCCGCGATCACCGTGGTACTGCCGAGAAAGTAGCCGCCGTTGACGATCGGGTCCAGACCGGGCACACCGGTCTTCACGCGCGTCGTCGGGTCGAAGGCCGCCGCGCGCTCCCGGCTTGCTTTCCGCGGCGCTTGCACCCGGCGGTAGACCTCGATGCCGCGGTCACTGATCATGCGGAAGGAGTGACGCCCCATTTGAAAGTCGTGGCCACGCGATTTGACAATTTCGAGCGATCGCGTCGAGGCTCGTTTCAGCTCCTCCTTTCGCAGTCGGATCACGGTATCCGCAATCGCCTCTTCGGGGACCGCCACCTTCGAGGGCTCCGCGGTGAGTTCGAGTGCGAGCAGCGCGGTGAGGTTCTCACGCTGCAGCCCTTCAACCAGCACGTGGAATTCTTCGCGGGGCTCACGCCTGAGGCCACTGGGTGCACTGCCGTCGACCAATCCGGCCACGCCGTCCACGAACAGGCGGCGCGCGCCCATCTTCGCCGCCTCCTCGAGCAGCAAGCTGTCGGCTTGCTGGAGCTCCTGGACGAAGACTTGTCGAGTCGTGAAAATAATCTTCAAGCGCCCATCGCGCTCGAGTGCGGGCAGGTCCCAGCCAAAACCCGCCGCGTCGCGTATCAGTTTGTCGGGCGAGACTTCGAACAGCACGATGATGCCCGGTTCGTCGAACTTACTGGCACCGTGATACACGAACTCGACGCCGAAGGTCGTCTTTCCGGTCCCGACGGCACCTTCGAGTAGGATGACGTTGCCGCGCGGAATACCGTCCGACAGAATGGCATCGAGTCCGAAGATTCCAGTTTTCACGACGTCGCGAGTGGGCATAATCGTCTCTCAGTTCCTTCGGGTGCCGTCTTTCAGGCTGGCTTCAAGTGTCTGATCTGATCCGGCGGCGACCCTCGGCTCGGCGGCTTCCCCTTCCGCCGGTCTTCGAGCGCGTTGCGAAAGGCCAATCGCCCGGCGCGAGTCGAGGCCAACCCGACCAGCGACGGCAACCAATCGGGCACCACACGGTCGGCGAAGACGTACAGCCGCGCGACGCAGTTCGGTTTCTCCGTGAGGAACAGCAGGTCGGCCGTCACCAAGACGTCGAGCGAGTCACCGAGCCGCTCGACCGGATACCCGAGAAGGGCGGCAATCTGATCGCTGCTGAGCAGTGCGCGCGGATGGCGGGCAAAAAACAGCAGCAGGTCGAGATCGCATGGATCTCGAAGCACCGCAATGCGGTCGAGCAGACGGTGAACCTGTTCGTTCTCCATTGGCCTGGCGCCGCATCCTGATGCTTAGAGAAGAGATTGCTCAACTGAGCGGGCGCGCCGCCGCGAACGACGATGATCGGCGGCCAAGGCTCGCGGCGCCGTGACGAGGTCGCTGCCCTTGCGCATGCTACCACGTGTCAAGCCACAGCAGGCCTCCGGCTGGCCACTCGAGGGGTCACTTCCCCTCTATGCGCCCGAGCCAGCTTGGCGCGACGGGCCGCACCGATCGACCAAGGGCTCGCGCTGAGAATGTGAATGACGTCCCCCCCGCGAGCGACCAGCGCATCCTCACGGGTCTGGCCAGAGATGTGGGAACATTCTGGTGCCGGCGTGAGTCTCAACAGGTAGTGCCCCCCATCAATCGCCGCGGCCTGCTCGCCACGGGTCTACTGGCCAGCGCCGGCGCCGTCTGGACCAGCGTGTCCGATTCCTGGAGCGCCCGCTTCCTGCGCGCGCGCATGGCCGAAATGGGCCACGACGTGCCGAGCGCCCCGCATACGCCCACGCCGGCCACGTGGCACGACAACGCCGTCACCCTGGCGTGGCTCGGACACGCCACCGTGCTCATCAACTTCTACGGCCTGCGGATTCTCACCGACCCAGTGCTCTTCAACCGAATTGGCGTGGACCTGGGCATCGGCAGCCTTGGCCCGCAGCGGCTCGTGCAGTGCGCCCTGCATCCCGACGCTGTGCCGGAGATCGATCTGGTGCTCGTGTCGCACGCGCACTTCGACCACCTCGACACGCCGTCACTCGCCGTGGTGCGCGGCCGGCCTGTGGCGGTAATGGCAGCCAACACGGCTGACCTGCTACCGCGGCGGGGCTACTCAGCGGTGCACGAGCTGCGCTGGAACGAGTCGATCACTGTCACCACGCCTCGCGGCGCGGCCGTGCTACGCGCGATCGAGGTGAAGCATTGGGGCGCCCGCATCCAGCGGGATACGCATCGCGGCTACAACGGCTGGGTGGTGGAACGTGAAGGGAAGCGGCTGCTGATTGGCGGCGACACGGCGCTCACGGGTGCCTTCGGCGATCACCGGCGTTTCGGGCCGTTTGCCGCCGCGGTCATGCCAATCGGCGCCTACGATCCGTGGATCTCGAACCACTGCACGCCAGAGCAGGCCGTGGTCATGGCCGATGCCGCCGGGGCGCGGCTGTTCGTGCCGGTGCACCACCGCTCGTTCAACTTGAGCCGCGAGCCGGTGGATGAGCCGATCGCGCGAGTCGAACGCATGCTCGAGGCCGAACGCGGCCGCCTCGGCCTGCGCGAGATCGGCGAGACACTGGTCGTGCTGAGCTGATCGCTCAGCGCTTCTTGCCGATGCGCTTGGCGATGTCGTTCACGACGCGTTCCCACACCTCGAGTGCGCGGGCATAACGTTCCGCAGCCGGGCTGTCGGACGGCGTCTTGACGTCGAGCGCGAAGTCCTTCGGCTGGGGCATGGACGGCAGGTGTACGACGACTCGTTCGCTCATAGCCGCATCGTAGCACCGGGGCGACGTCCGGCGGCGGGCCGCGGCAAGCTCCGGCGCCGGCGGTGCGCCACCGCCCGATCCCGGGGCGCTATCGGCCCGCGAAGCGCACGCGCACGCCGGCGTTGATCAGGCGCGGCGTGCCGATCGTGGACGGGTTGGTCTGCACGAAGTAGACCTGGTCGAACAGGTTCTGCGCGCCCGCGAACAGCTCGATGCCGCGGCCCAGGTTGCGTGAGATCGACAGGTCGACGGCGGTGAAGCCAGGCAGCCCCACCGGCGTGTCGGCGTCGTAGCCGGCTTCGGTGAGCGTAGCCACGGGAATCGCGTTCAGGTTCTGGTCGTCGTTGAACTGGGAGCCCTGCATCTGCACGCTGAGGGCCACGGTCGCCACTTTCGGATGCGCGTAGGACAGTTGCACCGAACCGCGGTGCTTGGGCACCTGCGCCAGATATTTGCCGACGAGCCCGGCATTGGTCACACCGCCGTCGGTGACCTTCGCCTCGTTGTAGAGATAGGCGGCGCCCATCCGCACGGCCGACGTCACCCGGTACTCGACGTCGGTCTGCACGCCGCGGATCTTGGTGCGACCAAGGTTCTGCTTCTGCGCCAGCGTGGCCGAGAGCGTTACGTTCGACACCGGGTTCGTGACGCGGTTGTCGAAGAGCGTCACGCGCGCGGTGAGGTTCTTGGCGGGTGCGATGTTCAGGCCCAGTTCGCCGCCCACCAGCCGCTCGGGACCAAGTTCCGCGTTCGGTCGCGTCACGACGGCGCCCACCGAGAACTGGCGGTAGAGCTCGGTGAGCGTGGGCGCGCGGAAGCCCGAGTTCACCGCGCCCCAGGCGGTGATCCGGTCGGTGAAGTGGTAGAGGGCAGCCACGCGTGGGCTGAACACCGTGTCAGTGCGGTCGGGCAGCGTGTCGCGATTGTTGGCGGTGGGCAAGCCCGTGGCCACCGTGGTTTCGAAATTGTGGCCGTCGTAGTTGCGCCACTGATCGGCGCGGGCGCTGAGCGTGATCACCAACTTCGAGGTCGGCGTGATGATGTCCGACACGAACGCCCCGACGCTGCGCTGCGTGCCGCCCGAGATGCGTCGCAGCGAGGGGACGACCTGCTGCGTCACGCCGGTGATCACCGTGGGCACGGCCGCGACGAAGGCGTCTTCCTCGCTGTCGCCGTCGACCCAGCGCATGTCGGCGCCGGCGCTCAACACCTGCGTGCGGCCGAGCACTTTGGTCCACTGCAGCATGCCGCCCAGACCGTTGGTGGGCACCTTCTGATCGGTGGCCAGGCGCACCACGTTGCGCAGGGTGGCGGCGTTTGTGACAGCCAGGAAGTTGAAGTGCGAGCGCTGCCGGTCGAGGAACACGTGGCTCTGCAGCGTGCTGTTATCAGGCAACTGCGCCTGCGCGCCGACACTGCCCGAGGTCCACACGGTGTCGTTCACCTCGCCGACTTTGGCGTTGGTGCGGTTCTCGGCGAAGCGGCCGACGCGCAGGAAGGTGTGCAGGCGCTCGGACGGGTCGAATTCCACCTTGGCAGTGAGATTGGCGTACTCGACGTTGGCGTTGTTGTCGATCGGACCGCGCTCCCGCGCCGCCACGATGGGGAAGCCTTTGGTGTCGAGCGCGCTGCCTTCCACGGCCACGCCCACGCGCTTCCAGCGGTCGCTGGCGAAGAAGTCGACCTTCGGCGTGTTGCGGTTGCCGTACTGGGTCTGTACCTGCAGCGTGCGGCGGGTGGGCCGGCTGGTGACCACGTTGATCACGCCGCCCATGGCGATGTTGCCGTAGAGGCTCGAGGCGGTGTCTTCGGTAATCTCGATCTGATCGACGCTGAGCAGCGGCACGCGCGTCCAGTAGACCCAGCCGCCGAAGGGATCGTTGAAGGGCACGCCGTCGAGCAGCACCAAGGTGCGGCTCTGGCCGCTCGGGCCGATGCCGCGCAGCGACACGCCTTGCGTGGTGGGCTGGGCCGCCAGGCTGCTCGTGCGCCGGAACAGGCTGAAGCTCGGAATCTGCCGCAGCACGTCGTCGGCCACGAGGGCCGGCGACGCCTGGATGGCTTCGCGCGTCACGACGTTCACGCTCGCCGGCACCGTGCCGAGCCGCCGCTCGGTGCGGGTGGGGCTGACGATGACGGTTTCGAGCACCGACGCCGGCGCGAGCACGACCTCGATCTCGCCGGGGCTCAGTGGGCGCCGCACCTCGGCGAAGCCCTGGGCGCGTACGACCAGTGTGGCGTCGCCGCCGGGTGCGCGAATGATGAGGAAGCGACCTTCGCCGTCGGTCACGGTCTGTTGCAGACCGCCGGACGGCGTGCGCACCGCCACGGTGGCACCGACGATCACCTGCCCGTTGGTGTCCTTGACCACGCCGGTCACGCCCGAGGCGGCTTGTGCCAGCGCGAGGATCAGTGCCAATACCATCGAAACGCTCCGTTTCCTGAGACCCTCGAAGTATACCGCGCTCGTTTCCGCAGCGAGCCAGGCTGGGCCGGGCCGCCCAAGACCCTGGCCAGGGCGTCGGCCAGGATGCGGCCACGGGCGCGGCTTCAATCGCGCAACTGAATGGTTGCGTGTACCGACGCGTCTCTGATAGATTGCGCAACCTGGATGTTGCGCAATCACGAGTGATACCGATCGCATCGAGAAGACCGTCGTGCTGCGGGCATCGCGGGCGCGCGTGTGGCGGGCCATCAGCGAGGCCGCCGAGTTCGGTTCGTGGTTCGGCGTGATGCTGGAGGGCCCCTTCGTGGCTGGCGCGACGACACGTGGACGTATCACTCACCCCGGCTACGAGCACCTTACGTGCGAGCTCCAGGTGGCGCGCATCGACGCCGGACGACATCTGGCGTTCCGCTGGCATCCCTACGCTGTCGATCCCGCCATGGACTACTCGGCCGAGCCCACGACGCTGGTCGAGTTCATCCTCGACGACGCCCCAGGTGCGACGCCTGCGACGCGCGTGACCATCGTCGAGTCGGGCTTCGACCGCATCCCGCTAACGCGGAGCGCCGAAGCCTTCCGCATGAACGAGGGCGGCTGGACCGCGCAGATCGTCAACCTCGAGCGCCATGTCGCGTCGTAACGCGACGCTCGCCGCCGTAGTGAAGGCGGCGCCGGTGTTCGCGGCGCTCGGCGACCCCACACGCCTGGCGCTCGTGACGCGGCTGTGCGGCGGCGGCCCGGCGTCGATTGCCCGGCTCACCGCCGGCGCCGGCGTGTCGCGGCAAGCCGTGAGCAAGCACCTGCGCGCGCTGGAACAGGCCGACCTGGTGCGGTGCACGCGCCTCGGCCGCGAGCAGATCTACGCGCTCGAGCCGCGTCGCCTCGAGGCGGCGCGCCGGTGTCTCGATCGCATCTCGAGCGACTGGGACCTGGCGCTCGGCCGGCTGCAGGCGTTCGTGGAGGACGGCGACGCCTGACCCCCGACCCAGTTTCCATCGTCTTGTCACATCTCGGGCGTCATCGATCGCCGCGGGCCAAGGGACACTGAGAGGTGTGCCTGCGAAGAGCGGAGGAGACCGATGCGATCTGTCCTCGATGAGGTGACCGCGCTCGTGCTGAGCGCGGCGGTGGCGCTGGTTACGGCCAGCGCGGTGTCGGCGCCCGCGCCGATTGACGTGTCCGGCGTGTGGGAGCTGAACCGCGACCTCAGCAGCGCGCCCGGCGGCATACCCGCGGGTGGCGAGCAGGCTGGGCGCGGTGGCCGCGGACCTGGTGGCGGAGGTCGCGGTCCTGGCGCTGGTGGTCCGGGTGGCGGCGGGTTCGGCGGCGGTCGTGCCGGCGGCGGCCCGCGCGGCGGCGGGGCGCGTGGTGGCCCCGCGGGCGGCGAGCGTCCGTCGAAGGAGCAGATGGAGGCAGGTCGCGCCCTGCTTGCCGAGGTGATGGAGTTGCCCGTGCGCTTCACCCTCATCCAGGACGGCGAGAAGCTGACCGTCACCGAGCCAGGCGGCGTGGTGCGCACCTACCTCGTGAACGGCAAGGCGGAGAAGCATCAACTCACGAACGGCACGATCGAGACGAAGACGTCGTGGGACGGCCCGTCACTTGTGATGCAGATTACGGTGGGCGAGCGGATGACGGTGCAGCGAGCCTTCAAAATCCGCGAAGATCCACGGCGGCTCGAGATCGCCACGGGCTTCGCGCGGGCGCCGAAAGACGCGCGCCGGCTGCAGGTCTACGACGAGCGTCCTGCGCAACAGGCGCCGGTCCAGTAGCCGCGCGGCACGTCGCTTGCACCTCGTGCCGGGATGTTCTGCCGTGTCCGGGCGCGCGTGCTGACCTTCGCCGCGAGCGGGCTGGTCGTGTGTGGGCTGGTGCGGGTCAGCGCTGCGGCGCCTGGCGCGGCGCTGCCTGGCGCGGCGCTGTTCCCAATTTGCGCGGCTGAGGCCCTGCCCGGCCTCTCGGCCCAATTTGCACGCGCCTTGCGGGAAACCCGCGAGACCGCTCGGTCGTTTGCCGATGCGGCCCCGCCGCCTGGCACGCTGGCGGCCGGGCCCGCCGCGGATTTCTGGCGCGTCGCCGCCGCGATTCTTGGTGACGCAGGTGAGGCGCTCGTGAGCGCTGCCGACGCCTCGCCGTTCACGGCTGTCGGCGGGCCGTCACGGCCAGGCGTGCCGTGCGACCGCGCCGTGCGCGCGCGCGACGACGTGGCGTGGGCCATGGGGCTGAGCGGCTACAGCGCCCGCGAGATCGCCGACGTGATCGACAGACACCTGTCGCGCGCCGACCTCGACCAGGCCCGCGCCCGGTTGATGGCGGGCCAGCCGCGCGCGTCGGTGGCCGTGTTCCTCGAGGCGCGGTGGCGCGAACCCGCCGCCGAGCGGGCCGCGGCACTCGCGGCAGACCTGGCGTCGCGACGCGCTGGCCCCGTGCTCGCGGCGGCGCCGTCGCTGGCGCATCTCGACGGCGAGCTCGTGGCGCTCGCGCGCCACCACGGCGTGGCCCCGGATCTCGTACGCGCGGTGATTGCCGCCGAGTCGGCCGGCAATCCGCGTGCGCTGTCACCGGCTGGCGCCGTCGGCCTGATGCAACTCATGCCCGCCACGGCCGCGTCGCTTGGCGTCGATCCCTGGCAGCCGGTCGAGAACCTGCGCGGCGGGATCAGCTATCTCGGCAGCTTGTTGCGCGCCTTCGGTGGGAATGCACGACTCGCGCTCATCGCCTACAACGCCGGACCGCAGCATGCCAGCCGCGTGCGCGACGGCAGCGCCGTGGCGTATCGCGAGACGCGCCGCTACCTCGACGCGATCGACGCACGCTATCGGCTGCCGTAGCGGGCGGCCGCTCTACGGCAGGCTGTAGGCCACGAGCGTGGCCTCGGTGCCGCGTCCGGTCGCGACCACGACGAATTGCCGGCCCGTCGCCGTGGCGTAGGTCATGGGCGTGCCGGTGGTCTCGAGCGTGGGCGCACTCCACAACTCGCGGCCCGTGGTCTTGTCGAGCGCGTGGAACGCGCGGTCGCCGCCGCCCACGAAGATCAGGCCGCCCTTGGTCACGATGAGTCCCGCGGGCCCCTGCGCGCCGAGCGCGGCGGGCGCCGCCACGCCCAGCTTCTCCAGCTGCTGGCGCACCGCCGGGTAATCGCCGAACGGCTCGCGCCACGCGATCGTGCCGGCGTTCAGGTTCATTGCCACGATCCGCGCATAGGGCGGCTTGGTGAGCGGCAGGCCGTCCATGAACCAGCCGGGCAGACCGCGGTTCGTGTAGTCGGCGTCTACTTCACCAGGGCGCGTGGTGGGCGCGTCGGGATCGCGCTTCTCGATGCGGATGATGTGGCCCGCGTTGACGGTCTTCAGATAGAGCATCCCCGAGTCGGGATCGAACGCGCCGCCGCCCCAGTTGGCGCCGCCCCACACACCGGGCCTGGCGACCGTGCCCTGCAGCGAGCCAGGTGTGTAGACCGGCCCCAGCCGGAACTTCCGCATCTCGGCCTGCGCCGCGGCCTTCAATTCGGGTGTGAGGTCGAAGGCATCGTCGAGTGACACGCCCTGCTCCACGAACGGCACGGGCTTGGTGGGGAAGGGCTGCGTCGGCGAACTCTGCTCGCCGGGCACATCGCTCTGCGGCACGGGCCGCTCTTCGATCGGCCACACCGGCCGGCCGGTCACGCGATCGAAGACGAACGCAAAGCCCTGTTTGGTGAGCTGCACCACCGCATCGACGCGGCGGCCGCTTGCGCGAATCGTGACGAGGTTCGGCGGCGCTGCCGGGTCGTAGTCCCACAGCCCGTGGTGCACGAGCTGGTAGTGCCACTTGCGCTTGCCGGTGGCGGCGTCGAGGCACACGAGCGACTCGCCGTAGAGGTTGGAGCCCGGGCGGCGGCCGCCGTAGTAGTCGTTGCTCGGCGTGCTCACCGGCATGTAGAGCAGCCCGCGCTCGGCGTCGAGGGTCATCGGCGCCCACACGTTGGTGTGGCCGGTGAATTTCCACGAGCCGTCCTGCCAGGTCTCGTTGCCGAATTCGCCCGGCTGCGGAATCGTGTGGAAGGTCCAGGCCAGTTTGCCTGTGCGGGCGTCGAAGGCCCGCACGTCGCCCGGCGGATCGTTCTTGTAGAGCACGCCGTCGATCATCAGCGGCGTCGTCTGGAACGCGCCGGGGAACGTGCCCAGCTCTTTGTTCGGCTGCTCGCCGGTCTTCCACTCCCACGCCTTCTGCAACGTGGCGACGTTGGCCGTCGTGATCGCGGTGAGCGTCGAGTACTTGCCGCCGCCGGCATCGCCGCCGTAGACCGGCCAGTCTCCTGTGGCGCCACCTGTGTGCGCACCCCGACCGTGACGACGACGATCAACATGACCGCGAGCGACGCAATTCTGCTGTGCACGATCGAGTGCCTCCCTGCGCGGCCCGACTACGGCTGCGTCGGCCGGCGCGCGTCGGCCCGCAGCCGCGCCGAGCTGCCGGCGTGCCAGACGTACGGGATCTCGGGCGAGTCGTAGGGCAGCCGGTAGTGGTCGGGGTCGCCGTACGCGTAGGCGTTCGTGGGGCAGTTGAGCACCAGCGCATCGCTCGCGCCGACATTCTGCAGGCCGTGCCACACGCCAACGGGAATGACGACGAAGGCGGGCCGCGCGTCGCCCGCGTGCAGTTCCATCACGCGCCCGGCCGTGCTGCTGCCGTCGCGTCCGTCGTAGAGCACGATCTTCAAATGCCCCTGGGTGACGAACAGCCGGTCTACGGTTCGCGCGTGGCAGCTCCAGGCGCCGATGGCGGCCGGATAGAGGCGCGACTGGTAGATGTGCACGATCGGCAGCCCGCTCGTGTCCCACTCCGGGCGGAAGATCTCGGTGATGACGCCGTGGTCGCGAGGCACATGCCGCACCTCGTGGACGGCGACGCCGGCGATCGGCTCGGCCAGCGTCTGCCACTCCTCGTTCACCTGCGGGCCGTCCTTGCGCGCTCCTGTCAGCATGTGCATGTCCTCAAAGGCCCTTGTAGGCGCGAATGGCGTCGATGGTGGCGCCGCGCCGCCACGGCAGCACGGGCGGCCGGCGCAGGCGGCGGAACGTCTCGCGCAGGAAGTAGCCGGCGAGCGCCCGATACGAGACGGCGTTCGGCCGGTCGGCGACGACGACGCCGGCCAGCTCGCGCGCCTCGAGGTCGGGCTCGCGGTCGATCCGCGCCAGCCACGCGGCCTGCTCGTGCGACGGGCGTTGCTGGTAGACGCCGGCCCGCCATGACGCGGGGAACTTCAGCGCGGTGAGGCGCGGCACGAACGAGAACCGGCACCCGGCCGCGGCGGCGCGCCGCCACAGCTCGACGTCGGGCGTCGTCCGCAACTCGCGGTAGTCGCGCCAGCCGCCGATGCGCGTGGTCAGCTCGCGGCGATGCGTCATGCCCGACGGCGGGGAATACAGGCCGCGCCCCGGCCGCGGCAGGCTGGGCTGGACCGGGCCGCCCTCGGGGGCGACGCAGCCGACGAGCGTGTGGGCCAGGTCGGCGCCGCTCTCGTCGAGCGCCCGCACGCAGCACTCGAGGTGATGGGGCAGCCACAGGTCGTCGTGCCCCAGATAGGCGATCACGTCCCCGGACGCCAGCCGCAGCCCTTCGTTGTTCGGGGCGCTCTGATGGCCGCTGTTGACCGGCAGGTTGACCCAGCGGACGCGGCGATCGCCGAGGGCGGCGACCACCTGCGCCGAGTCGTCGGTGCAGCCGTCGCCGACGACCAGCACCTCGAAGTCGGCGTAGGCCTGGCGCAGCACGCTGCCGATCGAGAACGGCAGCACGCTGCTCCAGTCGTAGGTGGCGACGATGACCGACACGCGCGGCACGCGGTCATCTTGTCACGTCTGACCGGCTCGGCGCGGCCGGCTATCCGCCCGTGGCCGCCGGACCGGCCAGCGCCGATGGGCGTCAGCGGAGACGCCAGCCGTTGACCGGACCCGCGTTGAAGAACGCGGCGGGCGTCATCACGCCGTCCTTCTTGAAGACCAGGCCGTTCTTCATCACGAAGTGCACGCGCTTCAGCGTCTCGAG
>Ga0163144_10019831_pt1 | contig 13493 bp, 13 predicted proteins | sample OliLak19BULKMAT1_FD_123175 | JGI IMG/M metagenome (GOLD analysis project Ga0163144, IMG submission 123175) | Freshwater microbial mat bacterial communities from Lake Vanda, McMurdo Dry Valleys, Antarctica - Oligotrophic Lake LV.19.BULKMAT1 | ecosystem: Environmental > Aquatic > Freshwater >... | reverse complement strand
CGTCGAGCCCGCGATCCCGGTGGCGACCTTGGTGGCCCAGAACCCGGTCTGGTCCCACGGCAGCAGGTAGCCGGTGAGCGCGAACGCGAGCAGCAGGCCGAGCAGCATCACGCCCGTGATCCAGTTGAGCTCGCGCGGCTTCTTGTACGCGCCGTAGAGGGCGACCTGGAACATGTGCAGCCCGCACACGATCACCATCGCCGACGCGCCGTGATGGTGCAGGCCGCGGATCAGCCAGCCGCCGGTGACGCCGTCCTGGATGTGCGCGACCGAGGCCCACGCGTCCGTCGCGGTGGGCGCGTAGTAGAAGGCGAGCAGCACGCCGGTCGTCATCTGCAGCAGCAGCAGGAACGCCAGCACCGACCCGAACACGTACGCCATCGAGGCGCCGCCGAGGATCGGCTCGTCGAGCGCCTTCTTGATCGCCGCGCGGTACCCCGTGCGGTCGTCGAGCCCGTCGAGCAGCTTCACGCCGGGACCTTGTCGGTGCCGCCGGTCCGGTACCGGATCCACGTCAGGCGGACGCGGCCGTCTTGGTCGATCGGCTCGACGGGCAGATCGTCGAGGCCGCGCTCGGCGGGGCCGGCGAGACGCTTCCCGGTGGGATCGAACGCGCTCTCGTGGCACGGACACTCGAACTGCTTGCCGGTGAACCCCACCGCGCAACCGAGGTGCGGGCACACCGCCGACAGCGCGATGACCTCGCGCTCACCGGTGCGGCGCAGCCACGCGGAGCCGAGGGGCACGTCGGTCGCCGACGACCACGCGTCGCGCATCGTCGGGGCGACCACGCGGACGCGGACCGGTGGGCCGCCGATCTGCATCTGCCGCACGTTGCCCACCTCGATCGGGTCGAGGCCGGCGGTGACGATCCGGCGCCCGACGGGGTAGAGCAAGTAGCGCGCGGCGGGCACTGCGACGACGGCGCCGAGGCCGGCGCCGATCGCGCAGGTCGCAACCTTCAGGAACTTGCGGCGACCGGGATCCCCGGGCGGGATCTCGGGGTGTTCATCCTCCGGCTCATCGTCCGGACCGGCTGGCATTCGAGGACGGTATCAGGTCTCGAAGGTGCGCTCGTCCCGCTCCTGATCTTCCTTGCAGCGGATGCAGAGTCCCGTCTCGGGCCGGGCCTCCAGCCGCTTCTTGCCGATCGGCTCGTCGCAGACCTCGCAGACGCCGAACGTGCCGTCCTCGATCTTCCTGAGCGAGTGATCGACCTTCGCCAGCAGGCTCTTCTCGCGGCCGCGCAGGCGGAACTCGAAGGACTGGATGTACTCGCTCGCCGCGAGATCCATCTCGTCGGCGAGGTCGTTGGTGTCGAGGGTCATGTCCTCGGTCAGGGTCTTGCGCGCGCGTTCCAGCACGGCGTGACGCTTCTCGAGGAGCAGTTCCTTGAACTTGCTCAGCTCCTTCTTCGTCAGCGGCTTGCGGGCTTCGGTAGCGGTGGTCGTGGACACGTGATCCCCCTCGACAGAGCCATCGGAGACGTGGGCTCCGGCCTCAAACGGCCGCGAAGAATAATGATGAACGACAAGGGTGGCAACCCGAAAGGGGCTCCCTTCCTTCCCGGAAGCACGTTCGACCGAGCCAACCTCGCGAAGTTTCGGGTCCATACATCGGCGGACGTCTTGACACAGTGTAGGCAGGCCAGGAGACTAGTCGTGTCATGGCCGGCTCGGACAAGCGTAAGCAGTCACTCTACTTCCCCGAGGACATGTTGAAGGAGATCCAGGAGGAGGCGGCCCGTCAGGACCGTTCCCTTTCATGGATCGTCCAGAAGGCGTGGAAGATCGCCCGTAAGGAGATCATGAAGTACCCGTCCGTCAACGAGTTCCCCGGGGAGGAAGACGAGAAGGAGATCGCCTGAACGAAGGCCGGGTGGTCCCTCGGGTTCGACGCGGCTACGCGATCGCCCCTTCGGACGGAAGCCCGATCTTCTTCGAGGTGCTCGGGACCGCGCCGCCTCCCTCTGAAGGCGGCGAGATGCCGGTCGTCCTCTGCGACGGGATTGGCTGCGACGGATACGTCTGGCGCTATCTCATCCGCGACCTCCGCGATCGGATGGTCGTCCACTTCCATTACCGAGGCCACGGCCGCACGCCGTCACCGCGAGATCCGCGGCGCATCTCGATCGCAGACCTCGCCGACGATGTGGCGACCGTCCTCGACGAGCTGGAGCTCGAACGCGCGGTGCTCGCCGGCCACTCGATGGGTGTGCAGGTCGCGCTCGAGGCGTATCGGCGGCACGCGTCGCGGGTGAGCGGCCTGGTGCTGGCGTGCGGAGCGCCCTCGTACCCTCTTCGGACCTTCCGGGGTGCGAACGCTCTCGAGGAGATCCTGCCGATGGTCCAGCGCTGGGTGCAGCGACTGCCCGGCGTGGTGAATCGCGTGACCCGCGCGGTGATGCCGACGCGGCTCGCCTTCGAGGTCGCGACGCGGCTCGAGATCAACCGCGAGTTGATCCAGTTCGAAGATTTTCTGCCCTACCTCGAGGGGCTGGCGCGGATCGATTCGCGGCTGTTCGTCGCGATGCTGGGCGAGGCCGGGCTGCACTCCGCGGACGACCTGCTGTCCGAGGTGGCGGTGCCGACCCTCGTGGTCGCTGGCGAGCGGGATGGGTTCACCCCGCCCGAGTTGAGCCGGAAGATGGCCGAGGCGATCCCGGGATCGTCACTGCTGGAGATCGAATCGGGGTCCCACACCGCGCCGATCGAGCGACCCGACCTGGTCGGAGCGGCGGTCCAGGATCTCCTCCGTCGTATCGATCAGATGGAAGCCGGTAGTGCGCAATCTGGCTGTTCAATTCCAGTGGAACCCGACGAGATCGCTGGATGATTCGGCGATCGCGAGGTGTACGGATGTACCGTGTCAGATGTAGGTGGCGCGCTGCGTCCACGAATTTTGTTCATCTGATGGCTTAAGCTCCTGAAACAACTATGGATTCATGCTCCGGAGTGGTTGCCACGTTTTTTCAGAAAATGCTTTCAAATCACAATCGGATAGTGCAAGTTCCCTTTCCCAAAGAGGGGACGCCTTTCCGCAGGGTTACGAGAGGCGCCGCGGCATTTGAGACAGACAAATCGCCTGACGTAAGCGGCTATCCCTGAATCGCTCGACGAACGCTCGCCGTGAACGTCGAATCCCACATTTCCGGACCTGAGGAAGACCAAACCACCATGACGCGCCCTGTCCTACGTCGCATTGACGATGACAACGATGGCCTCGTCGCCCTGCCTCCGATTCCCCTCGTGCGCCAGCGACTCCGCATCACGGTCAAGGAATTCGCCATCTCGCAGCCTGGCCGCCGCGCGGCAGCCCTGGCAGCCGTGTGGATCGCAGCGACCGGCTGCGAGGCCGACCTGACGTCCTACGATCCCGAGGAGGCCCTCCGGACCTACCGCCTGATCGAGTCCGAGCTGCGCGCCGAGCTGCGCCTCAGCCTCGGCCGCGCGATCACCAGCGAGCCCCACCCGGGCACCCGCAACACCATGATCCAGATGCTCGAGCACCTCGAGGAGCTGGAGGCTGCCGCGGTCGCCCCGCGCCCGCAGCGCCGCCGCCGCCGCCGGTAACACCCAAAACATTCGCCCCAACAAGAAGTTCGACGCCGCCCGCGAGGCGGCGTTCGACGTTTCGGCCGTGACTCGGACGCCCGTGACCGGTGGGATCCACCGATCGGTGGGATCTACCGATCGGTGGGATCTACCGATCGGTGGAGCCCACCGACGCTGTCCCGCGGGCGGCCAGCGAGCGGCCGGTGCGCCGGACGGAGTGGACGGCAGGCGGACGCGCGATCAAGGAGAACGCGGAGTTGGGCGTGGCGCGGCCGTTGCTTTTTGGGCCGGCATGCCGACGACGAGCTCAGCTACACGCCGACCAGCCGCACGTGCGGCACATCCGGCAGCGCGCGTGGAGGATCAAGGTCGCGCTGCACTCCGGGCAGCGCGCGGGCTCGGCGGCTGGCGCGGGTTCGTCGCCGAAAGTGAGGACCTGACCGTCGCGGCTGCCGTCGCGGTACACGGTGATGCCCTTGCAGCCGAGCTCGTACGCGAGCTCGTAGGCGGAGCGCACATCGGCGGGCGTGGCGTCGCCGCGGAGGTTGATCGTCTTCGACACCGCGGCGTGTACGTGGCGCTGCCACGCAGCCTGCATCCGCACGTGGCCGTCGACCGAAACATCGTGCGCCGTCGCGAACCGCACCTGCACGTCGACGGGGACTCCGTCGATGCCGCGGACGCTGCCGTGTTCGGCGACCCGCGCCGCGAGTGTCTCGGACCAGCAGCCTCGCTCCTCGCAGACCCGCCGGAACGCGGCGTTGACCTCGGGCAGGACCGCGCCGTCGAGGACGTTGCGCTGGTACGCGAGCGCGTAGAGCGGCTCGATCCCGCTGGAGCAGCCGGCGAGGATGCTGATCGTGCCGGTCGGCGCGACCGTCGTGGTGGTGGCGTTGCGGAGCGGGCGCTGCGCGGTGGCGGCCCATCGGGACCTGCCCCACGCGGGGAACGCGCCGCGGACCACGGCGAGCGCTTCGGACGCGGCGCGCGACTCCTCCTCGAGGACGCAGGCGAGCCGGTCGCCCAGGGCGAGCGCGGCGGCCGAGTCGTACGACAGGCCGAGCTCGACCAGCAGGTCGGCGAACCCCATCACGCCGAGGCCGATCTTGCGGGTGGCGAGCGTCGCCTCGGCGATCTCGGGCAACGGGTAGCGGTTGGCTTCGATCACGTCGTCGAGGAACCGCACCGCCGCCTGGATCACCGCGCGCAGCCGGTCCCAAGCGACGTCGCCTCCGACGGCGAACCTCGCGAGGTTGATGCTGCCGAGCGTGCACGACTCGAACGGCAGGAGCGGCTGCTCGCCGCACGGGTTGGTCGCCTCGATCTGGCCGAGCTCCGGCGTCGGCTGGGCCTGGTTGATGCGGTCGAGGAACACCAGGCCCGGATCGCCGATCGCCCACGCGGCGTTGGCCGCGAGATCGAGGACCGTCCGCGCGTCGAGCCTGCGGACCTCGTCGCCCGTCCGCGGGTTGATCAGCGCGTAGTCGGCGCCGCGTCGGACCGCGTCCATGAACACGTCCGTGACCGCGAGCGAAAGGTTGAAGTTGCGCATCCGCGCCGGGTCGAGCTTCAGGCCGATGAAGTCCAGAACGTCGGGGTGGTCGACACGCAGGATGCCCATGTTGGCGCCGCGCCGCGTGCCACCCTGCTTGATCGCCTCCGTGGCGACGTCGAAGACCTGCATGAACGCCACCGGGCCGGCGGCGATTCCGCCGGTGGAGTGGACGCGATCGCCGGCGGGCCGCAGCCGCGAGAACGCGAACCCGGTGCCGCCGCCGGTCTTCTGGATCTCCGCGGCCCATCGCACCGCCTCGAAGATCCCGTGCGTCGAATCGACGACGGGCACGACGAAGCATGCGGCGAGCTGTCCGAGCGGGCGCCCGGCGTTCATCAGCGTCGGCGAGTTGGGCAGGAAGTCGAGCGCGGCCATGAGCGCCGCGAACCGACCGGCCAGCGCGTCGACCTCCGCGGCGGTGGCGCCCCACCGGGTCTCGACCGCCGCGACGTGCCGACCGACGCGCGCGAACATCTGCGCGGGTGTCTCGACGACGACGTCGCCGTCGCGCACGAGGTACCGCTTGCGCAGCACGGCGAGCGCGTTGTCGGTCAGCCCGTCCATCCGGGGCTAGATACCACGGTGACGCCGTGATGGTCGGCGTGCTGGCCGTGGTGGCGTCCGCGCTCGCCGAGGACGGCGGGACCGCGATCGCCCTCGACGATGGGACGGTGTGGCTGGTCTACGACGGCGAGTGGGACGAGCTCGGCGCGTGCCCGGATGGCGCGGTCGTCGACCTCGCTGCCGACGCCGACGAGCTCGCGATCACCTGCGCCAACGGCACCGCGTGGCGGTGGTCGATCGACCTCGGGTGGATCGCGCGCCCCGAGGACGTCGCGCCCGACGTGGACGCCGAGCCGCTCGAACAACCGTGGACACGATCGTGGTGGCCGACGCTCGAGCTGAGCGTGCGGACATGGCGCAGGCCGGAGCCCGTCCTCGAAGGCTGGGTCCGGCTGCGCTGGGATCTCTGACCAACCTGACCTCAGGAGCAACTGCGATGAAGACCAAGGGACTGTTCGTGGCGGCGTTGATCGCCGTCTCCTCCGCCGGCGCGCACGCCGACGACGATCACGCCGCCAGGCGCGCCCAGGCGCGGCTCGAGGCCCAGGAGCCGACGGTGCGCGAGGCGGTCACCGCGGCGCTGCGCTACGCGGGCTTGTCGCGCGGAGGCGAGGCCGGGATGCGCCGACGCGCGCGCCTGGCCGCGGTGCTGCCGACGCTGACGCTGCGCGTCTCGCGGCAGACGGAGTGGGACGAGACCGAGGAGGACGCGCGCGTGATCGGCGACGTCAGCCAGGACCTCGTGCTCGAGGCGCGCGCGACCTGGCGGCTCGATCGCCTCCTGTTCGACGGCGGCGAGCTGCGCATCGCCTCGCTGGCACAGCAGCGCGCCCGCGCCCGCGCGTCGGTGGCCTCGCAGACCACGTCGCTCTACTACAAGCGCCGCGCAACGCAGCTCGAGGCGGTCTGGCATCCCGCCGAGACCTTCGAAGCCCAGGCGCAGCGCGACCTGCTGCTCGAGGAGATGACGGCGCAGCTGGACGCCCTCACGGGTGGCTGGTGGGGCGACCAACCTTGAAAAAGTTTGCCTCCGCACCCCGAGGAGCAGGACCATAATCCGGACGTGTCCTCCCAGCGCCAATCTCCCCGGTTCGCCCACGAGGCCGAGCTGACGCTCGTGGCGGGAGCGGTGCGCATCACCGGGCGCACGTCGAACCTGTCGCGTGGCGGCATCTGCGCGGTGATGAGCGGACCCATCCGCGTCGGCACCAGCGGTGAGGCGGAGCTCGCGCTCGTGTTCGCCGAGGACGAGCTGTCCGAACCGCTGCGCCTGCAGGCGCGTGTGGTGTGGTGCACCGCGCTCGAGCAGCACTACCAGGTCGGGCTCTCGTTCTCGGGTGTGTTGCCGGAGCAACAGAAGTTCCTGGACATGTTCCTGCGCTTCCTCGAAGAGGGCGCGACGCAGCGGCGTGCGGCCGGCGGCGGTCGCCGCGGCCCGTTCGATCGCTAGCGGTCCGGCCATCGATCCCGGTGGTGCGAACGGTCCTGCGCAGCGGCCGTGGGTTTACGCACCCAGCGCGTGCTCCCGTGCCGAGAGCATCAGCGATTCCAGCAAGTTGACGCCGACCGTCCGTGGCACGAGCTGTGCTGAAGCCAGTTGTCGACCGTATGCTCAAGACTCCCGATCTCCGCTCCGACCCTCGCGCCGCCCGCATCCTCGCGAAGTCGATCTACCGCGAGCTCACCTCGCAGGGATACGACGACAAGCAGATCGTCGCGCTGGCGACGCAGCTGATCAGCGAGGTCACTGCCCGGATCGCGCACGATCACGAAGCCCCGGTGACGCCGATCTCCGCGGCGCGTTGAGTTCCGGACGCGACGAGCGTCCTGATCTCGTGTCGTGAGCCGAGCCCAGCGCTTGGCGACGCAGCGTCGATGCACTACGTTCCGCCGGACTCTTTTTCCGGAGGCACGAGATGGCGAAGGTTCGGATCGGTATCAACGGGTTCGGGCGGATCGGCCGCGGCTTCGTCCGCTGCCTCGCGGACGCGCGCGACGTGTTCGATCTCGTCCTGATCAACGACCTCACCGACGTCAAGACGCTCGGGCACCTGCTCAAGCATGACTCCGTGCACGGCCGCTACCCCGGCACCGTCGAGACCGACGGCAGCACGCTGGTCATCAACGGCGACAAGGTGCTGATCACCGCCGAAAAGGATCCGTCGGCGATCCCGTGGAAGCAGCACGGCGTCGACATCGTCCTCGAGTGCACCGGCAAGTTCGTCGACCGGGACGGCGCCGGCAAGCACCTCGCGCAGGTGAAGAAGGTGCTGATCAGCTCGCCGGCCAAGGGCCACGACGCGACGCTGTGCTGCGGGATCAACCTCGAGACCTACAAGCCGGCCGAGCACCACCTGATCTCCAACGCGAGCTGCACGACCAACTGCCTCGCGCCGGTCGCGAAGGTGCTCAACGACAGCTTCGGCGTGATCAGCGGCCTGATGACGACGATCCACTCGTACACCAACGACCAGCAGATCCTCGACCTGCCGCACAAGGACCTGCGCCGCGCCCGCGCCGCCGCGCTGTCGATGATCCCGACCTCCACCGGCGCCGCCAAGGCGCTGAAGGAAGTCTTGCCGGCCCTCGCGGGCAAGCTCGACGGCATGGCGATCCGGGTGCCGACGCCGAACGTCTCGCTCGTCGACCTCACGGTGCGCGTCGAGAAGTCGGCGAGCATCCAGGCGGTCAACGACGCGATGCGCGCCGCGGCCGCGGGCCCGATGAAGGGCATCCTCGCGGTCTCCGACGAGCCGCTGGTGTCGTGTGACTACAACGGCGACCGGCACTCGAGCACCGTCGACGCCGCGCTCACCACGGTGAGCGGCGACCTGGTCAAGGTGCTGTCCTGGTACGACAACGAGATGGGCTACTCCCAGCGCCTGTTCGACCTCGCGAAGTTCGTCGCGGGGAAGCTGTAGTCGTGCCGCTGCCGCGCGGGATCAAGCACGTCTCCGAGCTGGGCGTCGAGGGCAAGCGCGTGTTCGTGCGCGTCGACCTCAACGTCCCGCTGACCAAGGACCGCAAGGTCTCCGACGACGCGCGGATCCAGGCGGTCCTGCCGACGCTGCGGCACCTGATCGAGCGCGACGCGCGGATCGTGCTGGCGTCGCACCTCGGCCGGCCCGATGGGCAGGTCAAGCCCGAGCTCACGCTCGAGCCGGTCGCCGCGCGGCTCGCCGAGCTGCTCGACCGGGACGTCGTCCTGGCCGACGAGCCGGTCGGCGACGGCGCGCGCAAGGTGGTCAGCGATCTGCGCGACGGCCAGATCGCGCTGCTCGAGAACCTGCGGTTCGATCCCGGCGAGGAGGCCAACGACGAGACGTTCGCGCGCGCGCTGGCGTCCTACTGCGACATCTACGTCAACGACGCGTTCGGCACCGCGCACCGCGCCCACGCGTCGACCGCGGGGATGGTGAAGTTCGTCGGGGAGCGCGGCGCCGGGTTCGTGATGGCCAAGGAGATCGACGTGCTGTCGCGCCTGCTCGGCGAGGTCGAGAAGCCCTACCTCGCGGTGCTCGGCGGCGCGAAGGTTTCCGACAAGATCGAGGTGCTCGACGCGCTGCTCGGCCGCGTCCAGGCGATCGCGATCGGCGGCGCGATGGCCAATACGTTCCTCGTGGCGCAGGGCAAGCGGCTCGGCCAGAGCAGGATCGAGAAGGACAAGCTGCCGCTCGCCCGTAACTTCCTGCGCAAGGCGAGCGAGCAGAAGGTGACGATCCACCTGCCCACGGACGTGGTCGTCGCCTCCGGGCTCGACGCGACCACGGGCCAGGTGGTGTCGATGGAAGCGGGCGTGCCGGACGACCTGATGGCGCTCGACATCGGCCCGGCGACGATCGAGGTGTACCGCCGGGCGCTCCAGGCCGCGGCGACGATCTTCTGGAACGGCCCGATGGGCGTGTTCGAGAAGCCGGCGTTCGCGGCCGGCACGATGGCGGTGGCGCGCGCGATGGCCGACCACAAGGTCGCCCTCACCGTGGTCGGCGGCGGCGACAGCGCCGCGGCCGTCGCCCAGGCCGGCATCGAGGACAAGGTCACCCACGTCTCGACCGGCGGCGGCGCCTCGCTCGAGTTCATCCAGGGCTTGGACCTGCCTGGCATCGCTGCGCTCGTCGCCTGAGTGATAGGATACGCCGTGGCCGGACGCCGGTTGGTGATCTACGACCCGGCTGGGCGTCACAGCGACAACCTCTCGGAGAGCGCCACCGCCGCCGGGCTGAGCCCGAAGGCGTTCACCGGCGCGCTGCCGCCGGGCGCGCTCGCCGGCGCGGATCTCGTGCTGGCGAGCGTCGGCGCGAGCTCGTCCCTGCCCGCGATCAGCCCGGACGCCGCGCCGCGCTGGGTCTATGGCGACACCAGCGACGCCGGCAAGCTCGCCGGCGCGGCGGTCGCGTGCGGCGCGTCGGGCGCGCTGCTGATGCCGGTGATGCCGCCGACGCTCGCGGCGTTGTTCGCGCCCGACCCGGCCACGCCCGAGGCCGAGCACGCGCGCGTCCGCAGCCTGCTCGCGGTCAGCTTCCTCGACGATGCCGACCCGACGACGCCGCTGGTCGCGATCGCGACCGCTTTCACCGCCGACGACTGCATCGTGTGGTGGCGCGACGGCGACAGCATGATCCCGCGCGCGGCCCGCGGCACGCCCGACGACAGCTACCGCGGCGGCGTGGCCACTGCCGCGCGGGTCGCCGCCGCCACGGGCACCACGACGATCGTCCCGTCGCCCAGCGGCGCGCGCAGCGTGATCGCCACGCCGTTGCGGTCCGGCCCCACCGAGGTCGCCGGCCTGATCGCGGTGGTGGTCGATCACGCGCGCCGGTTCGGCGCCGGCGAGCGCAGCGATCTGCGCGCGCTCGCCTCGCGGTTGACCCGCGAGCTGACGCACCTGTCCGGCTACCGGCGGCTGATGGCCGAAGACGAGAAGCTGCGCGCCGGCAGCCTCCACGATCCGTTGACCTCCGCGCTGACCCGCTCGGCGTTCGAGCAGACCGTCGCCAACGAGGTCGCCGCCGCGAGCCGACGCAAGGAAGCGCTCGCGCTGCTGTTCCTCGACATCGTCGGCCTGCGCCGGATCAACCTCCAGCACGGCCACAAGGCCGGCGACGAGGTGCTCGCCCAGGTCGCCAACCGGATCCGCGCCGCGGTCCGCGGGACCGACGTGCTCGCGCGGTTCGGTGGCGACGAGCTCGCGCTGCTGTTGATCAACGCCAACACCGAGCAGGGCAAGCAGGTCGCCGAGAAGGTGGTCGCGCGGATCATCTCGAACCCGTTCGTGTTCGAGGGCAGCGAGATCTCCGTGGCGATCCGCGCGGTGGTCGCGCCGATCGCGCCATCCGAGCGCAGCGGCGAGGCCGGCTTCATGCGCGCGCTCGGGATGATGCGCGGCGCGCGGCCCAACATCGTCGCGGTGGTCCCGGAGGACGCGCGCGCCCCCGAGGGTGACGTGCCGCTCGAGCACGCCGCGCTCCACGTCGGCACCACCGTCGGCGGCTCGTACCGGATCCTCCACGAGCTGTCGCGCGGCGCGATGGGCGTGGTGTACCGCGGCGAGGACATCGGGCTCGCCCGCCCGGTGGCGATCAAGGTGCTGCGATCCGACCTCGCGCAAGACGCCGAGCTGGTGGGGCGGTTCCGCGCCGAGGCCGCGATGCTGGCCTCGCTGCACCACCCCAACCTCGTGCAGGTCTACGCGCTCGGCGAGCACGCCGGCGAGGTCTACTTCGTGATGGAGATGGTCGAGGGCCAGCCGCTCAGCGAGGTGCTGCGGTCGGCGATCGACGCGGGCCAGTGGCTGCCGATCCCGGCGGTCGCGCAGATCATCATCGAGATCGCGGACGCGCTCGACGCGATGCACCAGGTCGGCGTGATCCACCGCGACGTCAAGCCCGGCAACGTGATGCTCGATCGCGAGAAGGGCCGCGCGGTGCTGGTCGACGTCGGCGTGGCGACCAAGGCTGGCGCGCGCGGCGAGGGCGCCGGCACGCCCGGGTTCGCCGCCCCGGAGTCGTTCACCGAGGGCGGCGAGAGCCCGGCGACCGACGTCTACGGGCTCGCCGCGACGGTGTACTGCATGCTCACCGGCCGCACGCCGTTCGGCTCGGGCAAGGTCCAGGCGGTGGTCGCGCGCCAGCTCAACGAGCCGCTGCGACCGCCGTCCAGCGAGCGGCCGATCCTCACCCGCGGGGTCGACGAGGTGCTCGCAAAGGCGCTCGACCCGACGCCGAAGAAGCGGTGGGCGTCGGCCACCGCGTTCTCGGTCGCGCTGGTCGCGGCGCTCGAGCGCATCAAGGACGAGTCGACCGAGCTGCCGCCCGCCGCGAAGGTCGAGAAGATGTCGTTGCCGCGCGTGCCGACCGAGCCGGTCGCGCAGGCGGTGGCGATGGTCACCGAGGTGCTCAAGGCCGGGCTCGCTCGCGAAGACGGGGGCGGGATCGCGCCCCCCGCGCTGACGCCCGGCAATCGCGTGCTCGACGGCGACCTGCGCGGCGCGCACTTCCGCGTCGCGGCGCGCGGGATCGAGAGCCGGCTCGGCGGCGCGGTGCTACGCAACCTGGTCGAGGCGAGCCCGCTGCTCGCGCGTGTGCTGTCGCCCGCCCTGCCCGCGCTCGGCTGGGAGCCGGTCGCCGCGTTCCTCGAGCTGCTGGACCGCGGCCGCCAGTACATGGGCGCCGAGGAGCTCGCGAAGATGATCGGCCGCGCGACGATCCAGGCGACGTTCGCGCGGTTCTTCGGCGCGAACCCGTCGTCGTTGCCCGCCGAGACGGTGCTGCGCGCGGCGCCCGCGTTCTGGGGCCGCTACCACACCTGGTCCAAGCTCGTGCTCGTGCTCCACGCGACCCGCCACACCGAGTTCCGCCTCGAGCAGCCGGTCGCGCTGCCCGCGATGTGCGGGATGGTCGGCGCGCAGCTCAGCAAGGTCGCCGAGCTCACGACGGCGAAGGAGCTGCGGGTCGATCACGACCTGTGCCTCTCGCGCGGTCACGCCGAGTGCAGGTTCGTCGTCACCTGGAGTGATCGCGCGTGAGCGGCAAGTACCAGTACGACAAGCGGCTCGGCGGCGGCGGCATGGCCGAGGTGTTCCTCGCCACGACGATGGGCGCCGAGGGGTTCCAGCGGCCGGTCGCGATCAAGCGCGTGCTGCCGTCGTTCTCCAGCGACAACCACTTCGCGACGATGTTCGTCAACGAAGCGAAGCTCTCCGCGATGCTCCGCCACCCGAACATCGTCCAGGTGCTCGACTTCGATCGCGATCTCGAGGGCCGCCTGTTCCTGGTGATGGAGCTCGTCGAGGGCAAGGACCTGTCCGAGCTCGGGCGCGCCGGGCTGATGCCGGTGCCGGTCGTGGTCTACACGATCGCCGAGGTCCTCGAGGGGCTCGCGCACGCGCACGAGATGACCTCGCCGGACGGCCGGCCGCTCGGGCTCGTCCACCGCGACATCTCTCCGCACAACGTGCTCGTGAGCTGGGACGGCGCCGTCAAGGTCTCCGACTTCGGCATCGCCAAGGCGATGCAGGCGTCGGGCGCGGCCGCGAGCGGGATGATCAAGGGCAAGCCGCTGTACATGTCGCCCGAGCAGGTGACGTCGCCGGACTCGGTGGACGCGCGCGCGGACCTGTTCGCGGTGGGCGTGATGCTCTACGAGCTGCTGACCGGGCGGCGGATCTACCAGGGCAACTCCAACGAGGAGATCCTCACCGACGTGATCCAGGTGGCGCGCGGGTGGCGGCAGCTGATCGCGCCGAACACGGTGCGCCCGGATCTGCCTTGGGACGTCTGCCAGGTGACGCTGATGCTGCTCGCGCCCGATCGTGACCAGCG
>Ga0163144_10019830_pt1 | contig 13493 bp, 7 predicted proteins | sample OliLak19BULKMAT1_FD_123175 | JGI IMG/M metagenome (GOLD analysis project Ga0163144, IMG submission 123175) | Freshwater microbial mat bacterial communities from Lake Vanda, McMurdo Dry Valleys, Antarctica - Oligotrophic Lake LV.19.BULKMAT1 | ecosystem: Environmental > Aquatic > Freshwater > Lake... | reverse complement strand
GGGCTACGACCGGCGCGCTTAACGGCGAGGCCGCACGCATCAACTATCGCGTCTACGTTGACGAGCCCGGCGCTTACTCCGCCGCCAACCTGAGCCGGCGTGCGACGTTGCCCGAGACCGCGGATTTCCGCCGGATCGCTGCTTCCGACCCACGCTTCCTCCCGATCAGCGGCCGCCGCGAGCAGCGGAAGCAATTTTCGCGCGGCGTGGAGTCGACGCTCATTTTCTATCCCGGTCGTGGCTGGAATCTCCGCTTCGCCGGTGCCTGGAAATCGGTGAAGCAGGATGAGTCGATGCCGCGCTTCAAGGAGCTGCTCGCCGCCGCGATCGCGCGCGGCGACGAAAACCCCGCTTACATTTCGGGGGCGCGGGACATCGTCGCTCTGCACGGGGCTGACGGCCGCGAGATCGCCGCGCGTTACGCCGCGCCGCTCAGCTTTAACTTCGCGGTCAATTACCGCTTCGACCGCGACAGCCGCTGGAAAAACTTCAGTGCCGGGGTCAACGGCAACTATATCTCCGGCTACATCCTCAATTACATCGACGGCCGCGGCCTCCGGGGAGGGAAAGCTCTTCGCGCTGCACGGAACGGCCTCGTATCGCGCGGAGATTTGGCGGCGGCCCGTCGTATTTCGCCTCAATCTTCGCAATCTGATCGAAACCGAATACGTGACCGTCGGCGTCGTGAAACTGCTTAACGGTGCGTTGCGCAACATCCATGCCTACGGCGATCCGCGTGCGGCCACGCTCACCGCCACCGTGGATTTTTGAACTGCCGCGCCGATGTCCGGAATTTCATGCCATTTACCTCGGCGGCGATTCCTCAGGCAAATCGCGGGCGCTGCCCCATCAGTTCCGTTTCCTTAGCCCTCGCGCTCGCCATAAACCCACAGCCCAAAATAAAATCGCGAGGCGAGACGTTTCGTCCACAATTCCCCGCATGGCTCCATTGCTGTTCCGCCTCTGCCTATTGCTGGCCGCGTCGCCGCTGTCGGCCGCGTCCGCGCCGCCGCCCAATATCGTCTTCATCATCGCCGACGATCTCGGCTGGGCCGATGTCGCTTTTCACGGCGGCCAAGCCCCGACGCCGCATCTCGACCGCCTCGCCCGAGAGGGGCTCGAACTCGGCGTGCACTACGTCGCGCCCGTGTGCAGCCCAACGCGCGCCGGCCTGCTGACGGGCCGTTGCTGGAGCCGCTTCGGCGTTACCAGCCCGCAGAACGAACGCGCGCTCCCGTGGGACACGGTCACCCTCCCGCGCGCGCTCAAGGCGCGCGGCTACGATACCGCGCTCGTCGGCAAATGGCACCTCGGCTCGCTGCCTGCCCAAGGCCCCAACCGTTTCGGCTTCGATCATTCCTACGGTTCGCTCGCTGGCGGCGTCTCGCCCTACGGGCACAAATACAAGCAGGGGCCGTTCAGCGAGACGTGGCACCGCAACGAAACGTTTATCGACGAGTCCGGCCACGTGACCGACCTCCTTGCCGCTGAAGCCGTGCGGTGGATCGAGGGACGTGGCACCGCGCCGTTTTTCCTCTACGTGCCGTTCACCGCCGTGCACCTGCCCATCAAGGAGCCCGCCGAGTGGCTCGCGCGCGTGCCGGCGTCGATCACCGGCGAGGTCGCGCGCCACTACGCCGCGTGCGTGATGCACCTCGACGACGCCGTGGGCCGCATCGTCGCAGCGCTCGAGCGCACCGGAAAGCGCCGCGACACGCTCCTGGTGTTTACCAGCGACAACGGCGGCAGCACCGCCGAGAACAATGACCGCTCTTACCCGTCCGACGACTGCCCGAACGGCAAACTCCCCGGCGACAACGGTCCGTGGCGGGGCGAGAAGGGCAGCCTCTACGAGGGCGGCACGCGTGTCCCCACGATCGTCTCGTGGCCGGGTCGCGCGAAACCCGGTAAAGTCAGCGCGCCCGTCCAGATCACGGACTGGATGCCCACGTTCACCGCGCTCGCGGGCTATCGGACCGAGCGCGATTTGAAATGGGACGGCATCGACATCCGCGCGCTGCTCACCACCCATACGCCGCCGCCCGAGCGCACGCTCTACGGCGTCGCGCCGGGCTGGCGCGCGCAGGCCGTGCGCCGCGGCGACTGGAAACTGATCGTCTACGCCGCCACCACCACGAACGCGAAGAAGCAAACCGCCGCCGCCCCGGCACGGGAGGAACTCTTCAACCTTGCGGAGGATCCCGCCGAGTCGCGCAACCTCGCCATCGCACGCCCCGAGATCCTCGCGCAGATGCGCGCTCACCTCGCTACCGCCGCCGCCGCCGATCGCGACGCGGTCGCGAAGGATTAATACCAATCGCCCGTGATTTTTGGACGGTTAGTGCGAGCAGCGAAGCGACGAAGCAATCGAGCTGGATCGCCCCGGCGCGCTTCGCGCACCTAATGAACTCATGGTTGGCATCACGAGCCCGGCTCCGCCGGGTGTGATGATCCAGCTGGATGGCCACGACGCTACGCGTCTCGCCATGACAAGATGGGTTCATTGGTTTTTCCCCATGCAAGCGCTCGGGCTTGGTTTGCCGTCTCGCGATGACAATCTTCTATATAATACGGGCGATTGGTATGAGTCGGACGGAGGTGCGGGCGGTAGAAGTCTGCCGCGATGAAGAACGGGCCGCGCCAGTAACCACTGATGAGCACTTATAAACACTGATCAAATAGATCCGGATCGATGGGATGGAACTTTCCCTTCACTTACCGGGTGCATAGATTACGTTTCGTTACGATCGGATGGGTTTTGGGGCGCGCTAATCGCGGCCGCCCCGTCTGCCGATTTGATAGTCGCCCGGCTGGAAGCGGAGGCGTGAACCCGAGCGAGGGTTTCCGGCTCTTCGTGACTCACGGCCTGGCTTGTTCAGGGGTGATCTATACTGGCTGGAGCAAGTGAGCCCTCTTCCATCTGTTAGTTGATCAGTTTGTCCACGACGTGCCCGTGTACGTCCGTGAGGCGGAACTCGCGGCCGCTGTGCCGGTAAGTGAGGCGTTCGTGATCGAGGCCGAGCAGATGGAGCACCGTGGCCTGCAGATCGTGAACGTGGACGCGGTCCTTCACCGCCTTGAAACCGAAGTCGTCGGTCGCGCCGTGCACGTAGCCTCCGCGGGTGCCGCCGCCGGCGAGCCACATGGTGAAACCGTGGTGGTTGTGATCGCGACCAAGCGTGGGGCTGACCTTCTCGCCCTGCGACAGCTCGACCGTGGGTGTGCGGCCGAACTCTCCGCCCCAGATGACGAGCGTGTCATCGAAGAGGCCGCGCTGCTTCAGGTCGGTGAGCAGCGCGGTTATCCCCTGGCAGCATTCGTTGGCCAGACGACGGTGGCTCTTCTCGATGTTGTCGTGGCTGTCCCAGGGCTGGAGCGTGCCATGCCAGACCTGGACGAAACGCACGCCACGCTCCACGAGGCGGCGCGCGATGAGCATCTGTTTCGCCTGCGCGGTGTCGCCATAGAGCTGGCGGATGTGCGTGGGCTCGCGGTCGATGTCGAAGGCGTCGGTCGCGGCCGTCTGCATGCGGAACGCTGTCTCGAAACTCTGGATGCGCGCCTCGAGGGCCGGGTCGGATCGCACGGCCTGGTGGCGGCGGTTGAGCGCGGCGACGAAGTCGAGCTGGGCGCGTTGCGCGGCTGGATCGAGCTCGGAGTTCTCGAGATGCTCGATGAGCTGAGATGCGCGGCGGTCCTGCGTTTCGATGTAAGTGCCCTGGTAAGCGCCGGGGAGAAACGAGGACTGCCAGTTGTCCGCGCCGGCGACCGGCATGCCCTTGGGCACGAGGACGACGAAACCGGGGAGGTTCTGGTTCTCTGTGCCGAGCCCGTACGTGATCCACGACCCAATGCTGGGGCGCGCCATGATGCTCGCGCCGCAGTTCATGAGTCGGAGTGAGTTCTCGTGGATCGGCGTGTCGGAGTACATCGAGCGGATCACGCACAGGTCGTCGGCATGCTTGGCGGCGAGCGGACCGAAGAGTTCGCTGACTTCGAGGCCGGACTTGCCGTAGCGCTGGAAGCAGAACGGTGAGCCAAGCGCGGTGCTCGTGGGACGCTCGGTGGCGAGGTGGATGGGAAGGCGCTGGCCGTGCAGCTTTGTGAGCACCGGCTTGGGGTCGAACGTATCCATCTGTGCCGGACCGCCGTTCGCGAGAATCTGGATCACGTACTTGGCGCGCGCGCGGAAATGCGGGGCGCGCGGCGCGAGCGGACCGCCGGGCTCGGCGGCGTGGAGCGAGCGATCGCCGAGCAGCGCGGCGAGACCGAGCGTGCCAAAGCCGACGCCGCAACGGCGGAGCATGTCGCGGCGCGAGATCGGCGAGTCGGGAAAACGTTGGGGCGAGGGCATGGGGCGGCGGGGTTAGTCGCAGTAAAGAAATTCGTTCGACAGGAGCAACGCCTGCGCGAACTGGGTCCATTGCTCCTCAGTCGGCGCGCGACCTACGTAACTCAGCGCGAGGTCGGTCTCCTCGCCAGCAGGGAGGCGGATGAGGATGCGGCGGTAGATCGCGGTGAGGCGGGCGCGGACGTCGAGGAGTTCGGCAATTTCGGGCTGGCGGTTCACGCCCTCGGCTTGCGCGCGCACGAAGGTGCTGTTGAGAAAAAACAGGGCCTGGAGCGGGTGTGTGGTTTCGCCTCGGCGGGCGATCGACTGGTCGGGATTGGCGACGTCGAAATTGCGCAGCAGGGCGGGAATCCGGAAGCGGTCGGTGTAGCCGTAGACGGCACGGCGGACGTTGTCGTCGGTGAGGGGCGCGCTGCGTCCGCCGTGCCGTGGATCGAGCCGGCCGGCGACGCGGAGCAGGCTGTCGCGCAGGGCTTCGAATTCGAGGCGGCGAGGAAGCTGCCGCCAGAGCAGACGGTTCTCCGGGTCGTGGGCGAGCGCGGCCGGTCGCGCGGCGCTGCTCTGCTGCCAGGTGGCGGAAGTGAGGATGTAGCGCTGCAGGGCCTTGAGCGACCAGCCGTGCGCGATGAACCACGACGCGAGGTGATCGAGCAGTTCGGGGTGCGAGGGGCGCTCGCCGTTGGCGCCAAAATCGTCGGCGGTGGCGACGAGGCCGCGGCCGAAATGCTGCTGCCAGACGCGATTGACGATGACGCGGGCAGTGAGCGGATTGCGCGGGCTGGCGAGCGCCTGGGCCAACGCGAGGCGGCCGTCGTCAGCGTAGGTGCGATCATCGACTGCAGCCAGGACCTGCGGCAGCCGGCGGGGCACCGCGGCACCAGGCTTGAGGCGGTCGCCACGAATGAGCACGTGCGGCTCGACGGGCGCTCCGGTGACGGTGACGACCTGCGCGCGATCGATCGGCGCCGTCGCCTCGAGAATCGTGAGCTTCTCGCGGATCTTGGCCGCGGCTTCGTTGTCGCGGCGTGCGACAATCTGGTGCTCGGTGACGAAGCGCAGCAGATCCTCAGCGACGGCTTCGCGAGGGAACTCCAGCGGCGAGGTAGGTGAGTTGATGACGGCGGCGAGGCCGGGGGCGCTGGGCGTTTGCAGCGCGGCGGTGATGACGCGACCATAGGCGTCGGCGACGTCGAACATGGACGTGAGTGGCTGCTCCTGCAGCGCAGCGAGCACCGACGGATCGTGGCGGCTGGCGTCGCGCGTGGCGGCCGCGAGCACGTTCGCGGACCGGGCGGCAAAACCGGCCTCGGGGAGCCGAAGGAACTCGGGCCAGAGGAGAAAATGGTTCTCGCCGCGCGCAATACTCTCGGCAATGAGGAAGGCCCAAACGGGCGCACCGCCGAGCACGAGCAGGCCGCGCGGCGTGTCGAGCGGTACGAAACCTTCCACGACGCGGTGATTGGTTGATTCGCCGACGAGGTGCCGGAGATATTCCGGCGCAAGCTCGCGAACGAGGCGGCGGGCGCGGGCGGTGCTGTCATCGATCTGCTTCTCGTAGTCGGTGAAGAGGGTGGCACGGGCGGTGCGGTATTTCGCGATCGCGTCCATGGTATTGGCGGTGTCGCGGGGAGCGCCGACCTCGGGAAGATCGAGCGGGTCGCTGCTGCTCGCGAGGATGCCGTAGAGCGAGTAGTAGTCGGCGGTGGGGACGGCGTCGAACTTGTGATCGTGGCAGCGCGCGCACGCGAGCGTGAGACCGAGGACCCCGCGGCCGATCGTGTCGATGCGTTCGTCGATGATGAGCTGGGGAGCTTCGAGGTTGCCCTCGAAACGGCGGCCGACGGTGAGAAAGCCGAGGGCCCGCAGGTCGGGTTTCTCGTCGACGGGGAGGCGGTCGGCGGCGACCTGCTCGAGCACGAAGCGGTCGAAGGCGCGGTCGGAGTTGAAGGCCTCGATCACGTAATCGCGGTAGGTATGCGCGAACGGAATACGGCGTTCCCCGTCGGTTGATTTCTCCGTGGTGTCGGAGTAACGCGCGACGTCGAGCCAGTGGCGGCCCCAGCGCTGGCCGTACTCGGGTCGGGCGAGGAGCTGGTCGACGACCGTGGCGAAGGCGGTGGATCCCGGGCTGGCAGCGAATGACTCAACGCGTTCATACGAGGGTGGCAGCCCGATCAGCGCAAAATAGGCGCGGCGCATGAGGGTGCGCGCATCGGCGGGCGGATTGGGCGAGAACCCTTCGACGGCGAGCCGGGCGCGGACGAAGCGATCGATTGGATGGGCCTCGGGCGCGAGTCCGAGCGGTGTGGGCATGGCGGGGGCGGCGATGGGTTGAAATGCCCAATGCGCGCGAGCTTGGGCGAGGGTCATCCCGTTGCTCTTCGGCGCCGCCTGTGCGGGCACGGTGAGGCGGGGATCGGGCGCGCCGCGTTGCACCCATTCGGTGAGGATCGCGGCTTTGGCGGCCGCGAGCGCTTCCTTCGGTGGCATCTGCAGGTCCTCATTCTTGTAGCCGATCGCCTCGATGAGAGGACTCCTCGCAGGATCGCCGGGCACGATGACCGGGCCGTTATCACCCCCGGCGTGCCAGCCGGGGCGCGAGTCAAGTCGGAGGCCACCTTTTTGCTTTTTGTCCCCGTGACATTCGTAGCAGTGCGCGACCAGGATCGGGCGGACTTTACTTTCGAAAAAATCCAAGTCGGCCGGCGCGATGGCCGACGGAGCGTCCGCGCCGGCAAGTCCGGCCGCCGTGAGCGCAAGGGAGACGGCCACGATGATAGGGTGGCTCATCGGGTGTTTTGGTGACGGGATCCTAAGAAACAGGCAATCTCAATGCCTTCGTGGTAAAAGTGGTACTGTTTCCTTATTGTCGCGGCCAAGACCCGGTCTTGGGGCGGGGGCTGAAGGGAAACTTCCGAAACGAAAGGGTCATGAATGGGGTTGGGCCAGCGCGAGCGGGCCGCCGACAATGAAAGCGACGCGGCATTGGGCCCATCTTCAACGACGGATAACGCGGCCAAATCCCCTACCGCCACCACCGGCGAAATGCGGTTGCGTCGCACCTGATCGAGGGCGAGGCGCTGCGCGACGCGGAAAAGAAAACCGCGCGCGCAGCGAATCGGCGGCGCGGTCCGCGCGATCCACACCCGGACGAACGACTCCTGCACCACATCGTCGACATCGCGCACGGATGGAAACGCACCGTGCAGATACGCCTTGAGCTGCGCGTTGTGCGGCAACACTTCCTCGGCAAACCAACGGTCGCGATCGGACGGGTCGAATCCACGGGGCGAGTTGTGGGGTTCGATTACCGCGGCTCATGGTGCGCGATTTCCAATGGGTGCTCACCGCGCTGACGAGCGCGCGCTTTTCCAAAGCGTCTCTACGACGGGCGCATCGAACCACGTTGCCAGGACATCCTGCCGCAACGTCATTCCTACGGCGACGGTATGGCTGGCCGAGCCGACAAAGATGTGAATTGATCGCCGTCCCACCCGCGCCTCGTTTCCGTTCGCGCCGCCGCCCCATGAATCGCCGCACCGTTCTTCGCGCTTCCGCCATCCTCGCCGCTTTCGCGACATCGCGCTCTCCGCTGTCCGCCTCCACGGCTGCCCGGCCGCAAGTCGAGCGCAGCGGTGTTGCGTGTCGAAGCGCAACGGTAGCTTCCTGGCGACCCCAAGGAAAAACACCCGTTGAGCACTGCACCGAATGAAGAGATACTCTGAGAAACGGTCTTCCCTTTTCGTATCGTCGAACTCGGCTCCCATATCCCGCCGGGCGTTCATCGGCAGCCTGTCCGCGCTGGCCGCCGCCAGTTCGCTGCTCGCCGCCACCGGCGCGAAACGTAGTCGCCGCGGCCTCTGCTCGTTTTCGTGTCACCAGCACTGGAAGGCCGCGGGCGCCGGTCAGGCGGGCGTCAAGTTCACGGATGCCATTGGCTTTTTCCGCTACGCCCGCGAACTCGGTGCGCAAGGCGTGCAGACCGGCTTGCGGGGCCGAGATTCGGACATTGCCCGGCAAGTTCGAACGCTGGTCGAACGCGAACACGGTTACTACGAAGGCGAACTGACCCTCCCGAAGCTGGAGCGCGATCTCCCGGCTTTCGCCGACAGCGTTCGGCTCACGCAGGAGGCGGGTGCCAGCGTGGCGCGGGCCGTCTTCACCGGAGGCCGCCGGTATGAACTCTTCAAAACGCGGGAGGATTTCCAACGCTTCCACACCGGAGCCGGACGCTCGCTCGAACTCGCCGAACCGATTCTTCGCCGGCACCGGCTCAAACTCGCCGTCGAGAATCACAAGGATCTCACGACCGTGGAACTCGTCGATCTGATGCGCCGGCTCGACAGCGAATGGATCGGCGTGCTCGTCGACACGGGAAACAATCTCGCATTGCTGGAAGAGCCGCACGCCGTGGTCGAGGCCCTGGCGCCGTTTGCCCTGAGCGTGCATCTCAAAGACATGGCAGTGCAGCCGGATGCAGACGGTTTCCTGCTCAGCGAAGTGCCGCTCGGCACCGGTCTGCTCGACTTGCCGCGCATGATCGCCACACTGCGCCGGGCGAATCCCGAAATCATTTTCAATCTCGAAATGGCCACGCGCGACCCGCTCAAGATCCCTTGCCTCACCGCCGGTTATTGGGCGACGTTTCCGGAGCGGAAATCCACCCACCTCGACGCCGCACTCGCCCGAGTGAAAGCCCATCCGATCAAACAGCCTCCGCCCTCCGTGCGGGGCAAATCGGTCGTGCAAGTGCTCGCCGAGGAGGAGGCCAACAACCGCCACGGCCTCGCGTGGATGGAACGAAACATTCGCGCATGAAGCTGTTGCCTCCGCTCCCCCCGCATCAAACCGTTCGACCTTACCGGCCGCGTCGCCGAAATCCAGGGCGCGGCGACTTTTCTCGCGAGCGACGCCGGCCGCTACGTCACCGGCGCCGCTCTGGCGGTGGTTGGTGGCTGGACTGCGCGGTAAGATGAACTCCGGCGGCCCGATGAATTCCCCCATGGCAACGCTCCCGCTCATTCTCCTCTGCCTGCCCGTCGTGGCGGCGGCGGCAAGCGATCCCAAGGCCAGTCGCCGCGAGTGGCAGACCTACCACGGCGACTACGGCGGCTCGCACTACTCCGAACTCGACCAGATCAACCGCACCAACGTTAAGCAGCTCAAACTCGCGTGGACGTGGAAGACCGGCGATGTCGGCACCACCATCGAGTGCAATCCGATCGTCGTGAATGGCGTGATGTTTGTCACGACGCCGCAATTGCACGCCGTCGCGCTCAACGCCGCGACGGGCGCGCTCCTCTGGCGCTTCGACCCGTGGGACGGCGCGCGCGGCAACGGTCTCAACCGCGGTGTGGCCCATTGGACCGACGGTCAGGGCGACGAGCGCATCTTCCATTCGGCCGGTGACTGGCTCTACGCGCTCGACGCTCGCACCGGCAAACCCGTCCCGGGCTTCGGTCGGAATGGGCGCATCAGCCACAAGGACGGCTTCGACACCGATGTATTTTATTTCCGCGTCGGCAACAACACGCCCGGCATGGTGTGGAAGGATCTGTTGATTCTCGGCTCGACGATGGGCGAGGGCCCGCAGCCGACGCCGCCGGGACACATCCGCGCGTTCGATGTGCGAACTGGCGAGCGCAAGTGGATCTTCCACACGATACCGCAACCAGGCGAGTTCGGTTACGACACGTGGGCTCGCGATTCATGGAAAAAAGTCGGCAGCGCCAACGCGTGGTCCGGCTTCACCCTCGATCACGAGCGCGGCATCGTCTTCATGGGCACCGGATCGCCGTCGAACGATAAGTGGGGCGGCAACCGTCCCGGCGCGAACCTGTTTGGCAACTGCACAATCGCACTCGACGTCAACACTGGCCAACGCCTCTGGCATTTTCAGGCCGTGCATCACGATCTCTGGGATTACGATCTGCCCACGCCGCCGGTGCTCGCGCAGCTCAAGCGCGACGGCCGCACGATCGACTGCGTCGTGCAGCCCACGAAGATGGGCCACCTCTTCGTGCTCGACCGCGTGACCGGGGCGCCGCTGTTCCCCGTCGAGGAGCTGCCCGTGCCGCAATCCGACCTCGCCGGTGAAATCAGCTACCCCACGCAACCGTTTCCGCCGAAGGAATTCCGCCTTACCAAACAGGGATTCACGACGGAGGACGTTACCGATCTCAATCCTGCGGCGCGCGAGTTTGTGTTGAAACAGTTGAAGGACATTCAACCGGCGCCGCTCTTCACGCCGCCCTCGCTCGGAAAAAAAGCCGTGCTCCCGCAGTTCAACGGCGGCAACGAATGGGGCGGCGCGGCGTTCGATCCCGAGAGCAACGTCGTCATCGTCAACACCAGCAACGAGGTCGAGTGGACCTCGATGGTCCCGGCCCAGCCCGCCACCCGGCTTTCACTGAACGAACTCGGCAAATTTACCTACGGCGGCGTGTGTTCCCAGTGCCATGGCACGAGCTCCCCCTTGAACCCCGCGTCGCCCTCGCTCGAAAAAATTCGCGACCGGCTCAAGCCGGAGCAGGTGCTCGCCTTGATGCAGACGGGCCGCGGCCAGATGCCGTCGTTTGCCAGTTTCAGCGATCTCGAAAAACGCGCGGTGGTGGCTTTCCTGTTTGGCGGAGGGCAGGACGAGATGATCGAAAAAAAAGATCTGAAGCTGAGCTACGCGAACGAGATTCCCTTCGTGGGGACCGGCCACCACGAGTGGAAGGACCCGGAAGGTTTTCCGGCGAACAAACGCCCGTGGGGCCAGTTGCACGCCGTCGATCTCAACGCCGGCCGGGTCAAGTGGTCCGTGCCGCTCGGCACGTATCCGAAACTCGAGGCCCGCGGCGAAAAGCCCACGGGCACTTTTAACATCGGCGGCCCGGTCGTCACCAAAGGCGGGCTCGTCTTCATCGGCGCCGCGATGGACGAGCGTTTCCACGCCTACGACAAGGACACCGGCGCGTTGCTGTGGGAATTTCAAATGGAGTTCGGCGGCTACGCGACGCCCGCGACCTACGAAATCGACGGCCGGCAATATGTCGTCATCGCCGCCGGCGGCGGCGGCAAACCTGAGACGAAGGCCGGCGATATGTATTATTGTTTCGCGCTGCCGAAGTGAAGTGCCCCGATGGGGGAAGTTTCAGGGGTCATGACGCGAATCGCGAATAGAGCGTTCGAAATGTCGGCGAAGTCGACGGGCCACGGCGTAATCCAGGTCCCGGACATCCCGCGATACAAGCGCTGCGCTTGTCCAAAATCAGGAGACACCGGAGGAATCATTCGCGATTCGCGCCGTGAGCCCCTTCCGACCGCCCGAGGTGTCGAGGCCGGCCTCTTCGGCCCCGTGCGGTTCGTGCTACGAGCGGCGGACTGAAATCCGCCCGGCGGCAATTCGGCACACGTGGTGTCACGCCGCGCCTGAGCGGGCTTCGCCACGCCAGCGGCGGGGTTCGCAACGGAACATTCGCTTGAAGTGCTGCCCGAAACGCGAGCCGTCGCGGTAGCCCACGCGGCGGGCGATGGCGGCGACGGGCAGGCGCGTAGTCGTGAGCAGTTCCGCGGCTTTTTCCATCCGCAATTTTTGCAGATAGGCTTGAAAACTCAGTCCGTAACGCTGGCGGAAAAGCCGTGAGAGATTTCCGGGGCTGGTAAACGCGACCTTCGTGGCCACGTCGCTCAACCGCAGTCGGCAGTGCATTCGAAACGCCAGGTGCGACGCGGCCCGCTGCAACGGATCCGCCTTCACGTCGCCCGCCCGATGCTGCTGCTCCGCCAGTCGGAACCACACGGCCTCGACATGACTGCGCGCCGCATCCTCCGCCGCCACCGGATCCCCGAGCGCAATCGTTTCGACCAAGTGTTCGTGCTCCTCGATCAGAATCCGCGCATCCGGAAAGCACTCCTCGAATCCTTTTTGGTGAAACCCCTGCAGCCCTTTCCAAACCACACTCCACGCGTCGATTAACAACGGCACCTCGGCGGCCAGCACTACCGTGGTGTGCAGTTCCTCATCAGCCGTCCGAAAGGCCGGATAGTCGCGCCGACGGATCGCCGCGTTCAGCCGTTTCAGAATTGCACGCAGCAGTGCCGGCTGGCGCGCTTCGGGCGTAGCGTGGGAAGCAGCATGGCGGGCGGCGAAGCCTTCGAGTGTGGATCTTAACTCGGAAAGGCGGCGTAGTGCGGTTTCGGTCATTGTGATTACTATGCGAAATCGCACATCGGATTATGCACGAAGAATCAATCGAGCAAGCACTGTTGGGTGATGCTTGCGCCCGCCGGGTGGGAAGTTCCGAGTGCCGCTCGTTCGGCGTGTTATGCCGAATCGCTCACCACCAAATCACGCATCAACGCCATGAAAGTCTTCCGGGGTCTGTATCCTCCTCTCATCACGCCCTTCCATCCAGACGGACGTATCAACGAACAGGGCCTGCGCGATCATGTCGATTTTGCCATCGCCAACGGTGCTGATGGATTCTGCGGTGGCAGCAGCACCGGCGAGTTCATGAACCTCACCCGGGCCGAGTGGGAGCGCGTGCTCGGGATCTGCGCCGAGCAAAATCGCGGACGGGTGCCGATGCTCGCGGGCACCGCCGACATGTCCACCGCAGGCACGATTGAAAAGGCCAAGTTGGCCGAAAGCCTGGGCTACGACGGACATTTAATCATCCCACCGTGGTACCAGGTCCACACGATGCGCGAGATCGAGGCACACTATCAGGCCGTGCGCAGTGCGACGACCAAGCCGATCATGATCTATAACAACCCACCGGTGGTCGGCGTGCGTCTCGCGCTCGATACGCTCGTGCGCCTCGCGCAGGACGATGTGATCCAATACATCAAGGACGCCGACTCCGATCCCTATACGATTACGCGTCTACGGATGCGCCTCGGCGACAAACTCGGCCTCTTCTACGGACACGACAACAACGCCCTGGGGGCGTTTGCGTTCGGGGCCACCGGTTGGGTGTCGGGCTCCGGCAATTTCGATCCCGCGCGCTGGTCCAAAATTGTCCATCTCTGCATCGACGACGGCAATTTTGTCGCGGCGCGGACGCTCTGGGACGAGATCATGCCGTTCGTGGACCTGGTCACGGTCGGCCGCCACGGAGAGCGCGCCGACTGGATCGCGGTGATCAAGCGTGGC
>Ga0163144_10019829_pt1 | contig 13493 bp, 8 predicted proteins | sample OliLak19BULKMAT1_FD_123175 | JGI IMG/M metagenome (GOLD analysis project Ga0163144, IMG submission 123175) | Freshwater microbial mat bacterial communities from Lake Vanda, McMurdo Dry Valleys, Antarctica - Oligotrophic Lake LV.19.BULKMAT1 | ecosystem: Environmental > Aquatic > Freshwater > Lake... | reverse complement strand
TGCGGCCGGTCTGCCCGCCCAGCGACCCACTGGCGTTAAATTGAAGCTTTTGGATTTTGTAGGCCAGCTCGCTTGCGAGCGCTCTGACCGCGTGCCATCGGAGCGCTCGCAAGCGAGCTGGCCTACCGATGAAAGCGCGGTTGCGGGCCTTAATTCAACGGCAGCGGCCCAGCTGGCGGGTCTACATTTCGCCGGTGGTGCGTCCGTCGAAACTACTCCGATTTCACCGGCACCGCCGTCCCGATGTTCACTTTGCCCTCGGGCACGTTCATGTATTTTTCGAAGAACGCCTCTAGCCGGCGGTAGAGTTCGACTTGGTTTTCCAGTTTGCGAAACCCGTGACCTTCGTTTTCCGCCACCATCACTTCGTAGGTTTTGCCGTATTGCTTGAGCTTCGATTCGAGCCGCTGCCATTGGTCGAAGGTGACGCGGGGGTCGTTCTTGCCATAGGCCGCGAAGAGCGGCGCTCGGATAGCAGGGACGTGCAGGATGGGATTCGTGGCGCGGATGATGTCGGCTTCCTTCACGGGATCGACATTGCGGATGGCCAGCGCCTCGCGGATCACGCGTGGGCCAGCGAAACTGCGCGGCGGAGCCCGGCCCTCGATATCGGTGACGCCGATGTAGTTTGCGCCGCAGGCATAGAGTTCGGGGGTGAGGGTAAGGCCGGCCATGACCGCGTAGCCGCCATAGCTGGCGCCGAAAATCCCGACGCGCGCCGGGTTCACCAGACCCTGCTCGATGCACCATTTCACGCCGTCCGTGAGATCGTCCTGCATCTTGCGACCGTAGCCTTTGTAGCCGCCGAGTTGAAACTCGAGGCCGTAACCGCCGCTACCGCGGTAGTTGACCTGCAGCACAGCATAGCCCCGGCTGGCGAGGAACTGCACGTCGGTGCCGAAGGCCCAAAAATCGCGCGGACCGTAGGGCCCGCCGTGCGGCACCACGATGAGTGGCATGTTTTTTTCCGGCCGTCCGAGCGGAAAGGTGAGGTAGGCGGGAATTTCCCAGCCGTCGCGTGCCTTGAAGCGGATCGGGCGCATCTCGGACATGTGCTGGGGATTGATCGCGGGGCGCACGCGACCGAGTTCGCTGAGTTCCTGTTTGGCGGCGTCGTAGAGGTAAAACGTGCCGGGATCACGGTCGCTGGCAGCGCGCACGACCAAGAGATTGCCGTCGCTCGTGGTGCTGACGATGCCGTTGCGCGTCCCGCGCAGCGCGCCGTTCAAATCTTTGGCCAGCTTGGCCATCTTTGGGTCGAGCCACTGCACGTCGGGATATTCGTCGGTGTAGGAAACTCCCGCGAGTTCGCCCTCGGAGTTGAAGATCAGTCCGTCTGTGGCTGCGCGGGAGTTGAGACCGCCGGTGCGGAGGATGTAGTTGGCGAGCCGGTCGCCGGGCTCGACGCGCGGGTGCGTAAACAGGACCGGGCCCCATTCGCCCGTTTCCGGATTCAGGGTGCGGATCGCCGACTTGTCGTGGTCGATGAACGACTTCACGTAGAGCGTGCGATTGTCTTTCGCGAAGAGGCTTGGCCGCCAGTGTTTTTCGATCGGCGAGGCTTCACCTTGGAAGAGGGCGAGTTCCTTACTGAACTCCCCGATGGTCCGCCATTCGCTCTTCGCGTTGGCGCGGTATTTGATTTTGATCGGCTCTTCGAGATCGGTGCAGATGGCCACGCGCAGCACGCCGTAGCTGTCGGCGATCCAGTCGCGGGCGTTGATGTAGTTGCGCTCTTCGATGGTTTCCTTGCCGGTGCGGATGTTGAACTTGATGACATCGCCGAGGCCGGAGTTGCCGCGGGTGCGGTTCATGAGGATGTGATCCGGATCTTTCGGCATGAGGCTGATGAGGCTCTTGGGCAGATCGCGCTCGCTGCCCGGTGCGCCCGCTTCGCCGCGGCCGTCGGCGTCCGCTTCGACGCGTTCCAGCGGATTGATGACCACGAAGTTTCCGCCGTCCGGTGCGCAGGCGAAAAGGCCGAACTGCTCCCGGCCGGCGAATTGTTGGGCGAAAATGATGCGGTCTTTCTTGGCCCAGACATAGTTCGCCACGCTCTCCTCCTTCATCTCCGTCAACCACCGGAGTTGCTTCGACTGGCGGTCGAGGATGGCGAGGTTGATCCGGTTGTTCTTGGGCGCGAGCCAAGTGAGGTAGCGGCCGTCGGGCGAGATCTTCACGTTCTGCATCGCCGGATCGGCGAACATCGTTTCCGGGCGGAGGGCGGGAGGCGGCTCGGCGCGGGCGACACTGATGCTGACGACCAATGCGGCGACCGCCGCGAGCAGACGGGGTAACGTAGTTTTCATAGGGAGGAAGATGCGGGGGGAATGAGCCGGGATGTGCGGGGGAGTCAATTCCCGCTCTGGGATTGCCCTGAATTGGACGTTGCTAACGCGTCGCGCGACCGCTTGTCATAACGCGTCAACACAACCCGCCGGTCTCCTGCCGACGGTGACACCACAACCAACACATCATGAACAAACCGTCACTGACGGCCGCCACGGCGGCTGCACGTCTCGGTCTCTCGTCCCTGCTTTGCGTCGGCGTCCTCGCTGCGCAAGAGGTCAAGAAGACCGATGAAAAGAAGAAAACCGATGAAGCCCAGAAACTCGAAAAGTTCGAGGTCACCGGCTCCCGCATCGCCCAAATCGACATCGAAGGGCCGTCTCCCGTGAAGATCCTGACCCGCGCCGAAATCGAACAATCCGGCCGCACCAACCTCACGGAACTCCTCCGCGACCTGCCCGAGTCCAGCGCGATCGGCATCAACGAGGGCGGCACCATCTCCGCGGTCCGCGGCTCGACGGCGCTCAACCTCCGCAACCTCGGCGCGAACAACACGCTCGTGATCGTCAACGGCCGGCGCACCGTGCTCACCGGCAATCCGTCGGGTGGCACCACGTTCGTCGACATTAACCGTTTCCCCATCGCGATGGTCGAGCGGGTGGAAATCCTGAAGGACGGTGCGTCCGCGATCTACGGCGCCGACGCCACCGCGGGCGTCGTGAACATCATCCTCCGCAAAGATTTTAACGGAGCCGAAGTGAGCATGTCCTACGGTAATTCGTTCAAGACGGATGTCGCGGAAAAGAGCTACTCGCTCTTCGCCGGCGCCTCGTCGGGCAAGTCGAGCGCCACGGTCGGCGTCACGTATTTCGATCGTGCCGCGCTCACGGCGAAGGACACGACCTTCGCGAACAACGCCGATCTGACCGCGCGCTACCTGGCTAAGGACGCCAAATATGGCGACGCGACGCAGATCCCGGTCGGCTTCTTCGACCAGCGTTCCGGCACCGGTCCGCAGGCCCGCATCGGCCTCACCGGCGCAGCGTCCGGCCAAGTCAACGGCCAGAACGGCGTCAATATCCCCGGCCTCGCGGCCGGAGCCGTAATCACGCGCCTACCCGGCACCGGTGGCAGCACCGCCGGCACGCTCGCCTCCGCCACGCCGAGCTTCACCAGCCCCTCGCTCGTAGCCACCCGCGGCCAGTTCAGCTCCGGCGCCGCCGCGAGCTTCGTGCCCCAGATCACCACGTCCGGAGCGACCGGTCCGTCGAATCTCTATAATTTTTCGGAGTTCGTCTGGCTCACGCCCGCCACGAAGCGCACCGGCATCAATGCGTCCTACCAATATGACGTGACGAAGAGCATCAACTTCTATTCGCAGCTCTCCTACCAGCAGAACAAATCGCACATTGAACTCGCGCCCTCCCCGATCTCGACCGCGGGCGACAACAACATCGTGGTGCCGAAAACCAATTATTGGAATCCGTTCGGCGTCGACGTGTCCTTCAATTACCGCCCGATCGACCTCGGGCCACGCAAAGCTGATATCACCAACAACACCTACTCGATCCTCCTCGGGGCGAAGGGCACCGTGCTCGACCGCTACGATTGGGATTTCGGCTACCTCTACGGGAGCGACGAGTCGAGTGACGTCACCACGAACGCCATGAGCGAGAGCCGCCTCCGGGCCTCGCTCGCGAAGAGCACGCCCGATGCGCTGAACATCTTCGGTGGGGCCGGCTATCGCAATCCCCAGGCAACCCTCGACTCGTTCCGCGTGCAGTCGCAGAAGGCCGGCAGCGCCTCGCTTGACCTCGCCGACTTCAAGGTCTCCGGCGAAATCTTCAATCTCCCCACCGGTGCCGTCGGCGCGGCCGTTTACACCGAATGGCGCAAGGAGAAGTTCAACGTCGCGAACGACGACATCTCCGTGAAGCTCGACGACATCATCGGCCAGGTCCGCCTCTCCGATCCGACGCAGGCGCGCCGCAAGGTAAAGTCGATCGCTGGCGAGCTCCGTCTCCCGCTCATCAAGCCCGCGACCGCGCCCTTCCTCTATAAGGCCGACCTCAGTATGGCCGCGCGTTACGAGAGCTTCAGCGATGGCTACAACTCCGGTATCAAGCCCTACTTCGGCCTGCGGTATCAGCCCTTCAAGGATCTCATCCTCCGCGGCTCGATCACGCGTGCGTTTCGCGCGCCGACGCTCCCGCAGCTTTTCGGCGGTGAAAGCCAGTCCCTCCCGAGCGGCCTCTCTGATCTCCGTCGTCCCGTGGCACTCACCGGCGATCCGTTTGACGGCTCCACGACGCAGCGTCTCGTCCGCGCTGGTGGCAACCCGAACCTCACCCCCGAAACCGCTCGGGTTTACAGCTACGGTTTCGTCTATCAGGTTCCGTTAAAGGCTCTCAAGGGCCTCTCGCTCGGCTCGCAGTTTTTCCATATCGAACAGATTAACATCATCACGACCACGGGCACCGCTTTTATCCGCCAGAATGAAGTCGGCGGCAGCACCGCCGACTTTGTGGTCCGCGATCCCGGCAGCGAGACCTACACCAACCGCACGGCGAACAACATCAACATCCTGACCGGCCCCAACAACGCGACGACCCCGGTCACCCCGGGCCAGACGGTCACCGTCCCCGGCCGCATCGTCTCGATCCTTGATCGCGTAGTGAACTTGGCCGCACAGAAGGTCGAAGGCTACGACTTCGATGTGACCTACGACAAACGGACGGTTAACTTCGGCCGGTTTGTCGCGCGCAGCACGGCGTCCTACACGAAATTCCGCGGCTTCACCCGCACGTCCAACCCCGCGCAGAATGCCGGCCGCGATGGCTTTCCCCGTTGGCGCGCCCAAGGCAGCGTCGCGTGGAATTACAAGGCCCACAACGCCGTCGTCGGGCTCAACTACATCCCGTCCTACGGCGACTACGTCCGCGACGGTTTCGAGGTCGCTCCCTACTACACGGTGAATACGTCCTACGGCTACGATTTCCCCGCCGGAGTTTTCACCTGGCTCGACAACACTCGCGTGTCGATCGGCGCGGATAATCTCCTGGGCAAGCAGCCCCCGCTCCACAACTCCTCCGTCGGTTACGATCAGTCGTTCATCGGTCGTCCCCAGGGCCGCTTCTTCTTTATCGCGATTCGGAAGACGCTCTAACCTCCGCCGCGCGCCAGACGCGCCCGTGAGTCCTCCCTCCAAGGGCGGCCGGAATTTCCGGCCGCCCTTTTTTTGTCGGGAAAGTTCCGCGCCGCCGCCGCGCCTTCGCAGACCGCGGGAACCGGTTCGCACGGTCCGCCCGCCGTCGCCGGATTTACCATTGCACTCTTCGCGGCTTTTTTTGGAACCTCACCTTCCCGCTCTGAAATCTCCCGCCCTATGGCGTGGCGACTGCTTGAGTGCTCACCCCGCCCCACTACCATGAACTATCGCCCAACTTCGGCCGCCTTTGCGGCCGGCCGTCTCGGTCTCGCCGCAGTGCTTTGCACCGGCCTCCTCGCCGCCCAGAACGCGGCCAAAAAAGAAGAAAAGAAACCCGGTGAACCCGAGACCACCGCCCTCGAACCCCTTTGAGGTCACCGGCTCGCGCGTGAAGCGCCTCGACTACGAGACGGTGTCGCCCGTCGTCACCTTCACCGCCGCTGCCATCGAGGAGAAGGGCTATGCCACGTTCGGCGAGTTCATGCAGAGTCTGCCCTACAATAACGCCCTGGGTGTTTCCGAGTTCACCACCGGCAGCTTCGTCACTGGCGCCGCCACGATCAACCCCCGCGGCCTCGGCTCCAACCGCGTGCTCTCCCTCATCAACGGCCGCCGCGCCATCCCCTATGCGCTCACCAACAGCGCCAACGGCACGCCTCAGACGGTTTTCAACTTCAACAGCATTCCCTCCTCAGCGGTCCAGCGCGTTGAGTATCTGAAGGACGGCGCCTCCGCGATCTACGGTTCCGACGCGATCACAGGTGTATTCAACATGATCCTGAAAAAGAACTACGAGGGCTCCTCGATCGACGTCACCCTCGCGAACACCCTGAAGCACGACACGCTCCGGAGGACGGTCAGCATCTTCACCGGTCTCTCCAAGGATGGCTGGGAGATCACCGGTGGCATCACCCTGCAAAGTCGAAATTCCAGTTTCATCAAGGACTATGGTGTGACCACCACGGACTACCGCCACCTCGGGCAGAAGGGCCTGAACATGAACAGCACGATCTATCACCCGTCTTATCTGAACCTGACAGCGCCACAGGCGGTGGCTTCGGGCTTGGGCACGGCGGCGGGTTTCTACATCGTCCAGGGACCGACGGGCACGGCCAATCCCACCAAAGCGAGCTTCACCTATGTCGGCCCCTCGACGGCCGTCTTCACGAACGACAATCGGCAAGATTTTGCGAACGTCACCATGCTCTACCCGTCGAGCGAGAGCGGTGGTGGCTATGCCAGCATTCTGCGGGTGTTCAACCCGCACATCACCGCCTTTGCCAACGTTCTCTACAGCCGCAGCCTCACTCACTACGAACTCCAGCCCTACGGCTACACGAACTCGCTCGCGGGCATCACACTCCCCGCCACCAATCCCTACAATCCCACGGGCCTGTCGTTCACGAACACCGCGACGACCTTCCCCTACCTCTTTCGCGGCCGGACTCTCCCCAAGCGCGAGGTGACCAGCACCACGCTCTCGACGGTCGCGGGCCTGCGCGGCACCGCGCTCCGCGTCTGGAACTGGGAGACCGCCGTCAGCTTCGCGCAGAACGAGACCATGCGCGACACGGACCTCATCGCCGCGGCCGATCTGCAGGCGGCGCTCAACGGCACCACGCGCGCGACGGCGTGGAATCCTTTCGGCCCCTCCGACAATCCCGACATCGAAAAAAATCTCTACACCCGCTCCCGCGGCCTCGACGGCAAGATCGAGAGCCTCAGCTACGACGCTTCCGTCAGCGGCACGTTCTACCAACTGCCGTGGAAGGGCGCCGGGGAGCTGGGCCTCGCCGGCGGTTACGAGTTTCGCCACGACGAACTCCGCGGCAATCCCGAGCCCAAGAACTTCCTCGGCTTCACCGCCACGACGCCGTTCAAGGGCACGCGCGACATTCACTCGGCCTACGCCGAACTTTCCGTGCCCGTCCAGAAGTGGCTCGATTTTCAATTCGCCGCGCGCCACGAGCGCTACAGCGATTTCGGCAACACCACGAAGCCGAAGGCGGCCGCCAAGCTCCGCCTGCCGTCCAACCGCTTCCTCAACGTGATCCTCCGCGGCTCCTATTCCGAGTCGTTCAAGGCCCCCGACATCGGCCAGCTCTATGCGCCGCAATCCAATGCCACCACCACGGCCAGCCTGCTCGATCCGCTGCGGCCGCAAGACGCGGCGCGGCAGATGCCCTCCACCGTCGGCGGCAACCCCAACCTCAAGGCCGAGGAGGGCAAGGTGCAGTATTCCGGCGCCGTCTTCGAGGTGCCGGCTGTCAAAGGGCTGAGCTTCAGCGTGGATTTCTTCGACGTCCAAATCACCAACGTCATCAACTCCCTCGGCGCTGCCTACCTGCTGACGGCGGAGGGCCGCCGGCTCTTCCCCAACGCGGTCACGCGCGACCCCACGACGGATGGCACCCCTGGCCGGATCTCCCGGATCGCCGCGATCTCCAACAACCTCGGCCTCCAACTCTATCGCGGCGTCGACTACGGCGTGCGCTACGGGCTGCGCAACACCCGCCTTGGCAGCTTCACGTTCGACGCGCTCGCCAGCCAGGTGATCAAGAAGGGCTCCGATGCCGGCACGGGCGCCGGTTTCTTCAACAACACCGGCCTCGCGTTCGACGTCGAGTGGCGCTACAATTATGGCGTCGGTTGGAGCCACAAAAACTTTAGTGCGCGCATCGCGGCCGATGTCGTCGGAAAATATTTCAACGACAACTGGACCGCCGCTGGCTGGGGCGAAAACGTCTTCACGCTCGTCAACCCCTCGGTGACCTACCGCGGCTTCAGGAAAACCTCCCTCACCTTGGGCGTGACGAACGTCTTCAACACCCGCCCGCCTGCGATGGGACATCGTGCGCTGGGCTTCGATGACCGGGTCTACGGTGCCGGTGCCCTCGGCGTCGCCGGTTCGCTGCGCGTGCGGAGAGAATTCTGAGGGTTGAACGCCGCCCGGTCTGATTTTTCGGCGCGTTCCCGCTCGGAGGGAACGCGTTTTTCGTTTTCCGTCCTCCGCTCCAAGATTTCGCCATGAAAATTCCCCGACTTATTTGCGGTCTGACTTTGGCTGCCCTCGCGACTGGCTCCTACGCCGCCCAGCCGCCGGAACTCCTGGTCGAGACGTTCTTCAAAAAACCCAATATCTCGCAGATTACGTTTTCCCCCGACGGCAAACGCATCGCGTGCCTCGTGCCCTACGAGCGCCGCATGAATCTCGCGGTGATTGATCTCGAGCAGAAGACCAAGAACCTCCTCACGAATTTCAAAGACAACGACGTCGGCTCGCTGCTCTGGGCCAACGACGACCGAATCATCTTCACGAAGGACTCGGATGGCCGGGAGCGCGCCACCGTTTACGCAATCAATCGTGACGGGACGGATCCCTTGCTGCTCGTCGGAGGTGCCGGCGAATCCGATTCCGAACAGGCGGCGAACCAGCAGTTCGGCGGCTTGCTCGGGCGGTTGCCGAAAGACCCCAAAAACATTCTGGTCCTCGGCTATCTCTCGGGCGCGCAGGGCCCCGATGTATGCCTGATGAATCTGAAGACCGGGAAGATGACGGTTGAGATTGCCAACCCCGGTTGGGTGCGCCGCTGGATCGCCGATCGCCACCGCGTCGTTCGCGCGGCTGTCGCGCTGCAGGGACTGACGACGACCGTCTACCTCCGCGATCCGGTCAAAGGCACCCTGACCGCGGTCCATACGCACCAGGAGGACGCTCCTGGCTGGACGCCGCTTTCTTTCGATGGGGATGACCGCACGCTCTTCGTCGCCTCGAACATCGGGCGCGATACGACTGCGGTCTTCCGTTTCGATACCGAGACCCGCACGATGGGCGAGCTGGTGCATGGCGATCCGGTTTACGACGCCGAGGGCGTGGTGTGGGACGAAGCGAAGAAAAAAATCGTCGCCGTCCGGATCAACGCCGACCGCCCGCGCTTCCACTGGCTCGATCCCGAGAGCGCAGCGCTACAACAACGAATCGACCAATCTCTCCGCGACACCTCCAACCGCCTCCTGCACGCCGCACCCGATGGCTCGCGCCGGCTGATTTCCGCGACCAGCGACCGCGACCCCGGAGTTTATTATCTCTTCGATTCCACGACCAAGAAAATCGAGGAGATCGCGGTGCTGAAACCGGGCATCGATCCCGACCAGATGGCGCCGATGAAGCACGTCACTTTCACTGCGCGCGACGGTCTCACGATCCACGCTTACCTCACGCTGCCCGTCGGGCGTGATCCGAAAAAACTCCCGCTCGTGATCCATCCCCACGGCGGTCCGTTCGGCATTCGCGACGATTGGGGCTTCAATCCCGAGGTGCAGTTCTACGCCAATCGCGGCTTCGCGGTGCTCCAGGTGAACTACCGCGGGTCCGGCGGCTACGGCGACACGTTCGAGCGGGCCGGTTGGAAAAAATGGGGCCTTGCAATGCAAGATGACCTGACGGACGCGGTAAAGTGGGCGATCGCCGAGGGCGTGGCCGATCCGGCGCGAGTCGTGATCGCCGGTGCCAGCTACGGTGGCTACGCCGCGATGGCGGGGCTCGCCTTCACACCTGAACTCTATTGCGCGGGCGTGAACTATGTCGGAGTCGTCGACATCGCTGAGTTGCTCCCGGCCGGAGCGGGTGCGACCAAGAACCGGACTCATTGGTATACGACGCGTATTGGCGACATCGACAACGCCGCGGATCGCAAACGCATCCACGACACCTCTCCCGTTCACTTTGCCGATCGGATCGTCGCCCCGGTGCTCATGGCCTACGGCAAGAACGATCCCCGCGTCCGCATTTCCCAGGGACACGACATGGAGGCCGCGCTCAAAAAAGCCGGGAAGACCTACGAGATGGTGATCGAAGAAAAAGAGGGGCACGGTTTCCGCAAAGAGGAGTTGAGCATCGCGCACTACCAACGGATCGACGCGTTCTTGAAAAAATACGTCCCGGTCTCCGGCGGCACGGTGAAGGTGGGCGAAGCCAAGGTCATCGAGCTGCCGGCCAAGGCGAAGGAGTGAGGCGCGCCGCCCTTTTGGTTGCGCGCCGGTCGTTGTCAGGCCACGTTCCCCGCCATGGAAACCGCCACCCAGCCCGCGCCCGCCACCCGCTTCCTGTGGGACGCTGACCGTTATGAGGAAGCGGTTGCGCGGGGTATCTTCACGTCGGCAGATCCGATCGAGCTGATCGACGGGGAAATCATCACGCATATGAGCCCACAGAAAAGTCCGCACGCCACCGCGATCAGTCTGGTTGATGACGCGATCAGGCGAGTGTTCGGCAGCGGTTTTGTCTTCCGAATCCAACTTCCTCTCCGCCTCGGCCCGCAATCGCTACCCGAGCCTGATATTGCCGTGGTGCGTGGTTCACCGCGCGACTATCTGGCGGGCCACCCGCTCACCGCCGAACTTGTCGTCGAAATTGCGGACTCCTCGCTCGTGATCGACCGTGGTCGCAAACTTCGGCTTTATGCGCGCGAGGGTATTCAAGAATATTGGATCGTGAATCTGGCGGATGATTGCGTGGAGGTTTGCCGTCAGCCGGTGGGCGAAGATTACACGGAGACCCGCGCCTACCGTCGCGGCGAGTCCATCGCGACCGGACCGCGAGCCTTGCCGGTCGCCGTGAGCGATCTCTTGCCGTGATGGGGGCCGCGCGGTGATTACCATCCGCCATCTCTTCATTTCGGCCGGCCATAATTTTTTCGGCCGCTACGGACAGCCTGCGGGCGATCACGCCGCGGTCGACGTGCGCACGGTAAAGTGCCGCGCTGGTTGGGGCCTCGAGGGCGATCGTTTCTACGGCTACCGCCCAGGCTACAAGGGCCAGGTGACGTTCTTCTCGTGGGAAACTTTTCTGGAAGCGCGCGAAAAATTTGGCGTGCCCGCGCTGGTCGCATCGGCGTTTCGCCGGAATGTGGTTGTCGAGGGCATCGACCTGAGCGCGATGCTGGAGCGTCGCTTCACGCTCGGCGGTGTGGAGTTCGAGGGCACAGGCGAGGCGCGGCCGTGCCACTGGATGAACCAAGTCGTCGCCCCCGGTGCGGAGGATTGGCTGATGGGTCGTGGCGGCTTGCGCGCGAAAGTGCTCACCGATGGCGAACTCGCCGTCGGCCCGGTCGCGCTATGGTTGGCGCAGGAAGTCGCTTAACCACGCCCGCCCGCCGGCTTCGTCGGCAAATGCGCCGTCGAGTTGTGCTTCGAATGCAGCGTCGAGCACCCTTTTGAAATCGGGCCCGGGTTTGATCCCGCGCTCCACAAGATGACGGCCGAGCACCAGGGGGCGCGGTGCCGCATCGGAAAGAGCAAGCGCGTGGGCCGCGGCGACGAGTTCGTCAATGCGCGCATGCGTGGCGGGCGAGGTGAGGGGCGGGCGACCGTTGCTGTCGGCGCGCATCACCGCCGCGAGTTCATCGATGGTCGCGGGCGCGAGGCGGCGTGCGAGGCGGCGCACGCTCGTCGCCGTAAACTCCGTCTGCCCGTGATGGTGGGCGAGATGATTGACGACGAGTGCCGCCACGGGCGCGTCGAGATCGCGCAGTGCGCCGATCCGCCGCAGAAAGGCTTCGGCGATCGGGCCGCCCGCCGCTTCGTGGCCCGCGCTCGTCCAGCGGAGCGCGCCGCGTTTCTCCTCGCGACGCGTCGTCGCGGGCTTGCCGAAATCGTGGGCGAGCACGGCGAACATCAGGAGACGCCGCCGGGCCGCATCGCTCGCGGCCCACTCGGGCAGCGCGACCAGGGCGTCGAGACAGTGTTGGGTGTGGGTAAACACATCGCCTTCCGGGTGCCACTCGGGTTCCTGCGCGGTCCCCCGCAGCCCGGCGATTTCCGGAAAGTGTTTCAACCAGCCCGTTTCCTCCAGCACGGCGAGTCCACGGCTGGGCCGCGCCGCCTTGGTCGCCCATTTTTCCCATTCGCCCCAGACGCGTTCCAGCGGGAGTTCGCTGTAGGTGTCCGCGATCGTTTGCGCCAAGGTGGCGGTCTCCGGGGCGAGCGTGAAATCAAACCGCGCCGCGAGCTGCATCGCGCGCAGCACGCGCAACGGATCTTCGGTGAACGCCGCGCTCGTGTGCCGCAGCACGCGCGCCTGCAGGTCGCGCCGTCCGCCGTGGGGATCGACGATTGCGCCGGTGAAGGGATCGCACGCGAGCGCGTTGACCGTGAAGTCCCGGCGCGCCGCCGCCGCCGCATCGCTCAGCGCCGGATCGGGGGCGACGGCAAATCCGCGGTGGCCGGCCCCGGTTTTCGATTCCCGACGCGGCAGGGAAAAATCGTAGTCTTCGCCGGTCGCGCGACTGCGGACTTTGATCACGCCAAAGCTGCGCCCGATCACATCCGTCGCGCCGAAGGGATCGAGCGCGCGTTGCAGCGTCTCGAAATCCACGCCGCCCACCTCCACGTCGAAATCCTTCGGGGCGAGACCCAGTAGCCAGTCGCGCACCCCACCGCCGACGAGTCGAGGCCGCCCGATGCGGCGCACCGCGTCGAGCATCGCGCGCAAGTCGGCGGGGAGTGGCAGCGCTCGCGGTGAGATCATTTGCCCTCTGCTTTCGCCAACGCCGCTGCGCCGACGCACAGCCAGCCGACGATCAACAACGTGCCGCCGAGCGGCGGCACGGCGATTTTGAACCACAAGGGAGCGCCCGTCGTGACCGACATCACACAGAGCGCTCCGGAAAAGAGCGTGATGCCCGCGCACCAGCAGCGCGCGGCCCATGTTACGCGTTTCGCTGCGACCCCGCCGTCCGCGCGGAGCCAAGCGGCGGCGGCGAACAGGGCGACGGTGTGGATCAGGTGGTAGAGGATCGCCGTTTCCCAGCGGTCGCGCGTGCCCAATTCGAGCAGCGTCCCGCGCAGAGCGTGGGCTCCAAACGCCCCGAGACCGACGCCCGTGGCGCCAAAAACGCCCGCGGCCAAGAGCGGAAAACGATGCGGAGTCGACATGGGCGTCACGCTTGCACAAAGAAAGTCGGAAACAAGCGCGATGGCGGTGACCGGCGCATCA
>Ga0163144_10019825_pt1 | contig 13495 bp, 11 predicted proteins | sample OliLak19BULKMAT1_FD_123175 | JGI IMG/M metagenome (GOLD analysis project Ga0163144, IMG submission 123175) | Freshwater microbial mat bacterial communities from Lake Vanda, McMurdo Dry Valleys, Antarctica - Oligotrophic Lake LV.19.BULKMAT1 | ecosystem: Environmental > Aquatic > Freshwater >... | reverse complement strand
CTGTTCACCTAGCGTTGAACCGTCCCTCTCCCACAAGGGGCGAGGGACAAAAACGCCGAAAAAGTCCCCCTCGCCACCCTGTGGGAGAGGGGGATTTAGGGGGTGAGGGGATAACGATTGAATTTTCAAACGGCTTCTAATTGAATCTTTGTCCGTTTTTTTACCGCAACCGCGCTGCCAAAACCGGCGGGAACTGCGTGTATTCCGTCCAACTCAGGCGACTTCCGCCCACCGTCCCATCTGGGAAGGCCGGTTCTTCCATGCCATCCAACGTAAACCCGGCTGCGAAGGCCGCATTCAATAAGACGTGCATCGGGCGATTGAAATACAAATGCGGATTCGGCTCATTCGGTGCGCCCGCCCCTTCACGGGTGGATGGTACGAGATACTCGACCTGTTTCAGCGACAACTGATAGACCAATTTTCCGTCCACCTCGAAGCGCTCTTGCCCGAAAATCGTGCTATCGAGATTGAAACACGGGTGCGTGGTTGTGAATACGAACCGCCCGCCCGGACGCAGCAAGCGTTTGACCGCCCGAAATAACGGGTCGATGTCTGCGATGTCTTGCAGCGCCATATTGCACACCGCCGCATCAAACGATGACACGCCCAACGCCAATAGCGCGACCTCATCGGTGGCATCGACCACGCGATAATCAATCGTGCTGTCTGGGGTGCGCGCTTTGGCCTTCTCAATCAGCGCGGCGCTAAAATCGGTGGCGACTACCTGTGCGCCCAATTCGGTCAGGCGACGAGCCATCTGACCATTGCCGCAGGCTACATCTAAGACGCGCTCACCGGGCTTAATCCCAAGCAGACGTTCCGCCGATGGGCCGACCAATGTTTTGTGGAACAAATTGCCGTCATAGCCATGCAGGGCATCCCAGAAGCTGGCTTTGGCGTCCCATTGCTGACGTGCGCGAGTGTTCAAATCACGGGTGCTGGTCATAAGATCAATCTCCTCATCAATTTAGACACAGGGCGCAGCAAGCTACGCCCCTACAAATGCTGTGTAAAGGGTTATTACCCGCGCAATTCGGCGAGCAACGGGTGCGGAGGCAGACCGGCCAGCCGGTAGGCGGTGGTATCTACATCAAGGATGTCGTCACCCCAGATGACCTTCTCGCCGAGGTGGATAATCGCCCCAGCGAACTCCCGCGATAAGGCGGCGTAGACCATCTCTGGGGCGGTATTGACCTTGCAATACGAGACCATCACCGATAACGACGGCGGTAACGCTAAGGCGGCCAGTTCACCCGGCGAAAGCGATATGAGCGTTACACAGCCATCGCAATCCGCGAACAGATGCGACGCCACGACGGGGCGTGTGACGGTTTTGCCATGCGCCGCATACGGGCGCAGAGGCAACGGGTCGAGGTCTACTTCGGCCATGTTAGCGCCCAACATCCACGGCTCAAGCGACGGATGGGCGGTGACGAGGGCGCGAGTATGCGGGCTGAAGCGCCAGAATCCGCGCAACACCGCCGCCAACACCGCCGGATCAACCGATTCCGCCAGCGCCAACAGTGACCGCACCCCGCCGTAAACTTTCATCGGCGGGGTATAAGCCAACGTAGCCGCCGCGCCGGTGTGCGTAATTGAGGACGAACCACGCATTAAGGTTATTCCCCAGCGCCCAGAGAGAAGCCGCGCTCACCGTCGAACATATACAAGTTCTCGGTCTTTACGATGTCGAATCCGGCGTTAATCGCCCGCTGGAACAAGCTAATCAGGCGGTGATGCGTGACCGGCAATTCGCCCGCCGATTGGAAGCGGCAGCGCCAGTGGTCGGTGCGGTAGGTCTCGCTACGGGCATCCGGCCACATCTTCTGGCCGCGATTGGTAATCATGATGAGTTGTAGGCCGTCGCCGTTCAACTCTTGCAATGCCTCGGCCAATTTCTCCGCGTCGCGGCCTTCCGCCGGACTCCAATCGAGGAACATATCGACCCCGACGAGGCTCTTTTGACGGATGATTTTGGGACGGATGTCGGTCTTAATCACCTCTGCCGCGCCGTAAATGACCGACTTGAAATGGATCGGCTTCTGACCGAGGCGCTCAATCACCGCATCGGCGAAACCTTCCGTCCCGACGCGCTGCTTGCTCGTGCCTTCTTTGAAGATGTCGCCGGTATGGATTCCGTCCTCAATGGTCTTGAGCCATGCGTTATGGACGGACTCAGCGACGGCGGGCTGCCCGATGTGTACCATCATTTGGACGCCGGCCAACAATAAGCCGGACGGGTTGGCGATTCCGCGCCCTGCGATGTCTGGCGCGCTGCCGTGGATGGCCTCGAACAAGGCATGTTTGTCGCCGATATTGGCGCTACCCGCCAAGCCGACTGAGCCGGTCAATTCGGCCACGATGTCGCTCACAATGTCGCCGTACAGATTCGACATCACAATCACATCAAACGTCTCTGGCTGAGTGGCCGCCCGCGCCGCGCCGATGTCGATAATCTTATGCTCGGTAATGATGTCTGGGTATTCCTGTGAGACTTCATCGAAGATTTTATGGAACAGGCCGTCGGTCATCTTCATGATGTTGTCTTTGGTGAAGCATGTCACCTTCTTACGGTTATTCAGGCGTGCAAACTCAAAGGCATAGCGGATGATGCGCTCACTGCCCGGCTGCGAAATCAGCTTGAGGGTCTGGTAGACCTCGCGGGTCTGACGGTGTTCGATGCCGCTGTACAGATCTTCCTCGTTCTCGCGGACGATGACGATATCGACTTGCGGGTACTTGGTGGCGACGAACGGGTAGTAGCTCATCACAGGGCGAATATTGGCGTATAGGCCGAGTGCTTTACGGATGGTGACGTTAATCGACTTGAAGCCGCTGCCCTGTGGGGTGGTGATGGGGGCTTTGTAGAGGACTTTGTTACGGAACAGGGTATCAAGCGCCTCACGGCTGATGCCTGTGGGCGAACCGGCGAGGTAAATTTTCTCGCCGACTTGGATTTCTTCTGTTGTGAACTGTGCGCCAGCGGCCTCAAGGATTCTGAGGCACGCGCCCATGATTTCTGGGCCGATTCCGTCGCCGCGTGCGACGGTGATTTGGACTTTGTTGGTCATGTGTTTTCCATGCTGTTTGGGGGTGGACTGTATCGCCCAAATTGTAGCACGGGTTACGGGTGGATTCAGCCGTGAGGTTTGCGGCATTTACAGGGGGCGGGGCGTTCTGTCGCTTATTGATGCAGAACGTCCCCACCCGTCAATTTCTTTATCGCTTAGGGCGAAACTACCGGCAAGTTGTGGCAGCCGCCGCTCGTCGAGACGCCGTTGCCGAACGTGTTGGTCTGAATCCACGAATCGCCGTAGTTGGTTTGCCACCATGCGTTGTCATGGGTGCGCCCAATCGCCTCAACCGTCCCACTTTGAATCTGGTCAAACAGATGGCTCGTATCGGCAATGGTCGTGGTATAGGTAAAGGTCGGGGTATTGATGAAGATCAGGCACGGGCCAGACGGGGTAGCTGTGGCTGGGATAGGCGTCGGGGTCGGGGTATTGCTCGGCGCGATGATGGCGGGTGGCTGTACCGTCGGGAGCGTATCGCACGCGCCGCTGGTCGTCACCACCGATATAGCGACCCATCCGTTAGTCGCGTTGTATTGGATGTTGAAGAACGACTTATCGGGTGAGACGCCCAAGACATCGGCGATACCCGTCCCCGGCAACGCGCCGATGATGATTGAGCCGGTGCTGGCCGATTGGCGGATGTTCGCCCCGCCGCTGTTGCTCGGCGTGACGGTGCAGACCATAACCTGCGTGGCTGACACAATCGGAGTCGATTCCCCGCTTGGTGTGGCCGCCGGGCTAATCACAGACCCGCCGCCAAATTCACATCCGCGTGCGCTGACAGCGGTCAAACACAGCCTGAACGGGACAGAATCGACCCCCTTAGCACGGTTGACTTGGACGATATAAGTGGTTGCGCCGGCGGGGAGGGTAAAACGCCCGCCCGTCACTGCCGTGCCGAGGCTACCAACCACCCCGCCGCCAGCTTCTTCTGAGATGAATACCAACAACCCGCCATCCGGCAATTCACTGTCGATATAGAGATAGGCCGCCTCTGGCAAATTGCCGAACCGATAGAAGGCCAGCGGGACTTGTGTATCCAGCGTCTCTGAGACCAGCGTATCCAGCCCAATTTCAGCCATAGCGATAGGCGTCTCGGATTCCACCAGCAAAATTACCGCGCCGGATGTGCCGTTGCCGCCCTGAACACGCACCTGATAGGTGCCAGCCGTCAACAGCGCATTCAGCGTAATCGTCAATGTGCCAGAAGGGTTGGGCTGAGTTGCAATCACATTACCATCGCGCAGAATCGTCAAGATGGGTTGAACCTTCGCGCTGATGGCTTGAAGTGAGACTTGGCTGGTCTGCCCCAACACATATTCAAACGTCAATTCCCCATCGACGGGCAAATCGGCGTTAACCGGCTGTGCCGCAGAAAGGGTGTCATTCTGTGCGCTGACCGTCACCCCCATCACCAATAGTATGAGTACGCCCAACCAGAGCGCCCGTGATTTCAGTCTCAACATGATTGTTTATCCCCGACTTAGATATGGATTGTCCTATAGCTATTGTATGAGGGATGAACTTTCCGCGCCTATGCCTTAAGACTATTCGCTCCGCAACGCCCGCGCCACCGCCAATCGCGTGATACGGAAAGCCGGATATAGCCCCGCAACCACCGCCGCCACCACTGCCACGGCGAACGCCTGTGTAAATTCATCTGGGACGAAATAGAATTGCATCGTCCAACCGAAACTGCGGACGTTAATCACGAACAACAAGACCATCGCCAACGCCAGCCCAATCGGCAACGCCAACAGACCGGCTACCCCACCCATCAGACCGGTTTGCAGCAGCGTGAAGCGCCATAATTGGAAGGGCGTCATGCCGACGGCACGCATCACCCCATATTGGCGGGTATTTTCCAACTGAAGCGCCAGTAATGCGCTCAAAATGCCGATGAAAGCCACGATGGTCGCGAGCAGCCGTAACGCGATAGTGATGGCGAATGTGTTATCGAACACCTCAAACACGCCCGTCCGCAACTCGCGGTAGGCTTGCACAGTCAGGTCATAGCCAGCGACGCGCTCACGGATGGCGTTGACCACCGTAGACAGGTCAGCCCCATCCTCGATAAAGGCCGCCGTCGCGGTGATATACGGGTCATCCCATAGTGAACGGTACAAGTCTTGTAACATGATGACCTGTCCCTGATCGGTGGTGTAGTCGTAAAAGACCGCCACGATTTCAAATGTCCGTTCGCCTTTATCGGTGAGCAGGGTCAGGGTGTGGTTATCGCGGGTGATTCCGCGCCGGAAGGCGAACGGTTCACTGACCATCACCGACCCCGCTTGTAGGGCGGCGGTCACATCTGGCACAGTCGTCCAGACATACCCGCGATTCTCTGCGATGTCGTTTTCAATCGCCTGTAGATTGACCGACGGCAAATCGGGATAATCCGGCGCGATCACATTCACGCTACGTCCGGTGGAGACTCGCGCTACCCCCGGCGTATCGGCCACCAATTGGCGCACCAGCGGGTCAATATCTACCGTGGCGCGGTTGGTCGCTTGCAACGGGGATGAAATATAGATGTCTGCACCTAGCGTCGTTTCTAACCAGTCGGCCACCGTGCTACGGAAGCTCGAAATCATCACCCCGACGCCGACAATCACGCTGACGGCGATGGTCAGCGCGGCCACAGCGACAGCCGTCCGACTGAGTGAGCGTTCCACCGCACGCGGAGCCATCCGCCCCAGAATCCCGAACCAGCGCCCCAATAACGGCTCAATCAGGCGCATCATCCCGACCAGCGCAATCGGCGTGAATAGCGCCCCGCCAACCACCACACAAAATAACGCGCCAAAACTGATGAACAGGTTGGTCGTCGGCAGCATCAGCAAAATCGCGCCCAACACCATCAGTCCGGCAGCAGCGCCCGTGATGACCGGTAGTAGACGGCGGATGGTATCTTCTTGGTCGCTACGGCGCATCGTCCCCGCCGGAGGGGTGCGCGTCGCATCATAAGCGGGGATGGCCGCCGCAATCACGCTGGCCGCTATGCCGATGAACGCGCCTTTTATCAACGTAAACGGCTCGACGCTGATCCCTTGCACGCTGATGGTGAAATACAGGTTGCTGATGGTCTGTGCGACCAACCCCACCGCCCCACGTCCAAAAATAATCCCCAGACCCAAGCCCGCCAGCGTACCAATCGCGCCCAACAGCAAGGCTTCTCCGACAATACTGCCGAATACTTGTCCGCGAGTCGCGCCCAGCGCCCGCAAAATCCCCAGCGACGCCCGCCGCTGCACAACGTTGAATGTCACCGTGTTGTAAATCAGGAATACCCCGACCACCAGCGCCAATAAGCTCAGGGCTTGTAGGTTCAACTCGAAGGCGGCGGTCATCTGAGAAAGTGCGCCGCCCGCATCGCTAGCCGCCTGTAAAACCACCCCATCGGGCAACACAGCGCGGATAGCCGCCTCTAATTCCGCCGTGCGTTCCGTCGGCAAAATCAGGTCGATTCGGGTCAGTTTGCCTTCGGCATTGAGGATGTCTTGGGCGGTAGAGATGTCGGTCAGAATCAGGTCGTCTAGCGCCTGTGTGCTGGCCTTATCGGTAGGTTTGAGGATTCCAACCACCCGTATCTCGCGGGTGATTGTCCCAGCTTGAATGGTCAGCGTCCCACCAATGCCGATACCCAATCGCGCCGCCAATGTCTGACTGATGAAGGCCGTCCCCGGCTGTGCTATAAACGCGGTCACGGCGTCGAATGACTCGCCTTGCGCGTTCGTCCCGCTTTCGATTTCGATTTGATTGAGGTAGCTACGGAACGGCGGCTCGGCGAACGGGTCTACGCCCAACACCCGCAGAGGTTCTTCAGCGCCCACCGCCCGCACGGTTTCCGTCACCACCGGGGCGCTCTCTCGCAAGCCGAGGTCAATCCGTAGCGTCCGGTAGACCTCCGTTGAAAGGCCGCCGGGACCGCCCAAAATCTGATGGGTCGCGTTGCCCGTGATGCTGGTCGTGCTGAGGCTGAAGGCGCGACTGGCGGAACTGTTGGCGACATCAATGGCGACCATCATCGCCACGCCCAACGCCACCCCCAGCACAAACAGAACGCTCTGGATGAACCGCCGCGATACATCACGTAAAGCTAACCGAAGGAGTGACCGCATACCCACCAACCCCGCTAACCAGACCGGTGATAGCCATGCAATCACCGCGATATTCATGTGAAAAGTGTAACAATCATATCAGGTTTAGTTGGGTGCGGGGTGGCAAAATGCTGAAGGCCAGATAAGCGCCTCTCAAACCCAATTGTGACGGCCTTAATGTTTCACCTTCCAAACTTATATGTTATACTCTCGCTCAATTCACTTTGTAATGGTCGTCGTGATGGACTCATCATTTATTCCAGTCCGACGGTGAATTTCATTTATCGTATCGTGGCCGAGCAGTGTGCTTGGATAAGCGATGGTTGAGGGCGGCATAATGGCGGTTGTACTGCTAATTGAGGACTCTGAAGAATTCGCCACGATTGTGCGCGAAACCCTGCGTCGCATCCAGATTGATGTGGTTCATGCCCGTGACGGCAACACCGGGCGCGACATGCTGCTGAAATATCGTCCGGGCGTGATTTTGCTGGACATCAATCTGCCAGACATGACCGGTTGGAATGTGCTGGATTTGTTCAAGCCCGAATTTGAGACGATGAGCGAGGACGAGCGCCCGCGCATCATCGTCCTGACCGCTTATAACGACGCGGCTAACCGCTTGGTCGGCAAGCTACAAGAGGTCTATCGCTTCTTGGTCAAGACGACCACCCCGCTCGAACTACAACAAGTCGTGCGCGAAGCCCTAGAGCGCTGAGTGGCGAGGATACGACTCCGGCGGCTGGGGGCGGCGCTTGCGGTGGGGATGTTGGTCAGCCTGACGCTGGCGCAAGGTCAATCCGCGCCAGCGACCCAGCGCGTGTTTCAGGCGTTGGTCAATCATGACTCGGCACAAGCGGCGCTGGCATATCAACGCATAGGCGACCCTGTGACCGCGCTCGCCTATGCCCAGACCACATCCCCCGCGCCGGATGCCGCCTTATTGCGCCAAAGCGCGGAACTGGCGCTCAGTCTGCGCCGTTGGGACATCGCACGGGCGGGTTTAGAGCAGATTTTGGCCGCCGATCCCGCTGATGCGTGGGCGCACCATCAGTTGGGGAAGTTGCTGGCCGCCATCGATAAACGGAGCGCCATCGCCCATCTGAATACGGCGTGGACGTTGGACGAAACTTATGCCCAGCCACTTTTGATTGGCACGCTGAGCAGCAATACCGATACGCGGGCGCTGGCATACCAAGTCGGGACGACGCTGGCCGACCTCGGCGACTATGGGCTGGCCGAATACGCCTTTATCGAATCGGCGATTTTCACCGCTTCTCCCTCTGAATCGCTGGCGTCTGTCGGGCTGATGCGCGCCCTGCAAGGGTTAGACTATCTCCCGTGGGTGAGCCAAGCTCAAGCCCTTGCGCCAGAGTCGCCGGAAGTCCATACCTTGATTGGTTTGGCTCATCGCGCCGCCGGTCTGCCGTTTGAAAGTTTGACCGAGTTGACTATCGCCCTCAACCTCGCCCCATTAGACCCAGAAATCAACGCGCAAATCGCCAACGCTTATGCGGTATTGGGTGATGAATATAGCGCGGCCTTCTGGCATGGACAGGCCGCAATCCTCAGTGGGCAAGACCCGCACTATGTCGAAGCCTATCACGCCGCGCAGACCGCCCTCCCCCCAGAAGAACCGTAACCCTTCCCCATTGCGCCTTAATTCACGAATTTGCTAAATCAGCCCATCTTCTGCATAATCTGTCCCAAAGTTTAAGGATAGTACGCTAGGGGGAGAAAATGGCCGACGATAATCAACCGCAGTCAACTGGGGAAACAAACGCCAAGTCAGTAGAAAAATCCCCCTTCACCGCGTTTTTTTCGCGCTTAAAGCGCCTGTTAGTTCTTTTATTTTGGCCGCCTAGAATTCTCTATCAACCGCCCTCACTCGCCGCCTCAATGGTCTATACCTTACGGTGGCTGCTGGGTGGCGTGTTAAGTATCAACGTGTTCACAAGGTTATTGTGGGTAGAGTCCCCCGGTGTGGCGGGTTTGAATGTTTTTGTGGGCCTCTTAAATGGGGCATTTTTTCTGGCGGCCTCATTTTTGATGTGGAGTCAGCTTCGCTTAATTAGAAAATCTCAAGAGATCCGAGTCGAAAAAGCAAAAGATGCCGCTAAAAACAACCTAAAAACAGCGGACAGCTCCGTCGCGCAACCTGCGGTTGAATCGGTTGTACAGGATGAAGCCAAAATGCCTCAAGAGGGCAATAAAGAACAAACTCCTGACAAAAAAGAAGAACCGAAATATCTCGACCCAAACCCTTCATTTATAGAGACCATCACACGCTGGTTCGTCTGGATATTCGCTTGCATGATAAGTATTTTGTCGCTGTCCGATTTGATTCTCAGAGCATTAGACGAAAACGTGGATAACCTCAATATCTTGGTTGTGACCTTGATTTACGTCACAGTGATATTTGCGTTAGACCTCGCCTATCAACTGGCAACGGACTACAAAGAGGTTTTTGAAATCAAGAAAGACGCCGGAGATAATGACCCTCGGACGCAACAACGTAAAAAATCAAACCGGTGGGAATGGATAGGTCAACTCCCGCTTGCGGATGTGAAAGATCAGAAAAAAAGATTCCCCATCGTTGAAAAGGAAAAAGAAGAGAAGATCATTAAGGCGTTTGAAGAGAAATACAAAAGTTCCCCAGCACAGGCCAAACTTGCTATAGAACGCCTTAGACGAGACATTGGTTTTCTGGAAGAAAATATCGGTGACATCTTCAGGCAAAGAGATTATGAGGCCAAATATTATCAGACTGCTTATAGACGATATCAAATCGCTTATATGTTATTGGCGGCACTGGCTGGGATTTTTGGGTCATTGCTGGGGTTATCCTTCAACCAGAATAACTATGCGGTAGCGCTGTTTGGTTTTTGTGAAACAGTTGTGGCATTGATAACAACCTATCTCGCCACCATCAGCGGACGAGAATCTCCGCTTCAAGAATGGCTAACCAACCGCCAGAAGGCTGAAGGATTACGCCGTGAATATCAGCGGTATTTGGTCAATCTGGAACCTTATGACACCCAAAGCCCAATCATCAGGCAACGCTTACTCAAGATGCGTGCAGCCGCGATTAACTTGATGGGATCGCCGGATATTGATGATGAGAAAATTACTGAAACCCTGAGAAATTCTGACCCCGCCGAACAGACAGATACAAATTAACCGGTAGCAGACTGGAAAGCGAGATAATCCAAACATGAGTGATGACACCCCTCAATCAGATGCCGTTGCCGTCCCGTCACCTGTCATGGATATGGCAGATTTGGATTGGCGTTTACGTGATGCGCTATTTCGTGAATCAACGGCGCGTGACCAAGCCAACTACTACATCAGAACTGCGGAGAAAAACACGGTAGCCGCCCGTCAAGTCAATCAAATTCGAGCGACGTTATCGCTCCTCACCGGCGTGGCATCGGCATTAGTCGCGCTCTTGGTACAGACTTACCATCCGCTAGGGATTGTAATGGAAGGGTTTGTGAAAATCCTCATCGTGCTATCCGTGGCGCTTCCGGCAATTGCAGCCGGTTTCAATACCTTAGCCGATCTCTATCAATGGGATCGTACCACCCGTATTTACCGAACAGCCCGCGATGTCATCAAGTTCGCTGATAGTCATGAGCCGATTCCAGAAGAAGAGGGCAAAGCGTATAGGGATGCACTGCTCTCGTATTCTAGATCGGTCTTAAAAATTATGGAGGATGAGCAAGCGCAGTGGGGCTTAAATATTCGCGTTCCTAAGCACAATATTGACTTTACCCAAGAACAAATCAGCAAAAGCGCACAAGCCGAAAAACCGGCCTAGCCCTGCCCGTCTAGCGGGGAATCGGTTTATAATGCGGGGGTTGCCCATCTGAGTAGAACCCCAACCCCCTCATGAACGATACCCGCTGGACGAGTTTCGACCTCATTTTCTTTGATTGCGACAGCACCCTCTCGACCATCGAGGGGATTGATGAACTCGCACGCCTCAAAGGGAAAGAGATGCGCGTCGGCGTGCTGACGCAAAAGGCGATGGACGGCGACCTTGACCTGCGCGAGGTATACGGCAAACGCCTACAGGCCATCCGCCCGACACGCGGACAACTCAAGGCCATCGAGGAATTGTACTGGGAGACCATCGTCCCCGATGTGCAAGCCGTGTTGGACGCCCTCAAGTTTCTGAACAAACAGGTTTTCATCATCTCCGGCGGATTGGCCGAGCCGGTACGCGGCTTCGGCAAGCGCCTCGGCGTGCAGACCGAAAATATCCGCGCCGTTGAACTGGAATACAACGAGCTTTCCGGCGAGTGGTGGCGCTATGACCAACCGGCGGCGCGTAACGGTCAGGTCTTCCTCGACTTCGAGCAGACCTCCCCCTTGACCGTGAGTAGCGGCAAACCTCAAATCATTGAAGAATTGGCGGCGGGCAAACACGGGCGGCGTATGATGGTCGGCGACGGGTCATCAGACCTCGCCACCCGCGATGTCGTAGACCTGTTCGTCGGATTCGGCGGCGTGGTCGCCCGCGAAAAAGTCCTCCGCGATAGCGAAGCCTTCATACACACCCCATCCATCGCCCCGATTCTGCCGCTGGCGGCAGGGCCAGCCGGGTATATCCGCATCATCGGGACGCCACACCAAGCCATTTTCGATAAAGGCATCCAGATGGCATTAGCGGGCGGCTTGACGCTGCGCCGTGACGAATTGAAATCGGCGTTTAACCATGCTTTTGAGCAGGATAAGGAATCCCCGCAACCATGAGTCGTATTGACACGTATCAGGCCGTGATTTTTGACATGGACGGCCTGTTGGTAGACAGCGAAATCGTCTGGCACGTCGCTGAAGATGATTTGTTCAAAAGTTTAGGCGTGACCTACACCCAAGAGGCGCGTTCGCTGGTGGTTGGGATGCGCGTCGATGAATTTTTGACCGTGCTACGCGACCACTTTAAGCTGGAGAATCCGGTGGAGGAACTCATCATCCAACTCAACCAGATTATGGTTGAGCGCATCCCATTACAGGTAAAGGCCAAACCCGGCGCGGTGGAATTGCTCATATTCCTGAAAGAGCGCGGCGTGCCGATGGCGGTAGCCTCCAATTCTTCACAGTCCATCATCAAAGTGACGATGGACTCACAGGGTTGGAACGAGTTGCTGCCTATCCAATGCAGCGCCGATGATGAGGTGGCCGGTAAACCCGCGCCAGATGTCTACCTGACGGCGGCGCGGCGCTTGGGCGTAGACCCCGCGCAATCCATCGGGATTGAGGACAGTCCGCGTGGGGCGCAAGGCGTGGTCAACGCCCAGATGACCTGTTTTGTCGTGCCGGACTTGTCGCACACCTCACCAGCTGCGTTCGCTCAAATCACCCCGAATGTGTTTACCGACTTACACGCCGTCCTCGCATGGTTGAAGGAAGAAGCCTAGCCCCATGACCTATACCATCGTCGTCGCCACCGACTTGACCGAAGAAAGCTTGAGCGTCCTACGCCTCCACCCGGAAATGGTGCTGAAAGTGGTCGCGCCCCGTCTGCGGGATGTACAAGAGGCGCTGGCCGACGCCGACGCCCTCATCGCCCGCGATGACATCCCCGTAGACAAGACGTTGCTTGATGCAGCGCCGCAATTAAAAGTGGTCGGGCGAGTCGGGGCGGCATTGTCTGGCATCGACTTCGATGCCGCCACGCGGCGCGGGATACTGGTGACGAATACGCCGGGGACATCGGCCATTGCCGCCGCCGAACACACCCTCGCGCTGATGCTCGGCCTGAGTCGCCGCCTGACGCCCCTCCACGACAGCCTTAAAGCAGGCTACTGGTTGTTAGACCGTAAGCGCCAAGCGGGGATTCAACTCAGCGGCAAGACGTTGGGCATCGTTGGGCTGGGGCGCGTCGGGCGGGCGGTAGCGCACAGGGCAGTCGCCTTTGGGATGACCGTGCTGGCGTTTGACCCGTATTTGGCTGAGGAACAAATCGAGGACAACCGCGTGTTTTTGGTCGGGCTGGGCGAATTGCTCTCGCGGGCGGATATTGTGAGCCTACACGTCCCCCCGACCAATGAGACTCGCGGGATGGTCAACGCAGACTTCATCGCACGGATGAAGCCCGGCGCACGCCTGATAAATACCGCGTTCGGTGGCCTGATGGATGAGAAAGCGGCGGCGGACGCCGTGCGTGAGGGGCGCTTGGGCGGTATCGGCGTCGATGTCTATGGACAAGAACCGCCGTATAACTCGCCGCTGATTGGGCTGGAAAACGTGCTGCACACCCCGCATGTGGCTGAAAACACCATCGAAGCCAGCCAAGATTTATCCTTCCAAATCGTG
>Ga0163144_10019824_pt1 | contig 13495 bp, 11 predicted proteins | sample OliLak19BULKMAT1_FD_123175 | JGI IMG/M metagenome (GOLD analysis project Ga0163144, IMG submission 123175) | Freshwater microbial mat bacterial communities from Lake Vanda, McMurdo Dry Valleys, Antarctica - Oligotrophic Lake LV.19.BULKMAT1 | ecosystem: Environmental > Aquatic > Freshwater >... | reverse complement strand
CCAATATTTAGTTGTGATTTACCAATTAATGCTAAAAAACAAATTGCAATTACTATTTTAAGTTTATTAAACATATTTAATTCGTATTAAATTACAGCAAAAATGGCAGTTTAACCTTTAAAACAAAACTTTTATTTTAATCTTTTTTTATTTATATTTATTTTTTATTTTTAATATATGAAGTTAATTTTATTTTCATTTTCGTTATTTGTAGTTGTATCATTAAAAGCCCAAGATACTATTAAACTTGTCTCTAATTTAAACCCGGATCAACAAGCCGAGTTAGATTATAATAATGGATTGGCAGCTTTAAATAAAAAAGAATATAGCGTTGCTGTTGATTTGTTTGCAAAAGCAATTACTTCAAAGCCAACTTTTGATAAGGCATTATGTAACCGTGCAATTTGCTATACAAACTTAAAAAAACATAATGAAGCTATTGCCGATATTAATCAAGCTCTAAAAATAAATGCCCAAAACCCTGAAACCTTTTTTAACAAAGGCTTAATCTATTTTGATACAAATTTAAAAGATAGCGAAATTGTTGCTTTAGATAATTGTTTGCGGTTAAACCCAGCTCACCCCGAAGCCGCTTACTATAAAGGTTTGCTATTGTATGAAACAAAAGAATTTGATAAAGCTATTGAGTTTTATTCAAAAGCAATTACGTCTAACGCAAATTACGCTTACGCTTATAACGATAGAGCAAGCGCCAAACGTGCTAAAAATGATTATGCCGGCGCTATTTCTGATTACGAAAAAGCTTTAACAATCGATAACAATTTGTTTTTTATTTATAACAATTTAGGCTCAGCCTACCGTTTAAATAAAAATCACTCAAAGGCAGTTGAGGCATATAGTAAAGCTTTAAAAGCAAATCCTGCCTATTTAATTGCATTAATTAATCGCGGTGCAGCTAATTTTGAAAACAATGATTTAAAAGCTGCTCAAGCTGATTTTGAAGAAGTACTTAAAAAAGAACCAAACAATTCATCAGCTTACAATAATTTAGCATCAATAGCTATAAAAAACAAAGATTATAAAAAAGGAAAAGATATGGCTACAAAAGCCATTGAACATGATGCAAAAAACGGACCCGCTTATTACAACCGTGGCATCGCTAAACAAATGTTGCGCGAAGAAGAAAGCTGCTGCGCCGATTGGAAGAAAGCCTTTGAATTGGGAGTTGAAAGCGCAAAATTGTTTATTAACGCCACTTGTATTGATTAATATTATTTAATTTATTATATGAAAAAAATTTACTTATTAACGTTTTGCAGCTTTGCGCTAACTTTATTTTCTCAAACGGTGGAGTTTGAAAAAAATAATTTTCCAGGTAAAAAAGAAGAATTAAAAATTGCAGTTAAACAACTAGAAGTGGGTATGAAATTTTTTGAACAAGCCCGTAATGAATTTGATGATTTTAAAAAACAATTTATCTCAACTAATAAAATGTGCCCTGTAAGTCATCACGATTATCGTATGACAGGCATTAACAATTTTAAAAGTGCTGTAGCGCCCTTAAATACTGCTAATAATTTTAATCCTAAAAATGCACGTTTAAATTATATGTTGGGTTTTATTTGGTTTGCTACTGAACCAGGCAACCCACAAACGTTAAAACATTTTGAAGCAGCTTATTCAATCGACCCAAAAGTAGAGCCTGACCTTAGTTATTGGTTAGCGTGGACTTATCAGTTTAATGTTAAGTGGGATGAAGCCATTACTAAGTATAGCGAGTACCTTACTTTTTTAAATTTAAAAGCAAAAAGTAATACAATTGAAATTGAGGACATAAATAAAAAAATTAGCGAATGTAAAAACGGCAAACTATTTTCTGCCAATCCAGAGCGTGTTTTTGTTGATAATTTAGGTTCTGCAATTAATACGCAGTATCCTGAATATGGCGCTGCTATTACTGCCGACGAAGAAACAATTATGTTTACTGCTCGCCGTGATAATACAGTTGGTGGTAAAAAAGATGAGGGCGATAATAAATTTTTTGAAGATGTTTATATCTCAACAAAATTAAATGGTAAATGGCAAGTTAGTAAACAAATTAGTAAAAATGTAAATACCGAGAGCCACGATGCTGTTGCAGGCCTATCGTTAGACGGCTCTAAACTTTTTATTTATCGCGATTTAGCTAAAGATGGTGGCGATTTATATGAAACAACATTATTTGGTGCCGATTGGGAACCACCCATTCATCTAAATAAAAATATTAATACCAAGTACCACGAAAATACTGCCAGCTTAACTTACGATGGAAGACAACTTTACTTTATAAGCAATAAGGAAGCTGGTGGATTAGGGGGTGGCGATATTTATATATCCGAATTAGATGCAAAGGGCGAGTGGGGATCAGCGAAAAATATTGGTCCCGACTTAAATACAAAATATGGTGAAGAGGGTGTGTTTTTACATCCCGATGGTATAACAATGTATTTTAGTAGTAAAGGACATAATAGTATGGGTGGATACGATATTTTTAAATCAGAGTTGGTAAATGGAAAATGGGTCAAGCCTACAAACTTAGGTTACCCAATTAACGGTCCTGATGATGATGTGTTTTTTGTAGTGGCTGGTAGTGGAAGCAGAGCTTATTTTGCATCAGCTAAACAAGGCGGTTTTGGCGACCAAGATTTGTATAAAATTACTTTTCTCGGCCCCGAAAAGCAACCTTTGTTAAATACACAAGACCAACTATTGGCAATGGTTGCCAACCCTGTAAGTAACTTAAAAACCGAAAATGTTGTTGATTTAAAAGTTGCAAAAGTTGCGATTTTAAAAGGTATTATTCGTTCGGCAAAAACACTCGAACCGCTTGAAGCAACTTTAGAATTAATTGATAATGACCTTAATATTGTACTTGCAACCTTTAAATCAAATAGTAAAACAGGTAAGTATTTGGTAACCTTACCTAGTGGTAAAAACTATGGTATTGCAGTAAAAAGCGAAGGTTATTTGTTTCATTCAGAGAACTTTAATTTACCAGATAATGCCGATTTTCAAGAATTTACAAAAGATGTTGATTTAAAGAAAATTGAAATTGGAAGTACAATTGTATTGCGAAATATCTTTTTTGATTTTGACAAGGCGACTATTCGCCCCGAATCAGCAAACGAGTTGCAACGTTTAATTAAATTATTAAACGATAATCCAACTTTAAAAATAGAGTTAGGAAGTCATACGGATAACAAAGGATCTGACGATTACAATATGAAGTTAAGTGATAGCCGTTCAAAATCGGTAGTTGATTATTTAATTGGAAAAGGTATCGCTACCTCTCGCTTAGTTGCAAAGGGTTATGGCGAAACAATACCAATAGATACTAATGATAACGATGCCGGCAGACAAAATAACCGTAGAACTGAATTTAAAATTTTAGAGAAGTAATATCAAATAAAGAATTACACTTCAAAACTCGCAAAAAAATTTGATTATTTTTTAAAATAATTTTACTTAAGTCTTATTCTGCAAAGCATTCCAGCCTTGTGCTTTTAGCTCGTGCACTGTGCCAGCTTTTGCTACCATATTACAGCCTTTTTCAACATTAGTAATGTGCCCGATAATTGTAAATTCTCTGATACTTTTAATTTTTTCGTAATCTGCAATATCAATTGTAAATAATAGTTCGTAATCTTCGCCACCGCTAAGAGCGCACAATGTAGGGTCTAAATTAAATTCACGTGCAGTATCAAAGGTTAATTCATCAATGGGTATTTTTTCTTCGTACAATTCTACCCCTACCTCACTTTGCGAGCAAATATGTAGTATTTCCGACGATAATCCATCGCTCACATCAATCATTGCTGTAGGAGTTACACCAATTTTTTTTAAAAGTTCAATAATATCAGCTCTTGGTTCGGGTTTTAGCTGACGTTCTAATATGTAATCTTTACCATTTAAATCGGGTTGAAGTTTTGGATTTTCCTTAAAAATAGTTTTTTCGCGTTCTAAAATTTGTAAGCCCATATAGGCTCCGCCCAAATCGCCGCTTACACATAATAAATTACCTTCTTTAGCGCCATTTCTATATACAATATCATCTTTTTTAGCTGTACCAACGGCGGTTATACTTATAACCAAGCCGCTTTGGCTAGTGGTAGTATCGCCACCTATTAAATCAATATTATATTTTTTACACGCCAAAAGCATTCCGCCATATAATTCTTCTAAAGCTTCTAAACTAAAGCGATTAGAAATAGCAATTGATACCAATATTTGCTTTGGTTCGGCATTCATGGCATAAATATCACTTAAGTTTACGGTTACACTTTTGTAACCTAAATGTTTTAAGGGCACATAGGTTAAATCAAAATGAACCCCTTCTACCAGCATATCGGTGCTAATAACGGTTTGCAGCTCTGCATTATTAATTACAGCAGCATCATCGCCTACTCCCTTTATAGTAGATTTCTGATTAATTACTATATGTTGTGTTAAGTGTTTTATTAAACCAAATTCGCCTAATTGCGAAAGCTCGGTCCGTTCGCTGTTATCAAAATCCATTTTGTAATAATTTATTTATACGTGTTGCTAATTCAATATCTTTTTTTGTAATTCCGCCTTCATCGTGCGTTGTAAGTTCAATGGTTAGTTTATTATAAACGTTTGTCCAGTTGGGGTGATGCTGTACTTTTTCCGCTTCAAAGGCAACCAAAACTATAAACGCAAAAGCTTGCGTAAACGTTTTAAAAGTTAATTGTTGGTATAGAACTTCATTTTTTAATTCCCAATTAGGAATGCTTTTTAAAGCTTCGGCTATTTGCGTTGAGTTATAAATCATATAATTTATAACAAATATAAACCTAATTATTTGTTAGGATATAAACAACTTGTTTTAATGTTATCTTTTATCAAAATGGCATGGTAAATACCCTCTTCTAATCCCAGTTGTTGCGGCGTTATGTTATTATATCCAGCTTGCAACTCTAACTTTTTACTGAGTAAATTTTTACCTACCATGTCAATTATTTGTAAGTGATATTCGCCAGCATTTTCAACTTTTGCAATTAAAAAATTACCTGTGCTTTCTTGCGCTACAAATAACTTAGAAGTATTAAAACTTGTATTTTCTTGCACCGAAACTAATAAAGAAGAAACTAATATTTTTACTGTAATGGCTAAATGGTCGCTCATATTAAACAACGCTTGGTTTACTAAAGCTGGCACAGAAGTATTTGCTGGTGGCTCAATGTTTGAAAGATTAAAATGGTTGCCATCGTTACCTAATACCTTGTAAGTATTAGGTAAAATTTTCATTTTATTACTGCCATTAATAATAGGATTATTTCCCATAATAAAATCGAAGCGGTCATCTATACCGCCCGTAGTTCCGCCACAACAACCTGGGTAAGCACTGGTACGACTTGATTGGGTATGTACATTTTTAAAAAACGAATTACCAGCCCAACTACCAACTTGGTTAATAGGATCAGAAAATAAATGTGAGCAATTAGTTGTCATTTTTATCCAACCAGGTTCTAAATTATTTTTAAAATTAAAATCGCCAGCAAAAATTATGTTTTTAGTTTGTGGAATTGAAGCAATAGCATTACACATATTAGTTACTTCTGCACCACGTTGTGTTCCTTCAGCTGTTGAGTGTGTACCCCCTGCTTTTAAATGGCACATGTGCAAATAAACCCATGCAGTATCGCCTGGGGTAATAACATAGTAAATATAATACTGATTAATATCACGCAAAGTGGTGGTAATTCGCGACATAGACTTAAACTTAATTTTAGAAGTTTTGTAATACATGCTATTATCCATATCGTTACCATCAAAAAAAGTAGCCAATGCATAAGTGCCAACACCAGCTTTGTTTAACGCACTATCTAATAAATATTTGGCTGAATTAAAGCTGTCTAATTCGTCAACCATTAGTACATCAGGGTTAGCATAGGTTATAATTGTACGTAAATCTTTATATCTTCCTACATTCGCATCTCCACTTGAATATTTTAACAAACTATACTCCATTACTTTAATGGTATCTTGACTCAAAAGTTTACACGAAGCTAATATTGCCAAACCAAACAGAACTTGTATTTTTTTAAACATATTTCAAATATAATTATATTTATACTTGTATTTTTGAAAAAATAAATTATTTCAATAAACTAACAATAAATTAACATAATGAATTATTGGCTAATAAAATCAGAACCCTTTAAATACAGTTGGCAACAATTTAAAAAAGATAAAAAAACTGTGTGGGACGGGGTTCGCAATTACGCTGCGCGAAACAATTTAAGAGATATGAAAAAAGACGATTTGGCTTTTTTTTACCACAGCAACGAAGGTGTAGAAATTGTTGGCATTGCAAAGGTTATTAAAGAATCTTATCAAGACCCAACTACCGAGGAAACAGCTTGGTTAGTTGTTGAATTTGCGCCTTTTATAGACGTAAAAAAACCTGTTAGTTTAAAACAAATTAAAAAAGAAGAAAGTTTAGCTAAGATGGATTTAGTTCGATTAGGCAGATTAAGCGTGGGGAAAGTTACAGAATTTGAATTTTTCAAAATTTGTAATATGGGCGATACTATGATTTAATTTACAAAAAAACGCATCTAATTGATGCGTTTTTATTAACTATATAATTTTTAAACTAGCCCTCCTTTAATTTTTCTTCTTCAATTTCTTTTTTACGTTTTTCTTCATCTTCTTTGGCTTTTTGTTTTGCTTTATTTTCTTGTATTTTTTCGCGTACTTGCGCTACTCTAACATTTTTATCGCGTAAGCCGCTAAAATAACTTTTTGTAGTTACAATTACTGCGCCGCTTGTTAAATCGCCATACATAGCTGGAACGCCACCACTAAAAAAGGTTAAATTTTCAATAGATAAATTTGGAATAATATTTGAACTTATCGTTCTAACGCCATCTACGTAAAAAGCGGTAGCGTCGCCGCGCGAACCACGAACGTGAATTTCGCCATTTTGATCCTCTACCACATCTGATTTTAAGTTAACCAACGCACCTTTAATATCGCCAGCATTAAAGCCAGCCAATTTTGTTAATACTTTAGCATCAACACTTACAAAGGTATACATTGTAGGGTCTACGGCAGATTTGCTATAATCGTAGGGCTTTGCTTCCACCACAACTTCTGAAAAAGTATTTAAAGCCAATTTTACATCTACATAAGTTGCCTCGTTTGGCATTACTTCTATTTTATTTACGGGCTGTGTTTGGTGCCCGGCTTCGTAAACCACCATATCGTAAGTGCCAGGGGTTAAGGGCTTGTATTTGTATTTACCTTCAGCATCGGCAATTGTGCCCCCAACTAAAAAACTACCCTGAGTAATTTTTATGTTAGCAAAAGGTACCGGTTGTAAATCTTCTTTATCTTTAATTATACCTCTTATTTCGCCATAACCCGTTTGAGCTTGAGTTTTAAATGATATTAAAGCTAAAACAATTAAAATAATAGTTGTTGTTAAATTTATTTTTTTCATGATTTCTATTTTTTAAAATGATTTGTACTTATTTAATTTATTTTGAAGGCTTCACAAATAAGACGGCATAAAAAACTAATTCCATAAAAATTCTACAAAAAAATTAATTTTATGGAATGATGCATTTTTAACGTCATATTAATAGAGTTACATTTTTTATGTGGTTATTTAAAAAAATACAATTTGATACCGATGAAGCTATTGCCCGAGAGTATTACCTTACTGGCAACAAAACATTGATTGGAGATTTGTTTGAAAAACACGTAAAAACAGTATTTGGAGTATGCCTATTTTATTTTAAAGATAAAGATTTAGCTAAAGACACGGTTATGCAGATTTTTGAAAAATTGTTAACAGAAATAAAAAAAACAGAAATAAAAAATTTTAAAGCTTGGTTAAGTTTTGTAGTAAGAAATTATTGCATTAGCGAATTGCGGAAAACTAAAAACAAACACTTTGTAAGCGAAAATTATTTAGATTTTGAAATAACCACAACAACTTTATTAGAAGAAGAAAAAATAGAAAGTGTAAAAGAAGGGCTATTATTGGAATGTTTAAACGAATGTTTGCCTTTATTAAAACCGAACCAAAAAATATGCATCGAATTTTTTTATATACACAATCTATCCTACCAGCAAATATGCGATAAAACTAAATTTACTTTAAACGAGATAAAAAGCTACATACAAAACGGTAAACGAAATTTAAAATTATTAATTGAAGAAAAACAAAATTCTAAAAAAAATGCTTTCTAAAAAACACAATATAGATGATTTAGAATATCTTGCTCAACTTGGTTTTGAGAAAACTATAGTGAACGATGCAGATATAAATCAACTTAAAATAAAAATAAAAAATAGAGTGTTTAGCTATAACAATGGCTTGTATTTGAGTTTTATTAGCCTAATAATAGGTGTTTTTATTGGTATTAGCTGCTTTTTTACTCTTTATAATCATCCAAAAAATATTGCTTCAAAAACAGTGGTGGTTTTAATGGATAGTACGCTACAAAACACTAAATCTATAGAAAAAATTATTGTTTTAGATACAGTAGAACTTCAATTCGAAAATTTTATTAATCCTCAAAAATCTAAACAAATAAATACGTTGTCATTCACTTCAAATGCAACTGATACAGTGCACATTACACCAATTACTCCTATTATTTTAAATTCAATTACTGATAAAAACGTTAGTGCTAAAAAAATAAAATATATGTTAAACGCGTCGGTAATTTATTTATACGATTTAAAAATTACTAACTACTCACTTTTATATTTTAATAAAAACGAACAGGTTAAATTAGATGAGAACACAGGTACTCCTGCATCTTATGCCAATATAAATGAATTTAAAAGCCGAGCACTAAAACAAGAAGCTGATTATTTTTTACATGATGCTATTGCAGATGCCGTTTTAAATTATAAAAAAGGCAACTACAATGAGTGTATTAACGTATTAAACATAGTTTCAAAATATACTGATTCTGATATTAATTGTAAATTTTATTGTGGTATGAGTTACTTCAATAAAAAAAATTATTTACTCGCAAAAAATTACTTTGAAGATTGTATTTCCAATCCTAACAATACTTTTTTACAAGAATCGCAATATTATAAAGCTTTATGTTTAATTGAACTAGGCAATACCGAAGATGCGAAAATACTTTTAAAAGAAATTATTTACGATGCCGAATTTTATTCTCAAAAAGCGTTTGTAAAATTGAATGGATTAAATTAAAAAAATTATTTAACCACCTGCATGTAGCCTTTTAAATTGCGTTTTTTAATTCCTTTAACGCGCGGTTCAAATACATCGCAAATATAAAAAAATGTACCATCGCTTACCGTTTGTTTACTTAAAATACTAACACAATCCCATTTAAAATAAGGGTCGGTTGTTTTGTAAACTAAGTTACCCCAGCGGTCAAAAACCACTAAATCAATTTCTTTAATTTGTCGTACTTTTCGGGCTTTAAAAAAATCATTAATACCATCGCCGTTATTTGTTACAATATTTGGCAATTCAAATTCGGGGCAATTATCAATACAAAAATCTAAACTTTTTGGGCTTACATTATTGCTCGAATCAACAGCTTCAACCGCATAACATCCCGAAATTAATTCTAAACCATCGCTTACATACAATGTTGCTGTTGGGCCACTTAATGTCGAAATTAAATTATAGGCATCATCTACTGTTGGCTTGTAATACAATAAATATTTTACAACATCATCGCTACCATTGCAAGTTGCTTTTACGTTCGACCAAGTTACTTGCACGTTGCCCGTAATACAATCAGCATCAATAGTAACGGTGGGCGTGCAAGGCGACGTTAGGTCTTTTGCGGTTTCGCAAACTTCCTGCGAATTATTTAAAAGTGGCCTAGGAATTGTAACATCAGAGTATTGCCCTTCGCTTAAAATTTTATAACAATAAGTGCTTCGATTTACTATATTAATTGAATCAATATAAGTAGTTAGGGAAGTTGTACCAATGGCTACGAATGTTGTTTGTGCTGGATTTTTTCTATAAACAGTATATTTGTAATTGTTCCACGGTGTACTTTCGCTCCATTGTAAATTTATTTTTCTATCAGCCGATGTGGTAGTTAAAAATACCGAGTTAGCCCTTTGCGAATTGCCTATGGTAACTGTGCCGGCAATAAATTCAACCAAATAATCTTTATTTATATCAGTAGTATTTATATTACCATGAATGTATTCGATATCTAATAAATAAAAATTAGATTTAGTTGAATTAAAAACCGTGGTGTAAGTGCCTGTTGCGCCTGAGCGGTATTTTAAATTAAATTGATATGGGCCAGGAAAAACAAGTGTATCAAAATTACCCGTATTTGTAAAAGGTTTGTTCCATTTAATATAAACCGAGCCAGTGGTAACAGATGTACTTAAAATATCAACATTTAAAAGTATAGGCACATCTTTTTTTAATTGCGCACACACTTGGCTACTTCCAAAACTTTGCGAACCATCAAAATAAAGCGCAACTACCAAATAACTATAATTTTGCCCTACTACTAAGCCATTACCATTGTTATTATCAATAAATTGAGAAATACTTGGCCCAGTTGCGCCAATAGAATCAAAACCTGAAGATTTTGGAACCCCTGTTTCGCATAAGTCTGGTGAGTAAGTACCGCAAGCATTTTTACGATAAATAACATAGTTTATAAGTGGATTATTAGTTGGGCTACATGTTGATAATTGCCAAGCCACTTTTATAGTAGAGCCTATTGGGGTGGCACTAACGTTTGCTACAGCAGGTGGCACAATTTTAATATAATAGGTTGCAAAATTAACTAATTTAATAGGCGTTCCGTTATCTTCTGCTTTAAAAACAGTTGCATATTTTTGTAATGCAATGTGCGAACAATTTGTTTGCCAAGTAAAATTTAAAGTGGTTACTGAACCAGAACCTGTTGCCACAGATGGGGAAGCTATTGGGTTAGGCGCTGTGTAAGCACCTGCATTACCAAATATAGTTGTTGGCGAATTAGCATCGCTTGCTGTAATTGTTGCATTAATTAATGTACCAGCTACAACACAGGTTTCTGTTGGCACAATAAGAGTTGGCGCAGATGTATTTGATGGGCATGCACTTACAACTACCTGCATATCGCGCAAAACGTTACCTATAACTTCGTAAACTTTATTTGTATTTTTACGCCATTCGGTAACTATAAATGCAATGTTATATTCGCCTTGAATAACTGGATTACACCAACTTAATTTACCAGTAACGGCATCTATACCAAAACTACCAGTGCTTGGCGGAAAAAAATAACCAGGTACAGTTTGTCCGTTTTCTCCACGCGAAGTAGTTATGGCATAACTTAAACTATCATTATCGGCATCAAAAGCGCCAGGATTATGGAAAAAACATTGCCCTAAGCAGGCTTTATCAATAGGCGGAAAAGTAAATTGTGGCGAAGTATTTGCGCCAGAAAAGTTTTTTATTATTAAAACCGACTGCAAATAAAACGGCTGGCTTAAAGGTTGGCTCATATTTAAAACCGTGCCGTTTCTCGCAAAATCATTTGAATGTATAATAAATGTACCTGCAGCGGGGTAAGTATGTATAATTGAATAGATGCTCAATTTTACAATGTAATTAGGTTCATTTATTATTAATTGTCCGCAAGCGCCACTAAAACCACAACTACAAGATATTGGGGGTGAAGATGAATTGATGCGACGTGCAACTCCTTTACCACCATCGCCAAAATATACAGTATCTTCACATCTATCAGCAACACTGTTACCATCATCATGATATTTTGTAACAACGATTGAATAAGTATAAACGGGCACTGTTATACCACCAACAATTTTAGTAAAAGGGCTGATACGCTTATAGGTAATTTCGCCTGCACGATTATGTGTTGCAAAAGTTTGTAAGCAAGTAATAAGTACAATAATTATTAAATATAATTTTTTCACACTAGTGTATACATTAAAGGTATATAATTTAACGTTATTAACAAAACATTGTTGTTAAAATTAATGTTAAATTTTTGGAAGATTATAAAACTTATTTTTTGTAAATTATTAATTTTTTAGGCAATTAAATTAACAAATGTGTTCACGAAAAAAAATACTATAATTATTGTTGCACAAATCTTTATCCTTGGTAGTAAAACCATTTCCAAAATAGGGTGGTTTAATTGCAATTAAAATATATATTGTTAATATTATAGAAATAAAACTTAACACAAACTCTTTTAGAAAATCTTTACTTATATGCTGGGTAATTATTATAAGCCAAAAAATGGTTAAATTTTTAAGCTAAAATGGCGTTTATTTGCAATACTATAAAATTTTATAAATAATTGGCATAATTTTGTAATTAGGATTTCAGATTTAAGTTGGCATTAATATTTTGATGATTATTATTAAAAAATTAGGCAAATTTATACAAGTAATTTTAGGATAAAATTTTTATATTTAAAAAATAAAAATTTACATATTTATGAAAAAAATATTTTTTATCACAGCATTGCTTTTTGCAATAAACATTAAAGCGCAAGTAGGTAAAGTTTTTCCAACAATTACAGGTATTTCTCTTACCGATAAAAGTATGAACCTGCCAATTAAAAATGGTAAACAAACTATAGTTGCTATTGCTTTTAATAAGTCAGCCGAAGATGAATTAAAAAAATGGCTAAACCCTTTGTACTACACATTTATAAAAAAACCAAAGGGAAGTACTAATTTAGATATGAGTGAAATTTATGATGTAAATTTTGTATTTATTCCGATGATAAGCGGATTTAAAAAAATTAAAGACGATTTTAAAAATAGCACCGATAAAGAGTTTTGGGGATACATTATGGATACCGAAAAAACAGATATTAAAGCTCAACAAAAATTATTAAATATTCAAGATAATAAAATACCTTATTTTTTTGTTTTAGATAAAGATGGAAAAATTTTAGATGTACAAAGTGGTGATTATAAAGAGGCTAAAATTGATAAGTTAGAAGATGCTTGTGAATAATATATTTTTATAATTTGGTTTTTTTATTTAAACCTTTTTCGTTTTTAAAAATTCGGGCAATAAAAAAAGAAGCTAAAAATGGCGGCAATGCTTTCACAGATAATGGTTTTGGAATGTGAAAGAAATTGATTTTCTTCTAATGCGGAATTTGGGTTTAACATAGCGATAATTTGGTTCTCTGAGAATTTTGTTGTTTTCATCTTTCAAAATTTTAAAGTTAATAATTTTCTCTTTTAAATTGGGCGAAAATTGGGGCAGCTTATACACTAAGGTTGACTATTTAAAGAAAATATTTTGCACCATACAAAACAAGTCCATTAAACTGGGCAGGAAAAGATGTCCTTAGCCCTTGGTTTAGAATTAACCAGCGCTTTCAAATACATTATCAATTTCAATGTGATCAACCCATTTTTCATCACACAGAATCACTAGCTCGCATTCGGTGCTTGTTCTATTTTTAATAAATGCAAGGTTGATATCATTTCCGACCCAACTTTTATGTGCCAT
>Ga0163144_10019822_pt1 | contig 13496 bp, 19 predicted proteins | sample OliLak19BULKMAT1_FD_123175 | JGI IMG/M metagenome (GOLD analysis project Ga0163144, IMG submission 123175) | Freshwater microbial mat bacterial communities from Lake Vanda, McMurdo Dry Valleys, Antarctica - Oligotrophic Lake LV.19.BULKMAT1 | ecosystem: Environmental > Aquatic > Freshwater >... | reverse complement strand
CCCATAACGTGTTGCCTTACAGAATTCCTGAACAAGTTCGGTACGTGCGTGCATCGAGTATCCAAGCGCAGCGTGGATCCGCCCTTTTATTCTGTGTTAGCGAAAGCGCTCGCTTAGACCGGTACTGCATCTGATTTTGCTTCGTGATCGGTAGATGTGTCCACAAGGTACAAGCTGGCCACCATCAACGAGAAGTTATCACGGTTAGAACGACAGGTCGATCTTCTAGAGGCTTCTGTAAAGGCGCCACGTGATGATGGAGACGCAAAGGTTTGTGTGTTCTTGCGACGTCCTTGCTTCCCGCTTGCTATACCCTCACCTATGGTTCTCTCGGTTTTTGGTAGGGCGATTGGGAACGGCAAGTAGATCCCGCTTCAGGCAAGGCATTTCTAGTGAATCGGGCGACGGGCGAGACGCGGTGGGAGTGATGGGCCCTACCAATCCTGTTTTCATCGTTTCCGTATAACCCGACTGTCGTTTAGGGATGGTGGTTTGTTCGCGCCTGTCACACCGACCGAGTTCCGTCTGTCCGCAGCTGCGCGTGTCAGAGCACCTGAATCTACAGGAAGGGAAGATGTTTATGCCTGTTGTGCGAGAGGACACTTGTTGGAGTTTGTAGCTTGCTGGACTTTGTCCCGTAAGAAGATGCATCTCGTAGTGCCGATTTTTCGTGTGAGGCGAATAGTAAAGAGATTATAATCTATTGCTTTATGACGCAAGGGTCTGTCTTCTGAGTCTGACACGTGGAACTCTGCTCTTGCACTTGATGAAGACGTTGCAGATCTTGGTCAATCGAGAAAATCTGACGAATGGAGCAGAGCCTCCTGAGCTCGCTGTTCCGCATCTCTGCCCACAGGACAAAACACGACACTTATGACTTGCCGCCCTTCTTTGACGGTGGAGCAGCCGCGGGTGCAGCAGCTGATGGTGCTGCTGCAAGAACGTTCCGCGTCGTATCGATTCCAAGTCCCATAGTCCGGGCTGTGCCCACAATGCTCTTGCACACACCTTCCAGCGTAACACCCCATCGACCCTGCTTGATAAACACATCTGATTGGATCTTCGCAATCTCGTAGATTTGCTTGACGTGCACCGTGCCAACGATCTCGCCCCCAGATGATGCACCCAGATCGATGCCTGCGGCCTTCTTCAGCAGGTACGTTGTGGGCGGAAGCAGCACTTCAAATGTGTACGTAGAGTCCCTCATGGCGAGTAGCTTGATGCGCATAGGCGTATCGTCTTTGTACGGCTTGGTGCGCTCGTTCACTTCTTTGCAAAATGCCATCATATTGATGCCCAGCGGACCCAACGCTTGACCGATCTGCGGAGATGGCTTCGCCTTCCCTGCCGGGATGAGCAGCCGTACAGCTGCGCGCACCTCTGCCATTCACTACAGCCTTAGTCTCCCACTTACAACAACACACCAAGCCCGCAAACGAGCGTTTTGAACTGGTCGAAGGCGTGAGAGTTGCGACTCTTTCCGGAGCGACCTCCCAAATCCGACGAAAGGAGAACTCTGCGAAACTGACTGCCGCCTCCACCGACTTGCTGCTGTCGTCGCGCACCATTGCACGCTACCACAAACGCCGACTGAATGGTGGTGGCGCTGATCTCCTCAGTATCACCGGAATCTATTTGCGGAGCGCGTGTGAGTCGCTGTGGAATCGCATCTGGTGTCATTCCAGGACTTGACAGGTGACGGGACCGAAAGGACGAGCTGAGGTGTTGTTGGGTCAAGCGTTCCTCCGAACGCTTCGTGATGGGCTGTGGCTTTCCACTCTGTGTTCTTTCAGAAGATTTCCGCTTTTGTGTTTGATTTATCTCGGTGCACTGCGTTCTGTCGCATCGAACGGACTGAGATAGCGTTGAAGTGAAAAGTGACGCCATTTGTAGCGAACTTGGATTTGCAATACGCAGACAAGGAAAATGTCGACGCACCACGCTGCAACCCCTCCACCACCTAATTGCGAGCCCTCGCATTGGTCCATCCTGCGCACCTTGCAATTACCATTTCCTACATGGAAGGATTTCGCTGCCGGTACAGCAGCGGGTGTTGCCATCACGATGGTCGGCCATCCGTTCGACACCATCAAAGTCCGCTTGCAGACTCAGGATGTGATCAAACCGGTGTTTGGCAGTACTCCGCATCTTCGTTATAAAGGCGGATGGGACTGCATGATGCGAACCATCCGTCAGGAGGGTTTCTTGGCTTTGTATAAGGGCATGAGCGGTCCGATGGTGACAGTGCCGGTGGTCAACGCTATCGTGTTCGCATTCTATGAACAAGCGCTAAGCTTTTTTCGCGCTGCAACAAAGGCTCGACAGGAAGCTCAGGCGCTGTGTCGAATGGATCCTTGGACGGAGGATGGCAAACGTAATCCTAACGGTCCTGCAGTGTCGTTGACGGCGACCTCGCTTGCAGATGACGGATCCGCCTCTGTTATGCGCCCGCTACCTCCTCCGACGTTACCCGTAGCGTTACCGTTTGCGCCTAGTGCCCCTGTTTCAGCAGCTGGATACAGTGCGCCATCATCAAATCACGTGATCAGCAGCGTGCATCAGCTCCCCACGGGCTCTGCCGTGGCTCCAGCCGCCACAGTGGCCGCGGGTGTAGATGCTACGATCGATCCGGATGATATACCCCTGCATCAGATCTCGCTCGCGGGCGGCTGGGCGGGTCTCATGAACTCGGTGGTGGTGGGACCCGTAGAGCTGGTATGTTGTGATTATAGTGTTACTTCATGCTCAGCGCTGCTTCCTGCAAATCATTGCGGGCTCACGCGTTCCACAACGCGCGCAAACCATTTCCTACCGCTTATGGAGATGTGGTTCGTATGTGTACAGGTCAAGTCCCGATTGCAAACGCAGTACACGGAGCGTGGTGGCAAACAGAAGCTGCGTGGCCCTCTGCATGTGATTCGCGATATCATCCGCACTGATGGTACGGGAGTCATGCAAAATCGTGTCCGGCACCCAATCCGGGCACTAAGTTTTGTTGTTCCGCGCTCTTCTTCAGCTCCTAATGGATGGTCTGTGCTTTGCTTGCCTTCTCAGGACCTCGTGGCCTGTTTCGCGGTATGAACATCACGATATTGCGGGAGGTGCCTGCTTACATGGGCCAGTTCTACATCTATGAAGTGCTCAAGCGTGCGTTCACGCCCGAAGGCCTCACGCCCCGAGACCTGGGACCCGTCGCTCTGATGTTGGCAGGCATGTATCCTTTCATCGACGAGTCGTGTTGTATTTCGTCTTGTCTCAACAATGCATTGCGTCACACCACTGTGCGACGATACAGGCGGCTTGGCAGGCATGAGTGCATGGGTGGTCAGCTACCCGCAGGACATCATCAAGTCACGCATTCAAGTGCAGCCCAAACTGTACCCGCCGCATCGCCTGTTGCGATTCGATGGCGGCTTCGTGTCGTGCGCGCAGCAGATCCGACGAGAGGGAGGTTTCCGGGGTTTCTGGGTGGGTTTTGGTCCGTGCGCTGCACGTGCCATGCCTGCGAATGCAGTAGGCTTTCTTGTATACGAGCTGACTGCGCGTATGTTGAAGGACGCGTAATGTCCAGTCTCAGAAATTGTACGTTTTGTGTCCCCTGTTCGACTGCTGAATAGAAAACTTCGCGCTTTCGAGCGTCACCATCTTCATAACAGTTTGATCTTCCGGCACTGTTCATATAGGCGCCGTGTCATTAAAGGCGGCTTGCACGAGCGCGTGCTCTTTCGCTTGCATGACTGCGGTGGTGTCAGGTCTGTCGTGGTCATAGCCCAGCAGATGCGCGAGACCATGTGCTGTCAGCTGGACCAATCGAATATCCAGTGGGCACTGTAGTTCACGCGCTTGTTTCGCGACCTGCGCCATCGATATATAGATGTTGCCGAGGTCTTGCACACCGTGAATGCTGGCGGGCAGAACGCCAGGGGTTACATTCTGTGAAAGAACAGCGCGCGAAACGTAAGCAGACCAATTGGTAAGCCATGTACTGGCACCGAACAACATACTGGGACTTGCTCATAGAAGGGGAAGGAAAGTATGTCCGTGGTTTTGTCAATTTTTCGGTACGCCAAGTTCAGAGCTCGAAGGCGGTGATCTGTGGTCAGCGTGATGGCCAGGTCCCAGTCCGCACATCCAGCGGCCTTTGTCATGCGCAACGTGTGCGTACGATACGCATCTATGTTTAAAGCAAACTTGCGTTGCGTGTTGCGAAGAAGAAGAGACATTGCGCTTCGTATTTGCGAAAATGCCCGTCCGACAAAGGCCCGGACAAACCCTCCGAGATATTAGCGATGCTCTACAGAATTTGTGCCCCTAGGCACTTCGAGATTACGCTGGTGAACGCCGCATCCCGCGGAAGAATTGCAGTACCGTTGGTCATACTCACGAACTGCCCAGCGATATCATGAGTGGCAACTTGTTCACAGCGATCTCCAAGGGTGATGCTGACAAAGTTCGCAGCATCGTAGAGGCGGATCCTAGCTGCGTCAGCAGACCGAACAAGCAGGTGATAACTGCCTGCTACCTTTGCCACGATTTGCGATGGCATCCGTGCTCACCTACGGTGCTTGGTTTCGGTAGGGTACGCCTGCGCTGCTAGCGGCAATTGAAAGTGGTGACGCGGAAATTGTAGAAGTATTGCTGGCGCATAAGCCCGATCTGACCGCTGTCGACAAAGGCACCGGGCAGACTGCGTTAGCTCTTGCGTGTGCACAGGGTCATGAAGACATCGCAGCGAAGGTGTGACCATCGCAACTCTTTCATTGTCATTTGTTCTTCAGTGGACTCACCGTCACCGTCATTGTGGCATGCATTCAGCTGATCGAAATGAAAGCGGATGTCAATCAAGTAGACGCTTCGCAGTCGTCCATCGCTCATCACGCGGTCCGTCGCAATATGGACCGAGTGCTGGGCATGTTGCACAAGCGCAAAGCGAACTTTGAATGTCGGGACGGTAATGGTCTGACGCCTTTACTGCTGGCGGTGCGAGAGGGGGAGGTCGAGATCATCAGATACCTGCTGTCCATCAAGTGCGACCTAGCCGCCAAGGTATGCAGTGTTGTGCACTCCAGACTCGAAGCATGATCCTGCGTTGACGCCGCTTGTGCTATGTGAACTGCATCATCACTGGCGTGTATGCGCCATTGAATTGGTCAACTCACCGTTGCATCGCTCGTCCACAGGATCCAGAAGGCAACACTGCGTTGCATCTAGCCATTAGTCGCTCCGATCCCGATCTGGTTCGTGAGCTCGCATCGCAAGGTGCACCGGTGAACGCTCAGAATGAAGATGGAGACACAGCCTTGCATCTAGCCTACCGTCAGTTCAAGGGAAACGCGGGCCAATTCGTCCGAGCTTTGAGGGAATTCAACGCAGATGAGACGTTAAAGAATGCACAAGATCAGATCCCGGCCGATGCCGCCACCGCTGGACCCGTGGTGACCAAGTACGGTTCTCGTTTTGGTCTATGGCTTGCATTTGCGCGTTATCTGGACCGTCATAATCTCACGTGGTGCTGTCCCGCGTGCAGAACGGAGGAACAAAAGCAGGCTCAGCTGGAGAGCAAATTGCAAAAGAAAGCGAAGCGCCTTGCTCTTGATGACGGTTCGTATTCTGATCATGATCTACACGCCCTGGTCCACAAGTTGCGCGTGTCTGATGTACCTCTCGCGTGCCCGGCACAGAGACCGCTAGCTGGCTGGAAACCATCGGCCTTTCGCATCTGGGCGAGACGTTTGCTAAAAAGCGTATCGATCTGGATTCGGTACACGATCTAGATGCGAGCGGCATGAAGCGACTGAACATCGCTCCACAGGATCGGGACGTGCTTCTGAAAGAGATTGAAAAGCTTGGAGAAAAGCTGGTGCAAGAACAAAAGCAAGGTAGGCTTTGAGCGAGTGCATGCGTATTGCTCTTGTGGCAAGCTCAGAGGATGTCGGTTCACACTGCACTGGTCTCATAAGCATCTCTTGAACCCTTGATTGTTGACGCATGCAGAAATTGAGTCGCAGGAGCAGCGCGCCAAGGACGAAGAGAAGCAACAACAGCGGACACGACGCATGTTGCTGGCAGGGGTAGTCATCTTCTTCGCGGTGCTGTACCAGGTGTTCACGATGGTCATTGCAAAACGACAAAGGAACTTGCAATAAATAGTTGTATCGAACAACACTGAACAATCGAGCTGAAAGGTCAGTACGTTTAGCCGATGAACGTCATGACGACAAAGTGCAAGATGATGTTACAAACGACATAGTCAGCGTAAGCTCTTTGTTTTGAGATGCCATGGAACTCCTGAGGGTTTGTCAGCTGAAGCCGTAGAGACACTGGACAGGAACAATAAAATCGAAATGAAGCTGGCATATTGATTGTCAGCAGATTGAAACACCCGAAGGGGTGACTTACCCGTTAGGACAAACAGACCGATGGACGAGATGAAGCCTGATAGGAAGGAGTTGAAGGGGAACTGTCCAACCAATGCCACGTAGAGGAATTGCAGAACACCGGTCGCCATCACGTACACGAGGAACGCATCGATCAGCTTGATCTGTTTGCTAGTCTTTTGGTACTCCTTGAAGAAGGTGCGAACGACCTCCTCCAGCTGGTCTTTGCGTGCCTGCATGTTTGGCCCGGGCTTGATGGACGGCAACGATACAGAAACGCGCAGCAATTTTGCCAGCACACCTCGTTGCTGGTTTGGATCGTTGAGAAGCGTGGCCGGACCATGAGGGGAGGTGAAAATGCCGGTTGATCTTGCATCGCTTGCCTCCGCAATTCTGCTCGACGAAAGCCATCGGACTGACATCTGCCTGCATTGCGGCAGTGCAGATCTGATGGTCTGGTCCTCTCGACTACATGCCGTGCTTGGCACACCAGCGCTGCACCCCTTGCGCTGCGTCAACGTATTGACCGCTGCCAATAATGTCGTGTTCTGGAGTTCGTTGCGAACGCTAATGACGACACGGGTCGTGCAAGCTGCGGGTGCGAATCCCACTTTGTTGTCTTTGGACAACATGCGCGACAACGTTGGTGCGAAGAAAAAGGTTGGTGTGCTTGTTGCAGCGCTAGCGTGCATGGTGGTGTTTTGACGCGATCTCGTCGTACGTGTTCTCATCCGCTATCATTGTCGACAGAGAATACGATATGGTCGTGGTCCTGGCTCTAAACACGGCAAGACGTCAGGCATGGGTATGAACGGTGCCAACTCACGCTCAGGTGCTGGTGGCCAAATCTGGTATGAGGGTGGTCAAACACCATTATGGAAACGCAGCCCCAAGCGTGGTTTCAACAACAAGATCTTCGCCTATCGGCTTACGGGTCTCAATCTAAACAAGCTGGTCAAATGGATCGAAGACAAACGGATCGACCCGTCACTGCCCATTACTCTGAAGACGCTATACGATACTAATATCGTTCAGTTCAAGGAGGGCGTCAAGATTCTTGGAACGGTAAGAGTCTGTCTCATTAGCAGATGCTTACAGAGCGCCGTTTCCTGTGATTTTGCCATTCATGGTCCTGTGGCCAATGTGTAGGGAAAGGAATTACTCAAAATACCCATCAAATTGCAAGTGAGCGACATATCAGAATCCGCCAAAGCGGCTGTTGAGGCAGCCGGTGGAAGCGTAGAGAAAGTGTATTTCAACCGGGTGACGCTGCGAGCTCATCTCAAACCGGAGAAGTTCGACATCTTGCCGCGCAGTAACGGCATCCCACCCCCCAAGCTGTGGAAGCGATACCCGCTTTTAACACCTGCGTTTATTGATCGTCGGGTTGGCACAGCGTGGTATCAAGAACAGCAAGCCAAGAAACTGACTGGAAAGAAGTAAACAATCGGGGTATAATATTATAATCAAGTGAACTGATAGCTCTCATTTACAGCTCACGTTCACAACACTGAGCGTCTTGAATGACCGACCTATTGAGGCATTGAAGCATTCGAGCCCGAGGCAGATGTGCGACAACAAGATCGACCCAGTTCGGAAGGCCGCGCGCGAAGGCGGCGCAAGGTCGCTGAGGAGCTGATCTCGTTCACTCAGAACGCAGTCAAAGAGGGGTGAACAGCGGCTAAGAGCTGCCCGAGCTCGACGTAGTCCCAGCAGACGGGACGCTGGCGGAACGAGGAATAGAATTCTTGGAAAGCATGTCCGGGCTGCGCGCCGCAGCGCACGTGCGACGGTTCTCGTCCAGCAACGCCTTGAAGATCGCATACGTATCTTGCAGGTCTTTGTTGATCAGAATGGCGTCATATACCCGAGATTCGCGCGCAATGCGGATCTCTTCCTCTGCGTTCCGAAGACGCGTCGTGAAGTTGTCCTCTTTCTCAGACCCCCGCTTGCGCAAGCGCGCTTCGAGGTCTGTCAACGAAGGCGGTGTAACAAACACGTACTGCGCATCAAACGGCTTCTTCTTGAAGATTTGCATGCAGCCCTGCACGTCGATCTCAATCAGGGGCACCCGGCGCGAATTGCGGATGTCGGACACGGCGCTCACATTCGTGCCGTAGAGGTTGCCGTGAACCTCGGCGTACTCGAGAAAGTTGCCTTTCTTAACATCGTCCAAGAAGCGATCGCGGGTGGTGTAATGGTAATGCACGCCTTCTGTCTCGCCAGGTCGAGGTTGGCGCGTGGTATGAGAGACGCTGAAGCCGAAATCGTTGGGAAACTGCTTGATCAACATGTCCACCAGGGTGCCTTTCCCGACCCCGGATGGCCCGCTGATGATGACAGGTCGGCACAGCTTGTTCGGCAGCTGCGCTGGGGACAGCACGCCCATACGCCGGGCGATCTCAGCCAACAGATCTGGAGTCGAGAACTTCTCGAGCGGATTCAGATCGCTGCTCATGCTGAGGGCAGATTAACACGGGTGACCAGGGCTGTAGTGATAGTATGATGTCGAAGGACAAGGTAGCGTACAGCTGCGGGTGTACCGATACCTCGAGAGGTTCCCCGGCGCGGAAAGTGGACGATTTTCGTCTATTTGAGCTTAGCTAGTAATTGTGACCTTCGGACGGGACGGATGCCATGATGACTAGTATCAGCGGTAGTGCTGTTGAAGAGTATGAGTCACTTCGCTGTCGCGATCGAGGCTCGTTTTACGTCTGGGTACGGGTCTGGGCTCGGAGAACTACCAATAATAATCGACGAGGGTGCAGCAGAAGCACAGAAAGCGCCGCTGCCGCAGTGGCGATGCAGTGCTAGAGCGAACACGAAAGAGCAGATCAAAGCACGAGATTGCCGCATGCTGCCCAGTTACAGGATAGCACTAACGACCGACGCCAACGCAGACCGATTCACAAAGAAGGCCATAGGGTACAGGTAAAATGCGAGCGGTGCAAATGAGATAATGGTCCTGCTGTATTGCGCACGAGTTCTAAATCAGGATCAAACGAGAAACAATGCTCTACTCAGAGGGAGCAGCACCAGCGGCAGCACCGCCACGGCCACCACGTCCTCCACGGAAACCACCACGACCACGACCGCGACCAGACTGCACCAACACAGCGACGACACACGCTCAGTAATTGGACCACCACGACCACGAATTCGCGCAATGCTGAACCAAGATAAATGCTGAAAACCGTGTTTACACAAAATCAAAATGAAATGTCCACGTACGAATTCAGGTTGGAAGTCGCCGGGCGCGCCATCCTTCTTGGGGCCACGGTAACCGTCATCGCGGTCACGGCCGCGGCCTCTGCCACGACCTTCGCTGCCTTCCAGCTTGCGGAAGCTGGGGCCAGTGGAGGCCTTAACCTGCTTCTTCAGCGTCGCGGGCACGAAGTCGGCGGGCACGTGCAGGTACTCACGCAGATACTCAATGCCCTGTGAACAAAGGTGACGCAGGGCAGCAGCGTGAGGCGCTGTGTGTGCTTCGATGCAGCTATATAGCTCAGCACACTAGCAACGAGGACACATGCTTGCAGCAGGATAACGCCCAAAGAGATTACAATCGATGATCAACAGCGATGCCCGTGACAACGTACGGAGTCTGTCAGCGTGAAGTAGTAGTTTCGCCATGCGAAGATCTCATGGATGTGACCACGAGACTTCAGCGACTGCAGCAGCTTCATGACGTGCAGGTTAGGCACATCAATCAACGGGTGCTTCGGCAAGAAAGGGTCCTTCTTGCAGGTCAGCACACCCTCTGAAATCAAGCAGAGGGAAAACGACGGCACGGTGAGCCTGCCTGCCGAAAAAGCTCACATGCATGCGCAAATGCAATTGCGGCATACCCTTAAACAGGTAGGAGTACACCGCCAAACGGTTCTTCTTGGGTACCAACATGGTTAGAAAGGTAGCAAAGGTGTTATATATGCACACCCGCTCGCCTCTGTAGGTCGTCTCTCGCTTCTCGCGCAATTCGCTTCGTTAGGCGATTATATGAAGACCCTCTGCGAACCCCTTCACCCCGGGAAACACTTCCCATTTTTCCACCATTCATGACCTACGTAACGCAAAGGTTGCAAGATGTCGTTTCTACGTCGCTTGGCAGCACCATTGTCCTGCCGTTTATCAATTCGCTCGACTACGTCTGTAAACCATTCGCGGCTCTTCAGCACAGGCAATGAATCCAAGTCCGCGCAACGGCCTGAAGAGTTGATGCGTCAGGCTCTGGAGCAGCATCTGGAGGCCTCGTTCGTGAACGTGATCGATTCGTCAGGTGCGTATATGCTCGATATGGATGTCGTCTATAGTGATTGCTTTCCCTGACATCTGGACCTTCGTGATCGTTCTATAGGTGGCTGCGGGGACTTCTTTCGCATCATGGTGGTGTCTCCCAAGTTTGCGGGGGTCCCGCTGGTGCAGCAACACCGCATGGTCAATGAGGTGCTCAAGAAGGAGATCAGTGGAGCTCATGGTATTACGGTTTCGACCATGACTCCTGAACAGTTTGAGCGAGCGAAACAGCGGGAAGCAACGTGAAGCCGCTGTGAGAGCTTGCCATGCTCATTAAGCGCTTACACTATATTCGGCTACCACGCATGGGGACAAGGTTTGCGCACGGGTGAGAAACACGTGCATCTGTCAGTGGCGTTGTTATTATTGTTATTGCTGGGGCGCTACCAGCTCAAATGGAACAGTGAAGGTCCGATTAGCGACTAACGGCACCAGATCTTCTCCCTCATAAGATGTCAACGGACTGATCTCGAACGTAGCATCCGGATTTCCTGCGTGCATCATATGGCACCATACCGAAGCGTGAACGCTCCGGGGAGGGAACATCACACGTTCACGGTATCAATGCGCTGCATACCAGATCGATCCACGTGACCTCCGGCTGCTTCCACCAGGGACACGTGGAACGCTGTAACGTCTCGACGTGCTGTCTCCGCTGTGCTCGACACGCCCGGACCTACTGCGTTCTTCAATGCCGAAAATTCGCCATCTCGCAGCACCTGATGTGTTCCGTTTGGCATGATTTCAATAAGACAGGTCGCTCCTCAGCACACCGTGCGATGTCTCGCTGTGGTAATCGCAGTGCATATGCCTCAAATCACGTACCAGATAGCCCACCACCTTCTGCGCAAGCGGAAAGACGTCGAAGACGAACATCTCCATCTTGTACCCATTGGGCTTAGGCGGGGTCACTGAAAACGCGCGACATGCACCAGCGGTGAAATGAATCAGTCTGCGCTAGCCGTTGCTTGCAAGCGTGGACTTGCAATACCACATACCAGCCTTGCCGTCCGGACCAGCATAGGGAATAGCTTTGAAAGCGATGTGAAATCTGCACGGAGTGCATACACAAACACGGTCAGCGCACTCCATCGTCCGATGCTGTCCCGGGCGGTACAACTTACGGCAAATGAGCCACGGCCAGCTTTTCTAAGAAAGGAACAGACCAGTAGTGATTCGCAATGTTGGCGGCATTGTACACGAGGTAACCTGACGCACATCACAAGCAGCGTTGAGCATTCAGCCGTTCCAGCGCGTCGTGATGATGAGACGCCACGACAGATGCAGAAAATGGATCTAATCATTATATGCAACGCAGCCCACCTGTCTTGGGGTCTCGTAGCTCCGACAGGGCCTTTGATATCTCGCTGTACTCGATGACAGAGGGTCTGCCGTTGCGAGTGCACATCACCCCGACGGCCTCCGTAGGGACGTCCTGCGCACACGGGTAGAGCGGTCACATCGAACGATTCAAAACCAGTTTCGAGTCGGTGAGAGTCATGTGGCGGTGTCCACAACTCACACACTCGCACGGTCGGTGAGAGCTCAACAGCATGGTCAACGTACCTTTCGGACCACCTTGTTAGCGCAATCCGCTCCCACAGCAACGCAGAAGCCGATGAATCGTGGATCGGCCACTTTAACAAGCACATTATCCACGCAATAACCGTGTACATGCTCGATGCCGCGCCTGGCATTGCACGCGAACATGATATGTTAACAGATGAAATCGAACCACAAGCGTCAGCGCAACGTGTGCGGTGTGACGATCAGAGAAAGCCGTGCTCGTACTTGCGCATATCCTCCAGGGCACCAGATTTGAGCAGTGCTTGATACACGCCACCGTTACCGTTTGGAGCAGTGGCCACCTAACCGACAGCGAAACGCGAACTGTATCGATGTGTCCTCGCATAGCCAGCGTGTAACCAACGCTACTCTACCTTGTGTGCCTCTGCGAGGAGGATTTTGCCTTGAGGATCAAGGCACGGCAAAGCACCCTGTTGGAAGAAGAAGAAGTCCTTCTTGGGGAGACCGAAGTGCTGGTGCCGATCAAAGTAATGCATCGTCTCCTCATGCGTGAAATCACTCGTCATGATGTACCACGGCAACGAGATCGCCGATACATCTACAAGCAGATATCTCGTCCATCAACAGCATACGAGCGGCAAGTCTGTACATGAGCGGTACAGACCTTTCTTGCAGAAGCGAGCGGCGAGTACTTTGATCCGCACCAACCTCTCCGCTTGGATCTGCAGCAACGACTTGTGCGACGGCAGTCCGATATCAAATAGACCTTTGGGCTTGTCAAAGCCAAGGCGGGTGCCTTGACCACCACCCATCAGCAAAAGGGCCACTTTGCCCTCACCGATCAGCCGCAGCCCAGTTTCGAACCTGTGGACACACTCATCATCTTAAGATTGTGATCCTGTCGTCACACACTGCGCAACTTGCCCGTACCATTTCTGCGAGACTGCTGAATCTGCCTTGGTGCTATCAGTTGTTTCCGTGAACGGCGTGATTTCGTCTGGGACCTTTGCATCTGTGATATCGTGATTTTAGATGTGAGCAAACGAGAAGATGCAGGCTTTCTTGTGATGGCAAGGCAGCATACCTCCCGTAACCAAGAACGCCTTCATTCGTTCTATCTCGTCTAGATCAATATGCTGCACGACATGCGGTAGACATACGCTCCCCGTTACATCGTGTTACGCCATGCCCGAGAGTGAGATTGCAAGTGTACCATCAGATCGTGCAGAAGATGCTGCTTGTGCTCCGCAGACAACGATGGCAGGAACTGGAAAACCTGGTCCTGGTTGTATTTCGCAT
>Ga0163144_10019821_pt1 | contig 13496 bp, 11 predicted proteins | sample OliLak19BULKMAT1_FD_123175 | JGI IMG/M metagenome (GOLD analysis project Ga0163144, IMG submission 123175) | Freshwater microbial mat bacterial communities from Lake Vanda, McMurdo Dry Valleys, Antarctica - Oligotrophic Lake LV.19.BULKMAT1 | ecosystem: Environmental > Aquatic > Freshwater >... | reverse complement strand
GGTCCACGAGGGACTCGTTCAGAAAGTGCGCCTGACGCACGCATGTTTCTGTCAGGCGCACTTTTACGATGAACGTGCAGGGCTGCCCGGGGCGCTGCGGGGCGGTGCGTCGGTCAGACGCACGTTCGTGATGAACGTGCACGGCCGGATCCCCAGACGACACTCGGCTGCATTCTGGGGAGAGGTCCACGAGGGACTCGTTCAGAACGTGCGCCTGACGCACGCATGTTTCTGTCAGACGCACTTTGGTGATGAACGTGCACGGCTGCCGTCAGGCGGGCTTGGCGTCGTCCGTGTCGTCCATATCGTCCGTGTCGTCCATATCGTCCGCGTCGGCCGGGACCGCCACGTCTTCCACGGGATCGGCCACGGACTCGGCGGCCGCAGCGTCTGGCACTGCATCGGGCATCACCGCCGCAGGCACGCGTCCATCCAGGATGGCTTCCGAGAGCATCGCGTCCGCCTCGGCCTGCAGATCGGCGACCTCCGCCTCCAGCTCCAGGCGCAGGATCTCGCGACGAACCTCAAGGTCCGGCGGTGCGAGGGCGGCCGCCTCCGTCGGCGTCGCACCCGGTTCCGGATATTCACCGCTGATCCAGGAGAGCAGTCGATTACGCTGCTTGGGTGCCTCCGATCTGGCCCGGACGATGGCCGCCGCGTCGATCGCGGTCAACCCCGGCAGGGACGGATCGATCGCCGGATCGGCGGCCAGGGTGGCCCCGCACGAGGGACAGTCAAGAGGGTCGCCGGTGTACGTGGCGGAACACCATGAGCAGATGGAGGCCTCCGCGCCCCCCGCAAGCGTTTCCTCGGTCATGCCGTTCATGCTACTGCGCCGGCCGCCGACGGGAATACCCCGCAGGTCAGGGGTACTTGGCCCGGCCGGGCGACCGCCATGCCAGCTTCACTCCCATTCGATGGTGGCGGGTGGCTTGGAACTGATGTCGTAGACGACCCGGTTGACACCCGGGACCTCGTTGACGATCCGTGACGAGATCTTGCCCAGCACGTCGTAGGGCAGCTTCGCCCAGTCGGCCGTCATGCCGTCTTCCGAGGTCACGGCCCGGATGGCGACCACGTTCGCGTACGTGCGCCCGTCGCCCATGACGCCAACGCTCTTGACCGGGGTCAGGATCGCGAACGACTGCCACAACGATCGATAGAGTCCTGCCGCCTTGATCTCATCGATGACGATCCAGTCCGCCTCGCGCAGCGTATCGAGCCGCTCCGCGGTGACTTCGCCAAGGATCCGGATGGCGAGACCAGGACCTGGGAATGGCTGACGCAGGACCATCGCGTCGGGCAGACCCAGCTCCTTGCCCACCTTGCGGACCTCATCCTTGAACAGGTAGCGCAGCGGCTCGATAAGCTGGAAGCGCAGATCGGCCGGCAGGCCGCCGACGTTGTGGTGGGTCTTGATCTTCTGCGCCGCCTTCGATTCCGACGTGGCGCTCTCGATGACGTCGGGGTAGAGCGTGCCCTGGGTCAGGAAGTCGATGGCGCCGATCTTGAGCGCTTCCTCCTCGAAGACCCGGATGAACTCGTCGCCGATGATCTTGCGTTTCTGTTCCGGGTCCTCCACGCCGGCCAGACGGGCCAGGAACCGCTCGCGCGCATCGACCATGACCAGGTTCATGCCCAGATCGCGCTCGAACGTGACGCGCAGGAGTTCCGACTCCTTCTTGCGCATCAGGCCATGGTCCACGTAGATACAGGTCAGTCGATCGCCGACCGCGCGATGGACGAGCGCCGCGGCGACGGCCGAATCCACGCCGCCGGACAGCGCACAGATGACCTTGCCGTCCGAGCCGGTCGCCTGTGCATGGGCGGCCACGCGATCGTGGATCCCGGTGACCGTCGTGTCGATGAAGTTGGCGGCCGTCCACGACGGCTCGACGCCGGCGATGCCGACCACGAAGTTGCGCAGGACGTCCTTGCCGCGCGGCGTGTGGACCACCTCCGGATGGAACTGGATGCCGTACAGGTTCCGGTCCGGGGCCTGGAGTCCGGCGAACGGCGTGGAGTCGGTCTGGGCGGTGGAGGCAAAGCCCTCCGGCAGGCGCGTGATGGAGTCGCCATGGCTCATCCAGACGGGCTGCTCACGGTCCAGGCCGCCGAAGAGCGCGGCGTCGGGCGCCGTGATCGTCACGCTGGCCGGACCATACTCGCTGTGGCTCGCCGGGAGGACGTCGCCGCCCAGCTCCAGGGCCATCAGCTGGGCGCCGTAGCAGATGCCGAGGACCGGGATGCGGCCGCTCCAGACGGCGGCGTCCGGCTTGGGCGCGCCCTCGTCATACACGGACATGGGCCCACCCGAGAGGATGATGGCACGCGTGCCGCGCCGCTCCAGCTCCGTGTACGGCGTGTCGTGGGGGAGGAGCTCTGAGTAGACATCCAGTTCCCGGATGCGTCGGGCGATCAGCTGCGCGAACTGGCTCCCGAAGTCCAGGACGACCACGGGTCCGCTGGCGCCGCTGGTCGTCGGCTGGTCCGTCGGCTGGTCCGTCGGCTGGTCCGTCGAGGCCCGGGCGGGGGCCTTGAGCGCGGTCTCGAGGTAGGCCTCCACCTCCGCATCGTCGGGGGCGATGATTCGATGTCCGGCGTTGGCCGCCTCACCGTGAACGGTCTTGCCCCGGTCGCGCGGGGTTTCCGTTGACTCCTCCGTATCCGCCAATGCCGCCCTCCTGTTGCGTCGATCGGAGCGCCCGCCAGGCGTCCACTGCCGTGCTCGCCAGTGTACCGGCCGACGGCATCCTTCGACCGCGGGCTGTCAAGGACCTGCCGCCCGGCGCACTGGACGATGGCCTCCGGAGCGCATCCGCGCCGCTCGTGCTTCGACGATGGGTGTCCTCGCGTCAGGTTTCCTGTCGTGGCCAGGCCTCGCCGTGGAGCAAACGCCTGAATGTTGACGAGTGGAGCCCATCGAGTATCATTCGCGATGCCGCAGGGAGCACATACGATGCAAGGGAAGCCGTTTCTGACGCCAGCCGACATCGCCCAGGAGTTGGATATCAGCACGACCACCGTCATGCGCAAGATCCACGCGGGCGAGATCCCGGCGATCGCCGTCTCCCAACGCATCTATCGGATCCCGGCGGCGAGCTTTGAGATGTACAAGTCCGGCCGACTACGCACAGCGGAGCCAGCACCGATGGGTGGGCGCAAGCCACGGCCACGGCTGGGTGAGGGGGAGTCGCTGCCGACGGCGGAACGGGCGCCGCTCGCCAGCCAGGCCTAGTGGCGACGCTGCCGCAACTGCAGTCGTACCTCGGACGCCTGGCGGCGACGCTCTGGAACTTCGGGGCGGACTTCCCGGTCCCGACCCTGGACTCGTACGACGCTGGCGAGGTCGGCTTCTCGTTCGCGGCCCACATGCCCGGATCCGACGCGCCGAAACCCACGATCATCAAGATCGAGGAGATCTGGGCGCCCGTAGCTGGTGAGTTTGAGCGGGTCGAGTACGAGTACGACTTCGTCGAGGGCCCGCTCAACCGGCGGCGCGCCTTCCATCGACACCACGTGGACGTCTTCATGCGCATGTTCGGCGTCGCCGTTCATGAGCACTGTGAGGAGAGGCTGAAGGAGCCGACCTGCGACCACTACTACGGGTTCCCGACCGACGCCGTTGAGGCCATTCGTCACTTCACGGTCCAATGGGGGCAGCCCGGCCCGCTGGGATGCGACCGGCTCCGCTGTATCGGCTGAGACCGAGGGCGTTCGAGCGTGACGGCGCGGACGACCTCGCCAGGATGTAGATGCCAATGTTCATCCTGTTGTTCACAGAACGGTGAACCAGTGAGCGCTCAACTCAAGAGCGGCTGGAGAGGTGGCGCTTCACGCTCGGCGCGATCGAACGCGCGGGCATCCGCTCCGTCAGCCTTCCGGCGCTAGGCCAGCGCATCTGACCCGGCTCCTGACGCTCGAATGGCTTCTGTCCCAACTCGCCGAGTTCCATGAGCCAGCGGAGGCTCGTCTCTGGTTGCTCGCGCCTCACGCACTTCTTGGCGGCGATCGTCCCGCCGATCGGATTCAAATGGGGCGCACGGATGAAGATGGACAAGGAGATGGACACGGCGACGGTCAAGGGCAAGCGCGACGCCGCGCGGAGATGGGCGAACTATGTGACGGCGGACGAGTCGGTCGGCGTCCCGTGGCGCTACCTGTTGGCCTCGGAGGCCGACGTCGAGACGGCGCGAGGATCGTGGCCGGCGCTCAGGACGTTGGCTGATTCGTAGTGATGGCGCGACGAGCGGTGGCTTTCAACTGCGGCTAACTGAACATCACTAACTGCGGCTAACTGCGGCTAACTGCGAAGTTGCACATTCTGACGGTTTCACAGTTGTGCTAGATTGCGCCGCAGATGATTGACTCAGTTACTTCACTCCTGACCGCGATTCGAGGCGGTGCAATTCCGCGAGACCTCGAGTCGGAAACGCTCGAGTTCAAGGAAGAGGAACGCGGCGATGCTCGGCGAAGTCTGCAGATCCTGGCGGATGCTGTGGTCTGTCTGGCCAACCATGAAGGTGGCCTGATCGTCGCCGGCATCGCCAACGCTGCTTCAGGGTCAGAGGCGATCGTCGGCGTCTCGAACCGACTGACGGTGGATGACATCCGGCGCGGGATATTCGACCGTACCCGACCGTCCCTGTCGGTGCCTGTGCTCGAAGTCGTGGATGGCCAGCGGGTCATCGCAATCACCGTTCCAAAAGGAGCCACCTTCTACGCGAACGCGGCCGGAACGTCGACGCGTCGGGTTGGCAAGGACTGCGTTCCGTTCCCGCCCGAGCAGCAGCGTCAGGCCTCAGCCGCCCGCGGGCATATCGACTGGTCAGCGGAGTTGACCGTTGCCACGACTGACGACGTGTCGCTGGAGGAGGTCGGCCGCGTTCGACGGCTCCTACGGCTGGCCGGACGTGAGGACCTCGCCAGTTCCGACGATCGAAAGCTCGTCAGGGATCTACGCCTGGCTGACCAACAGGGTCGTTTGACCAGAGCGGGGGTGCTGATCCTTGCCTCGGAGGACACGATCAGACAGGTAGTTCCCACCTACGGCTACGCCTATCAGTACCGAACGAGCCCTGGAAGTGAGTCCTCGGCTCGCTTTCGTGGCTACCGGCCGGTGTTGGGGGCGATCGAAACCCTGCTCGAGGCCGTACAGGTCCGGAGCCTGGTGCATCCCTTAACAGCATCGGGTGGTGTCCAGCTTCAAATACAGGACTATCCTGCGGAGGCTATCCGGGAGCTCGTGATCAACGCTCTGGTCCACCGCGACTTCGAGTTGAACGGTGCCGTCGACGTTGAGCACACCCCAGATTCGCTGGTCATTTCGAGCCCAGGGGGGCTGGTTTTCGGCGTGACCAGTGACAACATCCTTACCCACCCATCGACACCTCGTCATCGGCTCCTGCTCGAAACAGTGGCTACGCTCCAAGTGGCCGAACGGACGGGCCAGGGCATCGATCGCGCCTATCGGGAGCTGCTGCGCAGCGGCAAACCACCGCCATCGATCAGCGACGACGGGTATGAGGTGCGCGTCCTGGTCCCCGGCGGAGGCGGCAACGACACGTTTGGAAGATTTGTCGCCGACCTGAACCCGTCCGAAGGTAGTGACGTCGACGTCCTGCTGGCCCTCTCTCACCTGCGGAATTCGCGCTCCATCAACGCCACCAAGCTCGCATCCGTAGCCCAGAGATCGCCGGCCGAAGCGCAGACGGTCCTGGAGCGGATCGTGCACGTCGGAATCATCGAGCCGTCGAGGCGGTCTGCGGCTCGGGCCTACCCCACATACTCCTTGACTGGTCGCTCGCTGGCAGCCCTCCGTCGTGCCGTGCGCTATCACGTGCGTCAGGTCGATGACACCGACCGCAAGGTCGCTGATCACGTGACCGAGTACGGACACGTTACGAATCAAACCCTTCGGCGCCTGTTCGATCTCGACATCGCCGCCGCGCGGGACCTACTCCGCGCGCTTCAGCAACGAGGCGTTCTGGAAAAGCTCGACCAAGCTCGAGGTGGCCGTGGGGTTCGCTACGTTGCAGGACCCAAGCTTCGCGCCAGTCTTGCGAGTGTCAGGGGTCTCGTCGCCGTTGACCCGTCGGCCCCTGGGCAACTTCAACTTCCGGTTGATGCGGCGGAGCGTGGGACGGACACCTAGGCTCGTCGGGACTGTGGGCGTAACCCGAAATTGCGAGGTCGCCGCAAGGGCGCATCGCCCGCAACGTCCCGTTGACCGACGGAACGACTGCCGCCATTCTCCAGAACCCGCCTACGTCGCACCCGAGGTCACCGTGCCAAGCCTGTTCATCGATGGAGCGTGGATCGCGTCCGGCGATCGGACGTGGAGCCCGGTCATCAACCCGTCCGACGCCACCGTCGTCACGGAGGTGGACGTCGCGACCGACGAGCAGGTCCAGGAGGCGATCGCGGCGGCCCGGCGCGCCTTCGACACGACGGATTGGCCCAGATCCCCGAGCGCTGAGCGCGGCGCGCTCCTGCACCGCGTGGCCGACCTCGTGGAGCGCGACTGCGAGGAACTGGCCCACGCCGAGACCCTGAACACGGGCAAGGCCATGCGCGAGAGCCGCTGGGACATGGCCGACGTCACCAAGGTCTTCCGCTACTACGCAGACCTTGCGGATGCGGATCCCACCCGCCTCGTGGAAGCCGGTGATCCTGGTGTCATCAGCCGGATCGTCTACGAGCCCGTCGGCGTGTGCGGGCTCATCGCGCCTTGGAACTACCCGCTCCTGCAGCTCTCCTGGAAGGTCGCGCCGGCGCTCGCGGCAGGCAACAGCGTGGTCATGAAGCCATCCCAGGTGACGCCGCTGACGGCGATCCACCTGACCCGGCTGCTCCAGGAAGCGGGGGCGGCGCCCGGCGTGGTGAACCTCGTCCTGGGCCCGGGTGGCCGGGTCGGTCAGGCGCTCGCCGACTCGCCCGACGTCGATCTCATCTCGCTGACCGGCGGGGTGGAGGCCGGTCGGGCGCTGCTGCACGGCGCAGTGATCAACATGAAGAAGGTCACGCTGGAGCTCGGCGGCAAGAGTCCCAACATCATCTTCGCCGACGCCGACTTCGAGACCGCGGTCGACAACGCGCTGACGGCCGCGTTCGTCCACTCCGGCCAGGTCTGCTCCGCCGGGTGCCGGGCGATCGTCCAGGACGAGATCTACGACCGCTTCGTGGAGGAGATCGGGAGGCGGGCGGACGCCATCCGGCTAGGCCACGGCTCCGACGAGGCGACGGAGGCCGGGGCGCTCATCACGGCCGCCCATCGGGAGAAGGTGGAGGCCTTCGTGCGCGACGCGCTGGACGAGGGAGCTCGCCTGGTGGCCGGCGGTCGTCGCCCGGACGAAGCGCACCTGCAGGATGGCTTCTTCTACCGGCCGACCGTCTTCGCGGACGTCCATCGCGACATGCGCATCGTGCGCGAGGAAGTCTTCGGCCCGGTCCTGACCGTGGAGCGCTTCACGACGGAGGAGGAGGCGATCGCGATGGCCAATGACACGGATTACGGCCTGGCGGGCGGCGTCTGGACCGCCGACGCCTCGCGCGCCGAGCGCGTCGCGAACCGGCTACGCGTTGGGACGGTGTGGATCAACGACTACAACACCTACCTGCCACAGGCAGAATGGGGCGGCTTCAAGCGCTCCGGGATCGGCCGGGAACTTGGCCCCAGCGGGCTCGTCGAGTACCGTGAGGCGAAACACATCTGGCGAAAGGCGAAACCGGGGCCATCGGGCTGGTTCGGAGGGTGAGACCAGAGTGACCGCGACGACCGAGCGACCGACGACGAACCGACCGACGCGTGAGGCAGGTGAAGGCCGACCGACTCTCGCCGTGCGCAACCTCTGGAAGGTGTTCGGACCGGCCGAGCACCGGATCATCGGCACCTCCGACGCCGATCTTCCTCGCGACGAGCTCCGGCGCAAGACCGGCTCGATGATCGGCCTCCGGGATATCAGCTTCGATGTCTGGCCCGGCGAGGTCTTCGTGGTGATGGGCCTGTCGGGCTCCGGCAAGTCGACCCTCGTCCGCTGCATGACCCGGCTGATCGAGCCGACCGCCGGCGAGGTGCTCCTCGACGGCGAGGACATCCGCAAGGCCGACGCAGCAGCCCTGCGCGAACTGCGCCGGCATCGGTTCAGCATGGTCTTCCAGCACTTCGGCCTGCTGCCGCACCGACGGGTCATCGATAACGTGGCCTTCGGCCTGGAGATCCGGGGCGAGGCACGGGCCATCCGCGAGGAGCGCGCGCGAGAGATGATCGAGCTCGTGGGCCTCAAGGGCCATGCCGACAGCTTCCCGGACCAGCTCTCGGGCGGGATGCAGCAGCGGGTCGGCCTGGCCCGGGCGCTGGCCGTGGATCCAGAGGTCATGTTCTTCGATGAGCCCTTCAGCGCCCTGGACCCGCTCATCCGCCGCGACATGCAGAACGAGGTGTTGCGCCTCCATCACGAAGTCGGCAAGACCATGGTGTTCATCACCCACGACCTGGCCGAGGCGCTCAAGCTCGGCGACCACATCGTGATCATGCGCGACGGCGTCGTGGTCCAGGCCGGGCGCCCGGAAGAGGTCGTCGGGGCGCCTGCGGATGCCTATGTCGCCGACTTCGTGAGCGACGTGCCCAAGAGTCACGTGCTGACCTTGCGCTGGATCATGCGCCCGGTCGACCCGGACGATGCACTCGACGGTCCTGAGTTCCCGCCGACGAGCGTCATCCGGACGTGCCTGGAGGTCGCCGCATCCACGGACAAACCGATCAAGGTCGTTGAGGACGGACGGCTCCTGGGCGTCGTTGATCGGGCCCGCATCCTGGCCGCTGTGGCCGATACGATCGGCGAGCGGATGCTGGATACGATGGCCGGCGGGCCGACCGCCGCCGCCTGATGGCGAAGTCGCGATGACGGCCGCCAGCGTCCCGTCGGCGCTGCGCCTGGACCAGCGCCTGGGGCGGCGGATGCTGCTGCTCATCCTGGCCGCCGTCGGGGTCCTCCTGTACCTCGTGTTCGCGGGCCAGTGGACGCTGCCCCATGACGAGGACTACCCGCTCTTCCCGGCCCTCAACGGCGTCAAGGCCTGGGTCGATGAGAACCGCGATTCGATCGCCGTGTTCGCGGTCGTCCGGGAGGTCGTCGGTGGCCTCGTCGGCGCGTTCGAGAACTTGATCGGGCTGCTTGGTTGGCCGGGCGTCCTCGCCACGACCGCCGCCCTCTCGGCGATCTTCGGCGGCTGGCGCCTGATCGTCGGCACGACCCTGGGCATGGCCATGATCGGCTTCCTTGGGCTGTGGACCCAGGGCATGGAGACCCTCGCCCAGATGCTCGCTGCCGTGGTCATCGCATTGGCCATCGGCATCCCACTTGGCATCGTCGCCGGTCGGTCACCGCGCTTCCTTTCGTTCGTCACGCCGATCCTGGACGTCATGCAGATCATGCCCACGTTCGCCTACCTCGCCCCGCTCACCCTGCTGTTCAGTATCGGCACCTCGTCGGCCACGATCGCAACCTTGATCTACGCGATTCCGCCGGCCATCAGGATCACGGCTCTGGGCATCAGGACCGTGCCCGACGCCTCGGTCGAGGCGGCACGATCACTGGGCTCCACGCGCCTCCAGGTGCTGACCAAGGTCCAGCTGCCCCTGGCCCGGCGGACGATCGGCATCGGCGTCAACCAGACGATCATGATGGCCCTCTCGATGGTCGTCATCACGGCGCTCATCGGCGCCCCGGGCCTGGGTCTGTCCGTCCTGCGTGCCCTCCAGCAGGTCAACGTCGGGCTGGCTTTCCAGGCCGGTCTCGCGATCGTCATCCTGGCCATCGTCCTGGATCGCCTGACGGACCAGGCCGGACAGTGGATGGACCCGCGGTTCCGTCGCTCCGACAGTTCGAAGGCTCGCCGACGAGGGCTGTACCTTGGTGCGCTGGGCGCGGTCGTGCTCGCTGCGATCGGGGCACGCAGTCTGGCGGACCCGGCCGCGTTCCCCGAGGCGGTCGAGATCTCCCTGGTCGCCCCGGTCAATGACGTGGCCAGGTGGATCACGACGAACTTCGGGGAGGGCACGGCGGCGATCAAGGATGTCGTCAGCGCCGGGATCCTGAATCCCCTCGAAGGCGTGCTGACCGATGCCCCATGGTGGCTCGTGCTCGGGACGGTGCTGGGCATCGCCTGGGTCATCTCCGGCCGTCGGGCGGCGATCATCGCCTCCGCGTGCCTCATCCTGGTGGTCCTGCTCGGCCTCTGGGAACACAGCATGCAGACGCTCGCGAGCGTGCTCATCGCGACGGCCCTGACCCTGGGGCTTGGCGCCATCCTGGGGATCCTCTCGGCCCGCAACGACCCGTTCCGGACGCTCCTGCGCCCGTTCCTGGACGCAGCCCAGACGCTGCCCGCGTTCGTCTATCTCATCCCGGCCGTCGCCCTCTTCCAACCGAGCCGGTTCACGGCCATCGTGGCCGCGCTCGTCTACGCGATCCCGCCGGTGATCCGGCTCGTGGATGCGGGCATCCGGGCCGTGCCGGTGACCGTGCTGGAAGCTGCCACGGCGGCCGGGACGACGTCGCGACAACTGCTCTGGAAGGTCCAGCTGCCACTCGCGCGAAGGGCCCTGCTGGTGGCCGCGAACCAGGGCATCGTGATGGTTCTGGCCATGGTCGTCGTTGGTGCGCTGGTCGGAGCCGGTGCCCTGGGCAACGACGTCATCGGCGGGTTCAGCCAGGGCGAGGACTTCGGCAAGGGCCTGGCCGCCGGCACGGCCCTCGTCCTGCTTGGCATCATGCTCGATCGCATCACCCAGGGCGCCGGAGGGCGCCCATCGACGGGAGGGTCCCGCGCGGGCTAGCATTCGTCGCTGCCACCGCGGTGGCGAGCCCGATGGTTCGACCGGCACCGGGGCCTCGCCCGGGGATCTTGTGAGGAGGAGACGTACCGATGCAGCGCACGTTCGGCGCCCGGCTTGCCGCCGGTGTCGCGATCATCAGCCTGGCCCTGGCGGCCTGTTCGTCCGGAGGCGGCGCGACCGCCGCCCCCAGCATCGGCTCGTCGGCCGCTCCCAGCGAGGGCGCGACGGGTACCGTCAACATCGCCATCAACCCGTGGGTCGGCGCCGAAGCCAACGTCGCGGTGGTCAAGGTCCTCCTGGAGGACAAGCTCGGCTACACGGTAAACGCGACGTCGCTCGCCGAGGAGATCGCCTGGCCCGGCTTCGAGACGGGCGAGATCGACGTCATCCTGGAGAATTGGGGCCACCCCGATCTCGAGAAGACGTACATCACCGACAAGGGCGTCGCGCAGGATGCCGGCCCCAACGGGGTGACCGGCATCATCGGCTGGTACGTCCCGGAGTGGATGGTCACCGAGTACCCGGACATCACCGACTCGAGCAACCTCAACAACTATGCGGAGCTGTTCAAGACGTCGGAATCCGGCGACCAGGGCCAGTTCCTGGGCAGCGACCAGACCTTCGTCACCAATGACGAGGCGCTCATCAAGAACCTCGACCTGAACTTCAAGCAGGTGTTCTCCGGCAGCGAGGCGGCCTCCATCACGGCCTTCCAGACCGCGACGGAACAGAAGAAGCCGCTCATCGGCTACTTCTACGACCCGCAGTGGCTGCACAGCAAGATCAAGCTGGTCAAGGTCGACCTGCCCGCATATACCGACGGCTGCGACGCCGATCCGAAGGCGATCGCCTGCGACTACCCGCTCTACACGCTCAACAAGATCGTCGCCACGTCCTTCGTGGAGAGTGGCGGTGCGGCGTACGAGCTGGTCAAGAACTTCCAGTGGACCAACGCCGACCAGAACCTCGTGGCGGACTACATCACCAACCAGGGGATGACTGCCGAAGAGGCGGGCAAGAAATGGGTCGCCGACAACGAGGCCGCATGGAAGGCCTGGGTCCCGGCCTCCTGATCCTGGAGTCACATGCAGGGCCGGCGATCCTTGGATCGCCGGCCCTGTTTCGCTGTTCGCGCGATTCGAGGTGTACGCAGACCCCGCGGCAAGATTTCTTGGCGGACACGCGCCGTTGACAGAACCTGACCCTGGGCGGCCACCCGATCCGAACCACGTCAGCGCTCCGGGGGAGCCGCGGTGATGCGGTGATGATCGCGCTCCGACCGGAGATGATCACGCTGGACGGGATCGACGGCACGCCCAAGGAGGGAGCCGACCGGGCCCCTGCCACGGTCACCGATATCGCGTTCCTGGGCTCCGTCGTGCGGGTCAGCACGCGGATCGGCGAGAACACCCTGGTGGACATCGACACGTTCAACAATCCCAACCTGGCCGTGCCGCCGGCGGGCTCCACGGTGCACCTGTCGTTCCCGCCAGAAGCGGCTCTCGTCCTGGGTCACGGGCTGGCGCCCAAGGAAACGGACGCGCTCGCCGCCGCAGAAGCGATGCTGTAGACGCCCGGTCGGACCGCGATCCCTCCGAACGCAGCGCTTCGGATGGCGCCGCCAGCGGCGGCCCGGTGGACCTGGCCGACATCGACCTGGTCATCTTCGACAAGGACGGCACGCTCATCGACTTCCACGCGATGTGGAGCGGGTGGGCGGAGACGCTGATCGACGATCTGGAGGTCGCGACTGGCCGCCACGTGCGCTCGCCGCTCCTCCCGATGCTGGGCTATGACCCGGTCTCCCGGCGAGCCAGGGTCGGCGGCGGGCTGATCTCGACCCCGATGGCGCGGCTCCGCGAGATGATCGCGGCGGTCGTCGAGCGGTCGGGGATCGCTCCCTCCGACGCGGCCGACATCGTCGCCGCGGCATGGCGCCCACCGGATCCTGCTCGCCTTGCGCGTCCGCTGACGGACCTCAGCACGATGCTCCGTCGCCTGCGCGCGGGCGGGCCGGCGGATGGGGGTCGGCGGCAGGTCGGCGGTCGGAGGCTGGCTATCGCGACCAGCGATGATCGCGAGCCGACCATCCGGACGCTCTCGGCGCTGGGCATCGACGCCACGATCGACGCCGTCGTCTGCGCGGACGACGGTCCGGCCAACAAACCGGCTCCCGACCCAGTCCTGTACCTCTGCCGGCGGTTGGACGTCCCGCCGCGGGTGGCGGCCGGCGGCCGCGGTTCGTCGCGACCATGCGCCGGGGTCGTGCTACCGCCGCCGGTCACTGGCCCGCGGTCGCCGAGCGGGGGCTCTTGTCGCGAACATGCCGGCCAGTGCTGCCCGCGACCAAACACTGGGGCCGTGGTGGCCCGCTCTCGGGCGGTCGCCCAGATTCACCCGTTACCACGACTGGGGCGCATGTCCGCGACAAGGCGGCGCGACAAGGCGGTCGCCGAGCGGCGGCGCGAGCGGCGGCGCGAGCGGCGGCGCGACAAGGCGGCGCGACAAGGCGGCGCGACAAGGCGGCGCGAGCGGCGGCGCGACAAGGCGGCGCGAGCGGCGGCGCGACAAGGCGGCGCGACAAGGCGGCGCGAGCGGCGGCGCGACAAGGCGGCGCGACAAGGCGGCGCGAGCGGCGGCGCGACAAGGCGGCGCG
>Ga0163144_10019820_pt1 | contig 13496 bp, 12 predicted proteins | sample OliLak19BULKMAT1_FD_123175 | JGI IMG/M metagenome (GOLD analysis project Ga0163144, IMG submission 123175) | Freshwater microbial mat bacterial communities from Lake Vanda, McMurdo Dry Valleys, Antarctica - Oligotrophic Lake LV.19.BULKMAT1 | ecosystem: Environmental > Aquatic > Freshwater >... | reverse complement strand
GACTCGATCACCGTCCACAATCGTTCACGCACCGTGTCATCACCGCGCAAAGCCATGGCAGCATCGGCTGACCACGAGCCGGCCTCACGCAAGGTCGCCAACGACTCGTTGCGGTAGGCGAGCCACTCTGCCCGGCCAGACTGATCCAACCAGGCCGCATCAGTCGCCTGGCCAAACTCGTCTGTACCTTCGGGCCGCTTCAGGGCACCGGAGGCTTCCAGCCCTGCCCGCAGGTGCGCCAGATCGACCGTGCCACGCGCCGCATGCTGCGCAGCCGCCAAGCCGGCGACCTCGCCGGTGCGCTGGAGATCGCGCTGCATGCGCAAGCTGTGATGGGCATCCTGGCTGACGCCGAGACAGCGGCTGGCGATCCACACATTGTCGAGATCCCGCGGCACCAGGATGCCGTACGGAATGTCACAGGCGGTGCGGCCCCGCCACTGACCGAGGACCCATACCCAGTAGAGTGCGTCGTCGGACTCGTAGGCGTAGTCAGTGGCATGGTTGTCGTAGTGGCAACCGGTTACGCCCACCGCATCGGGAAAACGCCGCCGTTCGATCAAGTCGGCCAGGGTTAGGGTCGCACGCGTGAGGATCTGTCGGGCCTGGCGCAGACCCAAGGCAGGGGCAATGTAGGTCGGCCGCTCGTCCCCGACCCACGGTGCGTTGGCGTACTGTGCGATCCCCGTCAGTCTCGCCCTGGTCAGATCTTCGATGTCGCGGGGATCGCAGAAACCCTGATCAAAATTGATCACCTGCATGCGCGGGAGATCCTTTTGTATCAGCACCTTGCCCGACGACTGACTGAAATGGTGTGGCAGGCCGTCGCCCTGACGTCCGAACGAGCTGGTGCAGCCTCCGGCGGCGCACAAATCGCCGTCGCCGGTCCCATCGATCCAGCCCGCAGCCTGCACACGCACGGGGCCAGTCGGCGTGGCGATTAGGGCATGGCACAGTTCGCGGCCAACCCGTTCTACACTAACCAGAGTACCGGTCAGTGGTTGGATCCCGAGCTCGGCGAACCATTGGGCGAACACCATCTTCTTGGCGTCGGGATGGAAGCCTGGCACCTGACGTCCCGATCCGAAGAGCGGCATCGCAGCACGTACCCGCTGGTCGAGCTCCTCCTGCAACCCGCCCTTGGCGCCAAAGTAGTAGACATGGATGCCACCACCCGAGCCGATGCCGCCGGCAAACGGCAGTGGTTCGATGCCGATCACGCTGGCGCCGGCTCGTGCTGCCGCCAAAGCGGCGAGCGCACCGCCAGTTCCGAGTCCGGCGACGGCGACAGCGGCGGATGGCAATTCGCGCGCCTGCACGGCCGGCAGCGGACCACGGGCCGGCTCGGCCGGCGGAGCGCTCAGCAATGCGCCGGCTGCATGCCATCCCAGGCTATAGCGATCCGCCAAGGTCCGGCAGGTCGTGGGCGCGAAGGCTGGCACGGCGCTGACCACATTCGCGGGCAATCGCGGAGCTGCCGACGGCAGCCATTCATCCCACGTGACGACCGAGCCATGCGTGACGATGGCGTCCGGCACTGGTTTGGACAACAGACGGGCCCAGCCATCCCACAGCGATTCGCCAATGCTCAGTTCACCGGTCAGCCGTTCATCAATGGAAGTACGCCGATGTATCGCCAATCGGCGTACTGCCGGCGCCGGCACGAAAACTCCCAGCAGGCAGAGGAGTTCGCCAGTGTCGGTGGCATCTACCCAGCGGCGTGCAGACAAGCGATGCAGTCCATCCTTGCCACCAACCACCACGTCGACCAGCAGATCCCCAGCGAGCTCAATCGCGACCGGCGAGGCATAACCGAGCACATCCCAGGCCTGGGTGCGGATACGCTCGGCTGCAAGGACCTCCGCCAAGGCGCCCTGGACCAGCCCCCCTGCAAGCGCACCGCGGTTGGACAGATGGTCGGTCCACGCCTGCCAGGCCGGGAGATCGGATCCGCCCAGCACTTCCTGGAAGGCCCATCCGGCCTCCCACAGCGGGGTCACCGTCCGATCCAACCATACGACCGACCAGCCCGCCGAGCGCAGTCGTTCGACCGCTGCAAAGCCGGCATGTCCGCCGCCGACTACGGCAGCGTCATAGATGCGGGAGCGGACGGGGCGATATGGAGTACTCATTTCCGTCATCATCAGTAATTACTACATTAACATCAACCTGTGAATACTGGCTTCTTCAGCCGACATTGTATGGTATTCAGCTGACATGGAGCCTCCACCAAACGTCCCTGCCCTGGCCATCGCCAGTTTCGAACGACTGACCGGGCTATCCGTCAGCGTCCACGACTACGGCGGCGCCTTGTGGGCCTGGTTGCCGCCAGACCGCTTTGAACATCTCAATCCACACTGCCGGGTGGTGAAATCGGTGCGGCAAGGCGCATGCACCGCGTTTGATGCCCGATTGGTCGCTGCCAAGTGCCAAGACCACAATGGGTTCGTCAAGGTCTGCCACGCCGGATTCGTCGAGTGGGTTGTGCCGCGACTCGACGACGGGCAGCTGCGCTGGGTGCTGTTCGCCGGCGTCCGTCGGCCAGCCCCTGGGCTCCAGCATGTCCTGAGCGATCCGTCGGTACTGACGCGTGGAGGTAGCTGGAGCAGCCAGCTCGCCCGTCTCCCGGCGGTGGACGATGGCGAAGCCCTCTTCGTGCTCGAAAGCCTGCGCCAACTCAATCAGCGCCTGGTGACGTGGAATGGCGAAACCGCCCCCGGAGTCCGCGAGAATCTGCCGCGTGGCGAAGCCATCCGCCATTTTCTGATCCGGCACCATGCCAAGGTTGACCTGTCGCTGTCCGATCTCGCAGGGCATCTGGGACTCAGTGAAAGTCGCGCTGGCCACACCGTCAGTGAATCCTGCGGCATGACCTTCGTCGCTCTGTTGACCGAACTACGCATGCGCACCGCCGCCGGTCTGTTGCGCCACAGCGGCCTGTCCGTGTCGCGGATTATGGCTGAGGCCGGCTTCGGCAACCGGGCGCATTTCCATACCCGCTTTCGCGCAGCATTTGGTACCACCCCAGCCCGTTATCGCCGCGACAGCGCAACCGGACTGCAAGCGAACCAGGCTTGAGCCGCTTGCGGCTGGCGATCTGCTGCGCCCATGGTCGATCTTCCCCGTCTCAGCAAGGAGCAGCGCGAGCAGATCGGCGATGCCCGCCTGATGCTTGAAGTCGCCGCGCACAACGCCTCGATCGTCGGCAAGCTGCAGGGAAGCCTCGACGTCGATCAGCGACAGGCGCTGGAGAACGCGGCTGCACAGGCGGCCCAGGCCGCAGGGACGCTGCGCCGCGTGGTGTTGCAGCTCAAAAAGGCTTGAACGGAATCCGCGCTCGGCGCACCGCCAGCCAGATGCCACTGCCCAGCAGCGCGAATGCGCCCCACACCGCCAGCCAGGCCCGGCCCATCCACGCCAGCAGCGGCCAGCCGAGTACCGCAGCGCAGGGCAGGATCGCGGCCGCCAGCAGGGCGTCGCGCCGTCGCCAGGCGCCAAGTCCGATCAGCGGCAGGATGCTCAGCAACAGGGCGATTGCGGTGATCTGTCCACCAGGCAGATCCGCGACAGCCCGTCTCCCGTACAGCAGTTCCAAGGACAGCCCGGCAGCCAGCAGTCCGAGCGTCCAGGCAGCGATCCGTGCCCAGGCACGGTTCACCCACGATGGCTGCCACGTCGCCGCCAACAGCACGATGGCACTGGCAGACGACACGGACAGCAGCGATCCCGGCAAGTGACCGGTCAGCAGTTGCGCCCAACGTGTCTCTGGCACGCATCCGCCGAGGATCGCGGTGACCGCAACCACCAGATCCTGGCGCTTGCTGCGCCAAGCGGCGACGACCCCGACCGCGGCGGAGAGTACTCCGGCCTCGGCAACCAGGACGTCCCGCAGGTCCCAGGTGAGGATGGCTAGGATCACGGCCAGGCCTGCCCCCCACCACAGACCCGGAGCCCGACGGGTCCACGCCAGCATCGCCGCCACCACGGCGATCAACAACGGCGCGACCGGCGCGGTGCCGAGCAGACCGACAAGATCCGGAGCCCAGCCCTGTCCGCGGAACTGGCCCGACATGTCCGGCCCATGGCTGGAGATCGTCAGCCAGGCGGACAATGCTGCCGGAAATACCACCGCCACGGCATCACGCACCAGGTTCGCTGAACGATGGGCGCGCCGTTCGTTGGCGATCAGAATGAGGAACGCGAGATGCGGCAGACAGTCGGTGCCCGCGAGGTCAAGCCCGGCGATATGCGCCTGCACAGCCAAGGCGACGATCGCCGACCCAACGGCGACCAGTACCAACACCCATCGCATCGATCGGCGCTGTAGGAACGGTCGTTCGCTATCCACCGCGTCTTTATGGATGGCCTGGACGAGAAAACTGGCCAACACTACCAGCAAGACGCCCCATCCGGCCGACCACCACACCATCACCCGGACATCGGTGCCGACTACGTCGCCTGCCGCTCCGACCATGCGTGCTGCTTCACCCGCCACCACGGCGCTCAGTAGCACCGGCCACAAGGTGGTCCAGGCCAGCAGTGCCGCCAGCGTCCATCCCAGCGCACCCCACGAGCCTGCGCCGGTGCAACGGACGAACCCCACTCCCAGCAACAGCAATCCGAGCCAACCCACGATCGCCGCCGCCAAGGCCAATCCCGGCTGCTCTGGTGCAATCAGGTGGATGATGACTCCGAAGCCGACCGCGAAGGCAGTCCCAACCACGGCTGAAGCCACGGCGTCGGGATTTCCCGCCCTGGCACGACACATCGCCCATATCCCGGACAGCAAGGCGGCGAGATACGAGGACAGCGTACCCAGTACCTGCCATCTCGGCCCACTGCTGCCCTCAAGGCCGATGGTCGGTTCGATCACACCGTAGAGACCCGCCAGCAACAGAGCTGCCGAAGACAAGGTGACCAGACTGGTCGAGCCGGGCCAGGACGTGAACTCCTGCCAGGCATCTGGCGGACGGGTTCGTAGCACCGGCACTCCCATGATCGGAGTTGGTTCGTTGTGGCTCATGGCACCTCCTGGGTTCTGTGCGAATCATACCCCAGCCCACGGTGGCCGTCGCCGGTCGTCTGGTCGTTGGCATGCGCACGCACGCACATCCGTGCGTGCCAACGCACGCACGGGGCTGGGTCAGATCCACGACGGCATTGCGCATTGACGCACGGCGCGGCACACTCGCAGCATGAGCGCCCATCCCGAGTTCGCTGACCTGTTCGCCGCCCTACTGCGCCGACGGGGCACCAATCTTGCCGAACTGGCTCCGCAGGTCGGGGTGTCGGCCAGCACCTTGTCGCGCATTCGCACCGGGGTGAGGGCAGCGACCGAGGCACAGGCGCGACGCCTCTCCACCGCCCTCGCCCTGACCGGCGATGAAGGCGAGGATTTTGTCGCTTCCGCCCTGCTCCAGGCCATGCCCAAGGCAGTCCGCGAGCGGCTGCGCTCTGCTGAAGATCAAGCTGGTTTAGCCCAGGCCCGTACCTCGCGCATGGCCCGTGATCTGGGCAAGCTGCGCAGCGACACCGGTTTCCACGATGGCTGGTGGATCACCTGGAGCCGTTCGTTCTTCAACGACGGGCGCATCCAACGTAGCCTACTGCGCCTGGAAGGTGGCAACGCCGAACTGCGCGCCGGCGAAACCGGGCTGGTCCGCTATAGTTACCACGGTTCGATTGAGGCGCTTAGTGACAAGTTGTTCATCCGCGCAACCGAGGATCGCGGCGACGCCGAATGGGTGCAGATCATCTGCCATTCGCTGTTCGATCTCAACCGACCGACCTTCCTCTATGGCATGGTCTGCGGGATCAGCGGCACCGATGTCCGCCATCCGGTCAGCTGGCCATGCGCCGGCCGCATCCTCATGCTGCACGCCGGTTCCTTGGCTGATGCTCCGGAACGCAGCGAGCGCGCCCGGCAGTTGGAAGCACTGATCGGTGCGTTCGATCCCGTCAGGTTGAAGGGTGCGTGGCCAAGCTTCCTCGGCGACGACGATCACATCCGCGCTGCGCTGCAACTCGGAGATGAGCGCCTAGAAGACGCCATCGTTCGGCTGACTGACAACCGCCTTGGCGAGGACAGTGTGCTACGCGCCGCGTTGGGGTGATCCCCCAGAGGCGCTTCGTGCTGAACCTGGACCGCTGCCATGCATACGCCGCCACGCCCGCGTCAGGGCTGGCCGATCGGTGAATCCGCTGGATGCGGCAGCGGCTGTGACCGTCGATCCTTCGTGCAGCAGGGCCCCTGCCAAAGCCAGCCGCTGATCAAGTAGCGCCTGTTTCGGGGTGGTGCCAAACCAGGCCCTGAACAGGCGATGAGCCTGACGCTGGCCAAGTCCACTCGCTTCCAGAACGTCGGCCGCGGTTGATCCATCGGCAAGGCCTGCCCACAGGCGGTGCGCCATGCGACTGACCGCGGGATGCGGTGCGTACGCAAGTGCGGCACCCGAGGTGACCGTGCCAACAAGCTGCCCCAGCAAGATTGGGAGCGGCGTCGCGATCAGCCGCATCAACAGTTTGCTGGCTGGTTCGGCCGGCACCTGCACCGCGATGCCGCCGTGATGATCCGACAGCAACACGTCACTACGTCTGAACACCAGGCCCTGGCCATACGCGGCACAACCAGCGCGCAGCGGGGCATGGGCATGCCACGCGCCAGGTGCGATCGCGCATGATTCGCCTGCGTGCAGATCGATACTGCCACGGCGGATCTCGACGCGCACCACTCCGGCAAGACAGGCGACCAAGGTAGGAACGGCATGCTGATGCGCAGCGGATTCGTCCCAGCGACCAGCCTGCAGCGGCCACGACGGCGCCTCTCGGGCGCGCAACACACGCACCTGGCCGGGGTGCTCGGCCAGCTGTTCGGCCAATCGCCACAAACGCAGCGCGCGTGGATCAAACAACGCGGTCGCCATATGGGTGCATTTTCTGTCATGAGAACGACAGATCCAGTCTTGTTATCGGGCCATTACTCGCTCTGAAACTGTCCGACCTATGAGCATGCCTTGCATGGACCGACTGCTGCAACGCATTCAACGCCGGGAGGCTGGCGATCCCTCTTCGTTGATCGAGGCGATCGGCCCAGGTCCCTGGCTGTGCGTTGCGCCGCACGACGATGACGTCTGCCTGGGCATGGGCCTGACTGTGGCTGCCGCGACCGCCGCGGGCATCGAACTGCACCTCGGGGTGGTCAGCGACGGCGGCATGGGCTATCCGCGGCCAGAGGACCAGGCCAGCATCGCAGCCACCCGACACGATGAACTGATCGCCAGCTGTGCCGGTCTCGGCATTCCTGCCGCCCGCGTTCACGAACTGGGTCTGCCGGATGGCGAGCTAGTCGCCCATCGCGGGATTCACCGTCGAGCGGATGGCCACCACGGCGGCGTCGGCCGGAAGCTTGCCGGGCTGCTGCGCACGGTCCGGCCTCGCATCGTCTTCGGGCCGAATCCGGCTGACGTCCATCCGGACCACCAGGCGGTTGCCGCCGATCTCGACATCGCCTGCTTCTGGGCGGCGTCAGCGATCTGGCTGGAACTCGGCGAGCCGATCGCCCTGCCAGTACGTTGGGACTATGCGGTCTACGCCCCCTTCTTGGGCGATCCGGATTTGCGCCTGACCGGCACCACCGCTGGACAGCTGGCCAAGGCCGCCGCCTTCGCTGCCTTCGCCAGTCAGCAATACGTCGCAGCCCAGCTATCGACCGCGCGTCCGGTCGAACACCTCCGCCGCGTCTCCTGGCAGGCCTACCAGCCTGAACAGTACGATCACCTCTTCGCCTGAGCACCCCATGACTGTATTTATTGCTGATTGCCAGATGACCCTGGAACTGCTTGATCACTGGCGCGGCCCTTGGCCCGAACTGGTCGAAGCCCTGCGCAGCGGGCCGAGCGTATTGCTGGTCGCCGAAGGATCCTCCCGGTTGATGCCCGGTGGGCTCGCCCAGGTCCTGGCCCGTCGCCACGGCTTGCATGGCCGTCTCGCCGCCTGTGGCGGTCGCGAGGCGCAGCAACTGAACCTCGCACGGGTCCGCCTGCTGCTGGCCAGCAACAGCGGCCGCTCGCGCGAACCGCTGGCTGCCGCCCAAGCCGTCTCGCAACCTCTCGCCCTGGTCGGTGTTCCCGGCGGACCGATGACGTCCTTGGGCGGACCGACCCGCGTCCTGATGCCTCGCCCCGAAGCGTCGATCGCTGCCACTGCCAGCGTCTACGCCCAGGTGCTGACCGTGGCCGAGGCCGTGTGTGTGGCCGCCGGCGACACCGCCCCGATCGCCCGCCTACGCGCCGGAGTCGCCGAGGCGCTCGCCGCCTTCCCGCAACCCGTTCTAGGCGTGGTCAGGATCTTCTGGTGTGGCGGTGAAGACGGACTGGCTGATGAATTAGCGCTGAAGACAGCCGAGACCACCGGCCAGGCCGGGTTCGCCTGCCCGGGCACCATGGCCTTGCACGGCGTCGAGGAACTGTGGACCGACGGTGACCTAGTCATCGACTTGGGCTTGTCGGCCGAGGACGCGACCGATCTGGGCAAACGCGTGGCCGTGACACCCGCCCGCCTGATCCGCCTGCCCGCGCTAACCGAGGATGCCTGGGCCCCGCTCGACCGCTTGGTTGCCGGGTGGATGCTGCTGGCCGCCCAGGCCGCGCTGCTCGGGCGCGATCCCGCGGTACCACGCCGGGCACGCAAGGTCGGCAATCCGGCCTGAATCGGAAACTGACGAACGGATGAGTAGTGTTTTGACGCGCTTGCGATGGCAGTCTTGCATAGCTGGCCCCCAACTACATGGTTCACCACATGGACCCAACCTGTGTGTCGTTGCTTGGCGTTGTCGATCAGGCCGAAGTCAATGCCCTTGCTGGGTCCTACAAACTCGGCATTCCACTGATCGACGACCAGCACCGCGAGTTGTTTAGGCTATACGTTGCTCTGCGCACCGCGCCTGACATTCGGCCCGTGCTACAGGGCCTCCTGGCATTTGCTGCAAGCCATTTTCACGACGAAGAAACCTGGGCCATAGCCCACCACGTCGATGTCACCAATCATCACCTGCAGCACGAACGACTAGTGAATGTCGTGACCGACCTTCTGAGTCGGACAAAACTCAGCCGGATCGAGACGCAGTCATTGGTCTATGATTGGCTGACCACTCATATTGATGTCGACGACCGGGCCCTCGTTATGGCCGCCGTGATCGGGGTCGACGACTAAACGGGAGTCCGGTCCCCGCCCAAAGGCCCTTGCTGATCCCTACCGGAGGACGCACACTAGTGGCACCATGCCTATCGCCCTGGTTATCGATGATTCCGGCGCATCCAGAACCTTACTGAAAGGTATCCTGTCCCAGCAGGGTTACACCGTTGTCGAGGCCGCTGACGGAGCGGCCGGACTGAAAACCTTGGTGGCCAATTGGCCGATCGATCTCGTGCTGCTCGACTGGCACATGGAACCGATGGATGGACCGGAATTTCTCCGCCAAGTGCGCGAGGATCCGCGCACCGTCAGCGTGCCGGTGATCATGATCACCGCCGAAGCCAGCCGCCAGGCAGTGATCGACGCCGCCAAGCTGGGCGTCCAGGGCTATGTCGTGAAGCCGTTCAACAAGCAGATGATCGCTGAGCGCATCGCCGCCCTCGGTCTCACCGGGACCTGAGATGCGCCTGACCGTCGGCGACTTGCGTCCGGGGGCGGTCCTCGCCGCCCCAGCCATCGGCCCTGGTGGACGCCAGCTGGCCCCGGTCGGCACCACTCTGACCGCCCAGCACCTTATCGTGCTGAAGGCCTGGGGACTTACCGACGTCGAGGTCGCCGGCGACCGCGCCATCATGGATCAGCAGGCGTTGATCGCAGCTCAGCGTGTAGCGGCCGCCCGGTTCCGTGGTCAGCCCACCAACCACCCAGCCGTGCGCGTGCTGTTTACCGCTGCGGTAGCCAGGCAACTGCGGGGCGGCGGATGAGCGCGCACACGCTCGACAGCCTGCTCGACGGCGCCGGTGAACTGTCGTCGCTACCGGATTCCTGGCAGCGCATCGATGTGGTTATCTCGCGCCCGGCCGCCAACACGGCCCAGATCGCCGAGGCCATCGCCAGTGATCCCGCCCTGTCCTTGCGCCTGCTACGCATGGCTAACAGCCCGATGTTCGGGCTTAGCCAGCGGGTCGAACGGCTGTCTCAGGCGGTGCACCTGATTGGCACACGCCAATTGCGCGAACTTGCTCTGGCCGCCAGCATCATCGACATGCTTGCCGGCAGTGGGCGCCGCGAACGGGTCGTCGCCTTCCTGCGCCACAGCACGGCGACTGCACTGTTCGCACGCGCCCTGGCCTCGCGTCGTCGCGAACCCAACGTCGAACGGGTGTTCGTCGCCGGGTTACTGCATGACCTCGGCGGCTTCGTCATCGAACAGGCCGACCCGAATCTTGCCGCCGCCAACCTAGCCACCGCGATGGCCCAGGGCAAACCGCTGGAGCAGGTCGAACACAACGCCCTGGGTTTCGACCACGCCACCCTTGGCGGCGCCTTGATCGAGCGTTGGAAGTTGCCGCTGTCGCTGTCTGAACCGGTGGCGTATCATCATCAGCCGGCAGCCGCCCAGACCCATCGCATTGAGGCCGCACTCGTGCATATTGCTGCGATCGCGGTCGACTTGCTCGGATTCAGCGGCGAAGGACCGGTATGCACTCCGTTGGATACGAAGGCCTGGGAACTGTCGGGCATCGACCCTGGCGAGTTGCCGGCCGTCGCCTCGGACATGGACGCAGCCCTTGCACCAATGATCGAAATCCTTGCCGGAGACGCGGCATGAGCGACTTGTTCGACGCGATGATCTCGTTCGACGGTAGCCTGGCGACCTGCTCTCAGCCGGACGCCGTCTTCACCGTCACCCTCAATCACCTGCCCAGCCTGCTGCCCTGCATGCCCTGGTCGGTCGCGCTGATCGATGACGAGACGATGATGCCACGGCTGACGCAGTGCCTGCCGGCAGATGCCGCCGAACGCATGTCCACCCTGCTGGGTACGGCGATCGAACGCGGCCTCTTCGCCCTCGCTCTGCGTCGCGGCCAAGCGGTCATCGACGAGTTGCCCGGTGATCAGGTGCTGGTCCTGCAAGCTTGTGCCACTCCTGGACATCTCGCCGGACTGCTCCTTGGCATCTGTTCCACCGCAGTGGCGACTGCCGATTGTCTCGCTGCCATCGCATTGGCGGCAGCCCGAGCGGGCGCAGCACACGAGAACCTCGTCTTGCGCGGACGCATTCTGGCCCATGCCCAGGGTCTTGAGGCCGCAGTCCAGGAGCGTACCCGCGACCTGGCCGCAGCGCGCGACCAGGCGGAAGCGTCGTCGCGTTCGAAGAGTTCATTTCTGGCCACCGTCAGCCACGAACTGCGCACCCCGCTCAATGGTATCATCGGGATGGCAGAACTGCTGCATGTCGACGAGACCAAGCCCGATCGTCGCGATCGCCTGTCGGTGGTGCGTGGCTGCGCCGAAGACCTGCTGCGCCAGATCGATGGTATCCTCGACCTCTCGCGCATCGAGGCCGGCCGCCTCGACTTGACCCCTGCCGAGGCCGATCCAAGTGCAGTGGCAATGAGCGTCCTGCGCACCCTCGCCCCGACCGCCCAGGCCAAGGGTCTGGAACTGGCCTGGATTCCCGATGCCACCTTTCCGTCCCGCGTCATCGTCGACGCCGGGCGCTTGCGCCAGGTCCTGCTCAACCTCAGCGGCAATGCGGTCAAGTTCACCGATGCCGGTTCGGTGGCACTACGCGGAACGTCACGTCTCATCGACGGGATCTGGCATCTTGGCTTCGCCGTCGTCGATACCGGCCCAGGTATCGCGCCCGAGGCGCTCGCAAAGCTGTTCAACCCCTTCGAGCAGGGCGATTCGTCGATCAATCGCCGCTTCGGCGGCAGCGGCCTGGGTCTGACCATCTCCCGCCGCCTGTGCGAACTGATGAGTGGCACCATCACTGTCGCCAGCGTGCCGGGGAGTGGTTCGACCTTTACCGCCACCGTGCAGGTGACCGCCCATGGTGACAACGCCAAAGTCGGCACAGCGGCGGCAGCCGAACGATCCGCCCATCTGTGCACGGACGGACTGACCGGCGAGGCGGTCGCTGCTGCCCTGATGCACAGCCCCTGGCGGCTCAACGACAACGCGAGCGACTGCGAAGTAGCCATCGTCGATGCTGACCATGCGGACGCGGCCGACCATATTTCCGCACTGCCGGATGACGTGCCAATAGCCCTGCTCGCCCAGCTTACCGGACCACCGATTCGCTTGGCCGCGAGCCTGCGCAGTCGTCGGCATCGCCTAGTCACCAAACCAACCGATCCTGAAGATCTGCACGCCACGATGCGCGAACTGACCAGTTCGACCCAACGCCACGAACGGCAGTCCAGCGCGGCCGTTCCTGCCATCGGCTTTACCGGAGCACGTGTGCTCTACGCCGACGACCAACCGGTCAATCGCATGGTGCTGGCTGGCCAGCTCAAACGCCTGGGAGTTGCTGTTGAACTGGCCAGCGGTGGCGCCGAGGCGGTCGAACTAGTCACCGGTGATGATTGGGACCTGATCCTGCTCGATTGTCAGATGCCTGAAGTCGACGGCTTCATGGCAGCCGCCCGCATCCGGGCCAGCGGTTGCCAGACCCCACTTGTGGCGGTAACGGCGCACGCCATGGCTGGCGATCGCGAGGAGTGCCTGCTGCGCGGCTTCGATGACTACCTGCCCAAGCCAGTGCGTCCGCCAGAACTCGCCGCAGCCCTCGCGCGCTGGATTGGCCATCAGACCAAGCCACGGGTGGCCATTGCCGTCCCGCCAGAGCGCTTCGTCAGCCTGCGCGCCGAAATCGGTGACGAGGTCTTCGCCGAAGTCCTGCGCGCCATGCTGGACGATGGCCCACGCCTAGCGCGCGAATCGGCAAACGCAGCTGCGGCTGGCGACCTCGCCCTGGCTGGGCGTCGGGCTCATGCACTGAAAGGCGATGCCGCGAACCTCGGATTGGACGCTTTGTCCAATATCAGTCGCGAACTTGAACAGGCGGCGCGCAACAACGACATCGCAGCAGCCCAGGCCGCCGGAGCGCGCATGGTCGATCAATGGCTCGCTGCTGAAGCGATCCTGCGAGCCAGTCTCGCCAGCTAGTACTGCTGTATCAGTATAGTCATGAAAACGAGGGCGATGCCCAAGAATCCGCGAAATCAATTGTCTGCCGGAAGCGGTTCCGTGTCCCAACGAGCCAGATGCCGATCCATGAAGAAAGTGGCGCAGGGCACGAGAGCTGAGGCGAAGACGATGGCTGAGCGCAGAAACGACCAGCGCCGTCGTTGCCAAACCTGCGCTAACGCTACGCAGAAGAGCATGAACAGTACGCCGTGAACCATGCCGGTGACCCGCACGGCACCGGGTTCGTCTGCCAAGTACTTAAGCGGCATGGCGATGCCAAGTAGCACCAGGTAAGACAGCCCTTCGATCCAGGCGATGATGCGAAG
>Ga0163144_10019819_pt1 | contig 13497 bp, 12 predicted proteins | sample OliLak19BULKMAT1_FD_123175 | JGI IMG/M metagenome (GOLD analysis project Ga0163144, IMG submission 123175) | Freshwater microbial mat bacterial communities from Lake Vanda, McMurdo Dry Valleys, Antarctica - Oligotrophic Lake LV.19.BULKMAT1 | ecosystem: Environmental > Aquatic > Freshwater >... | reverse complement strand
GACGGCGGCGTCCACGTCGACGGGGACGGGGACGGGGACGGGTGGAGTTGGGGGTGCGGGGGGTGGCGGTGGAAGCGGGGGTGTTGGGGGGAGCGGAGGCGGCGACGTGTGCGGGGAGCTCGCGCCGATCGAGCTGTCGAAGCCGTCGTTCGCGGATGCTGGAGGAGACGGCCAGTGGAATCCGGGCGAGTGGGCGGCGGTGTTCGTCACGATGACGAACACGAGCGACGCTCAGGTGAATTACCCGGGGATCACGATGACGTCGGACAACCCGCTGGTGAGCGCGGCCAATCCGTACGGCGCGTTGTTCACGGTGCTCGCGAACAAGACCGGCGTCATCGACGTGACATTCGAGGCGGACGCGGCGGTCCCGAAAGGGACGAGCGTGCACTTCGTGGCGACGCTGACGGACATCCAGGGGAACGTTTGCGACGAGCTGCCCGCGCTGGAGCTCGACATCGTCATCGAGTGAGCGCGCACGAGCCGGGCAGCGGGAGCCGCCCGGGGAGCGCTGCCACCCCCCGTCCAGCTCTCAGCCAAACGTCAGGTACGTCTGCGCCTTCAGCCCGCGCTCGTAGTCGGCCAAGAGGCGCATGCCCTCGGTCGGCTTCATCTTGTCCTGCTTGATCGCGGCGTCGACCTGCGCCTTCACCTTGGCGACGAGGTCGCGCGCGTCGTACTGCGTCATGCCGAGCACGTCCTGGATGGTGTGGCCGGCGATCGTCTCTTCGATGTAGTAGCCGCTCTCCTCGTCGTCATCGAGGAACACGTGGACCTCGTTCACGCGGCCGAAGAGGTTGTGCAGGTCGCCCATGATGTCCTGGTAGGCGCCCGTCAGGAACAGGCCCAGGTAATACGGCTCGGCCGGGTGGATGGCGTGCAGCGAGAGCGTGTCGCGCACGTCGTTGAGGTCGATGAACTTGGAGACCTTGCCGTCGGAGTCGCAGGTGATGTCGACGAGCGTGCTGGAGAGCGTCGGGCGCTCGTTGAGGCGGTGGACCGGCACGATCGGGAAGAGCGAGCCGAGCGCCCAGTGATCGAGCAGCGACTGGAACACCGAGAAGTTGCAGATGTGCTGATCGGCGAGCTGGTTCTTGAGGTCGCCGAAATCGTCGGGGACCTCGCTCGGCTCGAGGTCGGCGGTGAGCCGCTGCATCTTCTCGGCGATCTCCCAGAACAGCGTCTCGACGCGCGCCTTGACGTTGAGGTCGAGCACGCCGACGTCGAACATCTTCTGCGCTTCCTCCTTGATCTGAAGCAGATCGTGCCACGTCTCGCCGAGGTTCTGGGGCGTGACCTGCTCCTTGATCTGATCGAGATCACGCGTGAGCTTGTGCTGCTCGGAGTGGACCGGCGCGGGCATGCTCGGGGTCTTCTCGATCGAGCCGAAGGCCTCGACCACGAGGACCGAGTGGTGCGCGACGATGGCGCGGCCCGACTCGCTGACGATGTCGGGGTGGGGGACGCGCTCGTCGTCGCACACGTCGGTGATGTTGTAGACGACGTCGCGGGCGTACTCGTCGATCGTGTAGTTCATCGACGAGTGGAACGTCGAGCGCGAGCCGTCGTAGTCGATGGCGAGGCCGCCGCCGACGTCGAGGTACTCGACCGGGTGGCCCATCTTGCGCAGCTTGGCGTAGTAGCGCGCCGCCTCGCGCACCGCGCGCTTGACGATGAGGATGTCGGGCACCTGCGAGCCGATGTGGAAGTGCAGCAGCTTGAAGCTCGCCGCCATCCCGGCGTCCTTCATGATCTCGGTCGCCGTCAAAATCTCGGCGGTCGAGAGGCCGAATTTGGCGTGCTCGCCGCCGCTCGTCGCCCACTTGCCCGCGCCCTTGGTCACCAGGCGGACGCGCAGCCCGATGTACGGCTCGACGTTCATCTCCTTGGCGATGCGGGTGATCATGCGCACCTCGGAGAGCTTCTCGGCGATCAGGATGACCTTCTTGCCGAGCTTGCGGCCGATCATCGCCGTGCGAATGAAGCCGTCGTCCTTGTAGCCGTTGCACACGATCAGCGACTCGTTGTCGGTGTGGACGCTGAGCCCGGCGAAGACCTCGGGCTTGGAGCCGACCTCGATGCCGTAGTGGTAGGGCCGCCCCGCATCGAGGATCTCTTCGACCACCTCGCGGAGCTGGTTGACCTTGATCGGGAACACGCCGCGGTACACGCCGCGGTACTTGTTCTCGACGATCGCCCGGTTGAACGCGTCGTTCAGGGCGCGGACGCGGTGGTGCAAGATGTCCTGAAAACGGATGAGCAGCGGCGCCGAGAGCCCTTGCTCGCGCGCCTCGGCGATCACGTCCATGATCGCGATGCGGCGCCCGCGCTCTTGCAGCGGCGCGATCGTCATGTTGCCGCGCTCGTCGACGTCGAAGTACCCGCTACCCCAGCGATCGATGAGGTACAGGTCTTTGGCGTCCTCCGTCGTCCAGGGTTCTTTCTCGGCGACAGTCACGTCGTTCAACTCAGTGCTCCGGTACGGCATCAGGGGTGAAAGCTTTTCGCCTCGCGGCACCCGCCCCTTGGCACCACAGCAGGGCTACGGCAAGAGGCGCGCGCATCCTCTCACGCAGCGCCCCCGCTTCAAGGCCTAGTTCGGCCTCCGGCCGCGCCATCTTCGGTCGGCGCGAGCCCCTCGAACGGCGTCCGGCATCCTGGCGCAGGCCCGAAGCTCCTACCGCGGCGCGAGCCCCTTCCGGTGGGCATAGGCTAAGGTGGCGGCCGTGCGCGCCGTTTCGCCGCCCGGATGGGCCGGACAAACCCTCCTGGTGTTGCAAAAAGATCTCGCGATCGAGCTTGCGACCAAGGAGATCGTGACGACCAGCGGGTTCTTCGCGGTGCTCGTCGCGACCATCGCGTCGCTGGCGTTCCTGGGCGGCGTCGACGTGCGGCAGCGGGTGGCGCCGGGGGTGATCTGGGTGGCCGTGGCGTTCGCCGCGGTGCTCGCGCTCTCGCGGGCGTGGCAGCGCGAGCGCGACGACGGGGCGCTCAACGGCCTCCTGGTGAGCCCGATCTCGCGGAGCGCCATCTTCGCGGGGAAGGCGCTGGGCCTCTCCGTGTTCCTGCTCGCGATCGAGGCGATCGTGATCCCGGTCACGGCGCTGTTCTTCGGCATCGATCTCATCGAGGTGGGGCCGGGGCTCGCGATCTTTTGCCTGCTCGTGACGCCCGGTCTCGCCGCGAGCGGGACCCTGTTCGGCGCGATGACGGTGCGCACGCGGGCCCGCGATCTGGTGCTGGCGGCGGTGATGTTCCCGCTGCTCACGCCGAGCCTGCTCGCCGGCGTCGCCGGCACGCGCGAGCTGTTCTACGGCGCGAGCATCGGTGAGGTCGGCGACTACTTCAAGCTGATCGGGGTGTTCGACGCCCTGTTCGTGATGGGTGGGCTGGGCATGTTCGAGCTGTTGATCGAGGGCTGAGGGCGCGCAGCTCGGAGCGACCTGGGCAAGGTATTGGCCGGAAAGCTCACCTCTTGACAGATATCGAAATGATATCACTATGCAATCATGAGCGAGCCCACTGGTCCTGTCTCTCGTGATGCTTATCGGCGTTCGTCGCGGCGCGAGCGCCGTGACGAGGTTGCACAACAAGCCCCGGAGCTGCTGGAAAAGCGGCACAACGCGGCGAGCGGTGGGGCCATGCTCCTGATGCTGCTCGTGCTGGGGGCGGCCATCCCGGTGTTCGCCGTGGCGACCGGCGCCATCAAGCTGCCCGCGGTGGCGTTTCTCGTGGTTCTGGCCGAAGCCGGCGTCGTCGCGGCGCTCGGCGGCTTCTTCGTCGTCGGGCCGAACGAGGGTGTGGTCCTGCAGCTCTTCGGCCGCTACGTCGGCACGGTGCGCGACGCGGGGCTGCGCTGGGCCAACCCGTTCTTCGCCAAGCGGCGCCTCTCGCTGAAGATGCGCAGCTTCGAGAGCGCCAAGCTGAAGGTGAACGACATCGAGGGCAACCCCATCGAGATCGCGGCGATCGTCGTGTGGAAGGTGATCGACACCGCCGAGGCTTGTTTCCGTGTCGACAACTACGAGCGGTTCGTCGCGATCCAGGCCGAGTCGGCGCTGCGCAACCTGGCGACGCGCTACCCGTACGACGCGCACGACGACGAGAAGCCGTCGCTCCGCGGTCACACCGAGACCATCGCGGAAGAGCTCTGCCGCGAGCTGGAGCGCGCCCTCGGGGCGGCCGGTGTCGAGGTGGTCGAGGCGCAGATCAGCCACCTGGCGTACTCGCCGGAGATCGCGCAGGCGATGCTGCAACGGCAACAGGCAGGCGCGATCATCGCGGCGCGCTCGCGCATCGTCGAGGGCGCGGTCGGCATGGTCGAGATGGCGCTGGTGCTGCTCTCGAAGCACAAGATCGTGGAGCTCGATGAGGAGCGCAAAGCACAGATGGTCAGCAACCTGCTCGTGGTGCTCTGCGGCGAGCGCGGGACGCAGCCGGTGGTCAACACCGGAACCATCTATTCCTGAGGCTCATGGCGGAGCGTAAAGCCTTCCTCCTGCGGCTCGATCCGGCTCTGCTCGCGGCCCTCCAGCGCTGGGCCGACGACGACCTGCGGAGCCTGAACGGACACATCGAGTTCCTGCTGCGCCGCTCCCTGGCCGACGCCGGGCGCCCTTCCAGGGAGCCCCCGGCCGAGGGCCCGGACGATCCACCGGCTCGCGAAAAGAAGATCGCGAAGAAGTGACGCCGGGCGATCGAGGCGCGGCTAACCCGGGCTCCAAAAGAAGACCGCGAAGAAGTGACGCCACGGCCGGCGCGGCCTCGAAAAAATCCGAGGGCGCGCCGGCCGCGCTACCATGCGCGGTTCGTGAAGGCGCTCATCAAAGTTGGCTACGCGTGCAACGAGAACTGCACGTTTTGCCACACGGCCGATCTGCGGGAGCAGAACGACACGGCCGACCGCGTCGTGTGGAAGATCCGCCGCGCCAAGGCCCTGGGGTACACCATGGTGGTGCTCTCGGGCGGCGAGCCGACCATCCGCCCCGAGCTGCTCGCGTGGGCCCGCCTGACGGCGTCGCTCGGCATGGACTTCGGCCTGGTGACCAACGGGCTCTTGCTGTCGTACCCGCACGTCACGGACGAGCTCATCGAGGCCTGTCGCCTGCGCTACGTGTACATGTCGATCCACGGCGGCGAGGCCAGGGTGCACCGCTCGGTGGTGCGCGCCGACACCTTCGATCAGGCGCTGGGCGCGCTGCGGTTGCTCGCCGGGCGAGTGCCGGATCTGACGGCGAACTGCGTGGTGACCACGGCGAATCTGCCGCACCTGCGCGGGGTGGTCGAGCGGCTGGCCGGGCTCGGGGACCTCACGATCAAGCTCTCGATGACGCAGCCGAAGGGCGGCGGGCAGCACGCGTTCGACGTGATCGTGCCGGACGTCGAGGTGTGCGCGGCGGCGGTGCGCGAGGCGATCGCGCACGGGATGGCGCTTCGAGGCGACGCTTCGGTGCCGCGGTTCGCGCACGACGGGATCCCGTTCTGTTTGTTGCCGGGGCTGGAAGACCTCTACGACGATCTGAAGACGCACCGCTTCGCGGCCATGATCGAGGCGGACGAGGACGACTACGTTCCGGTGGACGACGTGGCCAAGGTCCACCCCGCGGCGTGCCAGGGGTGTGCGCTGCGCGGCCCGTGTCCGGGGCTGTTTCGCGGTTATCTCGAGGCGCGAGGAGCGGGCGCGTTGAAGCCGGTGGTGGATGCGCCGCGGTCGAACGCGTTTCACTTCGTGCCGGAGCGGGACGTGGCGAGGCCGGCGGGGGCGCCGTGCCCGATCAAGAAAGACGGGACGTCGCCGTACGATCGGGGGCGCACGTTGTTCATGCGGCTCAAGGATCGGATGCGGCTGTTTCGCACGGAGACGCGCGACTTTTCCGATGAGGAGCTGCTCGCGATCAAGGAGGGGACGGGGCAGCTCTACCTCGACGTGTCGACAAAGCTTTCGCCCGACGACTTCGCGAAGGATCTGCGAAAGCTGGTGCTGTCGGCGGAGTGCCAGACGTGCGAGGTGCGGCCGCGCTGCACGGGCGCGTGGGAGCCGGCCCGCGAGGACGTGTTCACGCGGGACGACGCCGAGGTGCGAGCGCTGGTCGCCGGGTTGTCGGGGCGAGTGCTGGATCTGGGGGCGGGCGAGGGGCCTTATCTGGATTTGCTGGCGCCGAGGATCGCGGCCGGAGAGGTGGAGTACGTCGGGGTGGAGCCGGACCAGGGCAGGCTCGACATGCTCGCGGCGCGGGCTCCGAAGGCCCGGTTCGTGGCGGCGCGGGCCGAGGATTTGCCGGCGGATCTGGGCCTGTTCGATCACGTGCTGGCGCTCCGCAGCTACAACCACTTTGCCGATCCGCGGGCGGCGCTGGGGCCGGCGATTGGCAGTCTGAAGCCGGGCGGATCGTTCGTTGTGGCGGACAACCTGGCCTTCGGGCTGGTGCGGAGCCTGACCCACGCGCGCCGCGCCGAGCGCGCCGAGCAGAACCGGTTCGAGCACTATCGCAATGACGGCGCGGAGGAAGCGCGGCGGGCCCTCGCCGATTTTCCCCTTGTCTTGAAGCAGCGGCGCGACGCGGGGCCGCTCACTTCCAATCAGTGGTTCTTGCGCTACGAGCGCGATGCTTCGGATCTTCAGCCATGAATCTACCCCTCGAAACAGACTTTGCCGACTTCCAGAACGACGCGCTCATGGAGCGTGGCGAGCGGAAGGACGACTCGCACGAAGAGGCCGCGCACGAGAAGCGGAACTGGGTGCGCCTGTCGTACGATTGCAACAATCATTGCACCTTCTGCCTCGACTCCGACGCGCACAACGGGACGATGCGCTCGACCATGGATATCAAGGTCCAGATCGTCGAGGGCAAGAAGCGCGGCGCGGAGCGGCTGATCTTGTCGGGCGGCGAGCCGACGATGCACCCGAACTTCCTCGACTTCGTGAAGCTCGGGCGCAAGGCGGGCTATCGCAAGGTGCAGACGGTGACCAACGGGCGGATGTTCCGTTATCCCGAGTTCCTGGAGGGGGCGGCGGCGAACGGGCTCAACGAGATCACGTTCAGCGTCCACGGTCACACGGCCAAGCTGCACGACGCGCTGGTCGGCACGCCGGGCGCGTTCGTCGAGGAGACGGCGGGTCTGAAGGCGGCGCTCGCCTCGGGGAAGTTCATCGTCAATGTCGACATCGTCATCAACAAGCAGAACGTGAAGCACCTGCCCGAGATGCTCGAGACGTTCATTGGCTGGGGCGTGCAAGAGTTCGATCTGCTGCACGTCATCCCGTTCGGGAACGCCTGGACCATGGCGCGCGATCACCTGTTCTACGATCTCGACGACAACCTGCCGTACCTGCAAAAGGCCTTCGCGTACGCGCGGCGGCCCGATATCCACATCTGGCTCAATCGCTTTCCGCCGTCGTACGCCGAGGGCTTCGAGGATCTGATCCAGGACCCGTACAAGCTCAACGACGAGGTGCGCGGTCGCCGCGAGGAGTACGAGAAGTACCTGGCGTTCGGGCAGAAGCTGCAATGCCGCGAGCCGGACCGCTGCAAGCGCTGTTACCTGGAGCCGCTGTGCGACGGGCTCGACGTGGTGATCGATGCGCGCAAGAGCGAGACGGTCGACGAGATCCGCTTCACCGAGGGGTTGCCCGCGGCGGTGCAGCTCCCCGAGGCGAAGGTGGCGCGTGTCGTGGCCAAGAATTTGAAGGCGGCGGAGCCGATCGCGCGGGCGGCGAAGGCCCCGGCGCTCGTGCTCGAGCTGGCCAATTATTCGGGGCTGGCGGCGGCGCTCGGCGAGGACGGGACGCTGTTCGGGAAGTCGCTCGTGCGCTGCGACACGGCGAGCGTGGAGCAGGCGAGCGCGCTGCTCGGCATGGCGGCGAGCTTCGAGGTGGGGGTGCTGCTGACGAAGACGACCGAGGCGTTCGTGGAGGAGCTGTCGCCCTCGCCGGCGCGGCTGGTGCTCGTGCAGCCGAACTACGATCGCGTGACGGAGGCGCTGGCGAACGACGTGGACGCGGCGGCGTTCTTCGCGCGGTACGCGGGCGCCGCGCCTGTCGAGAACGTGCCGCCGTGCCTCGCGGGAACCGAGCGCGCGCGCAAATCGTTGCGGGTGCTCGACGCGGAGATGCTCGGCCTCGACGGCCGCGTGGACATGAAGGCGTACACGCAGCGCTTCGTGGAGGACGGCTTCTACACGAAGGCGCTGCGCTGCAAGGACTGCTCGGCGAACGACTCGTGCCGGGGCGTCCACGTGAACTGGGTCCGCGCCCATTCGTTCGCGTCGCTCACGCCGCTGGGGAACGAGGCGAAGTAGCTCTATCCGGGAGCGAGCGACGTGAGGTGATCGTGAGGGGAGTGATCGGAGCTACTGCTGGGCGGCGCCCATTTTGCGGGGTGGGGAAGTGATCGGCGCTACTGCTGAGCCGCGCCCATTTTACAATCAGAGACGGAGCCGGTGTACCAGTCGCTCACGTTGTTCCAGCCTTCGCCCTCGTGCCAGCGCACGTCGGCGCGCGGCATCTTGCCGGCGACGGTGAGCTTGCACTTCACGGCGAAGCGCGTCTTGGGGAGGTTTTCGCCGCTGAGCGCGGGGTCGCTCCAGACGCCGGCCGCCAGGAAGTTGATGCCGTTCGTCGTCGAGTACGGCTTCAGCATTTTCTTGTCGTCGTTGGCGTCGGGCTTGGACCAGCGCTTTGTCTGCGACTCGAACTGGCAGTGCAGGCCCTTGAGCTCCGTCCCGGTGGCGCACGCCAGATCTTGGCGATCGGTCGAGACGAGGGTGATGTCGACGTCGACGACCTGGCCGTCGGTCCACTTGGGCGCCGCCGGTCCCTGGGTGCCACGCTCGTTGCCGAGCGCGAGCATGAGCACGGAGATGCCGCCGACGACAGCGACGAAGATCGCCACCGATTTGCCGAGGCCCGCCGACGGCGGGGGGCGCGGTGGCGCGGCTCGCCTGGGCTCGGGGCCGCTGGGCGACGGGCTCTGCGCCGCGGGTTTGCTCAGGTCCGTCATTGAAGGAGACTTGGGGCTCGCCTCGGATTTTTCGTCAGCGCTTTCGTCGGAAGGCTCGTCTTCGCCGGTCGCGTTCTGGTCGTTGTCCAGATCGTCGCCGTCGTCTTTGCCCTTGTCGTCGTCGGTGGAGCTAGCCATGGCGGGGCGGACGATACCCGAGAGCGCGGCGCTCGCCAACGGAGCAAGCGAGCGAGGGTCGCGAAGCCGTTCGCGAGTCTGATAGGCTGCGCGCCGCCATGAATCCCTCGGCAAGAGAGCCTCGGACGCGCATCCTCGGGACCGGTCGCTACATCCCCGCTCGGGTGGTCGAAAACGCCGAGCTGGAGCGGGATCTCGATACGACGGCCGAGTGGATCGAGAAGCACACCGGCATCAAGCGCCGCCACGTCGCCGCCGAAGGCGAGGTCACGAGCGACATGGCAGCGGCGGCGAGCCGCGCCGCGATCGAGGCCGCGGGGCTCACGGTCGCCGACCTGGACATGATCATCGTCGCGACGGTGAGCGGCGACAGCCCGATGCCGGCGACCGCGGTGAACGTGCAGCAAAAGCTCGGCGCCGACCTGATCCCGTCGTTCGACGTGGGCGCGAGCTTCGCCGGGTTCCTTTACGCGATGACCATCGGCGACCAGTTCATCGCCGCGGGGACCTACAAGACGATCCTGGTGGTGGGCGCCGACCTGATGTCGCGCCGCGTCGATCCAAAAGATCGCGCGACGCGGCCGCTGTTCGGCGACGGCGCGGGCGCGGTGGTGCTCGGGCCGGCGGCCGGCGACTCGCGTGGCATCCTGTCGTCCAAGATCCACGCGGACGGCACCCTGGCGCACATGATCACGGTGCCGGGCGGCGGCTCCGCCGAGCCCATGACCGCCGAGCGGCTGGCGGCAAAGCGGCAGTTCGTCCAGATGGAAGGCGCGGAGCTCTTCAACATCACGGTGAAGCACCTGACGAGCTATTCGATGCAGGCGCTGAAGGCGGCGGGGCTCACCAGCGCCGAGCTGGACTGGGTGGTGCCGCACCAGGCGAACACCAACATCGTCGACAAGATCTCGCAGCGGCTCGGCTTCTCGCGGAAGAAATTCGTGGAGAACATCGCCGAATATGGCAATACCTCCGCGGCATCCATCCCCATCGCCCTCGACGAGGCGGTGCGCGACGGCCGCATTCAACCGAACCAGACGGTGCTGCTCTGCGCGCTGGGCGCCGGGGTGGCGTGGGGTGCGGCCATCGTCCGCATGTGACGGCACGAGACGTAATGACCAATCAAACCAAGCCGGCCGGCGAACCCATTGTCCTGGTGGACGGATCGCCTCTGAACAAGCCCCGATTCGAGGAAGAACGCCTGCGGATCGCCATTGGATTGAGGCGGCTCGCCATTGCAATCGAGCACATCGGCAGCACGGCGATCCCGTCGATCAGGACCAAGCCTACCATCGACGTGCTGGTGGGGATGCGGGCGCTGCCGCTCTCGGCCGCCATCGAGCCGATGAAGGCGCTCGGGTACGAGCCCGTGGAAGGGGCGGGCAACGAAGAGCGGTTGTTCTTCAGGCGGTCGCCCGAGCGGACACACCACGTCCACGTGGTGCTGCACGACGGCCACGAGTGGCGCCGGCACGTGATCTTCCGCGACTGGCTGAACCTGCACGCGCACCTGGCCAAGGAGTACGAGGCGCTCAAGGACGATCTGGCGGCGCGCTGCGGCGATGATCGGGCGGCGTACACCGAAGGAAAGAACGCTTTCGTGGAGCGCGTGCTGGCCGAAGCGGCGAAGTTTCCGGCGCTGCGGCTCGGGCGGTGACGGGGGACGCGGGGGTGTCGACGTTCGTGCTTTCGCCGTGACGGGTACAGCGAGCGAAGCGGCGACGTTTCGGGCGCTCAGGCTTGCGCGGTGACGGGGGACGCGGTTGCGGCCTGGACGGCGGGGTGGTCGAGGAGGGCGTGGCGATCGCGCCAGGCGCGGGACGCGGGGAGGCCGAGGGCTTCGAGGCGCGGGACGATGACCTCACGCACGGTGGCGTAGAAGAGCTCGCGGGCCTCGGCGCCGTCGCACACGCCCGCGGCCTCGGCGCCTTCCGGGAGGGGGCCGCTCCGCGGGTCGCTGAGCGGCAGGTAGGTGCGCTCGTGCGCTTCGAGGTGCGCGAACGCGACCCGCAGGTAGTCGCCGAGCCGGGTGCGCGCGGCGGGGTCGAGCGCCGGGACGTGGGTCTGGACGAGCTGCCAGCCGAAGCGGGCGTGGCCGATCTCGTCGGCGTAGATGCGGGTGAGCAGGTCGCGCAGCTCGCCCGCGGGCATGCGCAGGCGCTCGGCGCCGATGAGCGAGACGGCGACGGACTCGCTGAGGCACGAGATGCTGAGCACGTTGCGCAGCACCGCTTCGAGCGGGCCGACGTCCTCGTGCTCGGGGAGGTCCGCTTCGGCCAGGGCCGGCGCGACGGCGGAGCCGCCGAAGGCCTCGACGACGGCGCCGCAGAGGACGCCGTGGGTGCGCTCTTCCTCGGCGAAAACCGCGCACTGGGCGACCGTCTCGGCCGGGAAGCCCGAGCGCTCGAGCTGCCCGGCGAGCTGCTCGAAGACGCGCGCCGAGCCGTGCTCGTTGACCATGCGGGTGCGCCAGGTGGCGACCGCGCGGCGGCGCACGGCCTCGGGCGCGGACACCTGCGGGGCGGCCTCGCGAGCGGCGGAGCGAAGGTCGAGGAGGCTCACGCGAGCACCGCCTCTCGGTGGCTTTCGCGCAGCATGCGGGGCGGCATTCGCGGCGGCATGGGCGGGCCCCAGGCCGAGCACGCGGCGACCGGGCCGTCGGGGGCGAGGCCGGTGTCGCTGCAACTGCACAGGAGCGACCAGTCGAAGGGCGGCTCCTCGGGGCCCTCCCACGTCGCGAAGGTGTCGACGGCGAGCTCGCAGCAGGCGTGCTCCTGGTAGGTGGCGAGGCTCGGATCGACCCACAGGTGGTCGTCGGAGAAGCTGGCCAGCAAGAGCTCGTTGCAGCACACGGCCGGGCCCGCGGGCCCGTCGAAACAGGTGGTCTCGGGCGCGGGCGGATCGACGGTGGCGCCCGGCGGATCGCTCGGCTCGGCCTCGCCCGGGGTGACGTCCGCGACCTCGTCGGTGTCGGTCTCGGTTTCGATGATGACGGTGCCGGCGCACCCGGTCGCGCCGGCGAAGATGGAAAGCTTTGCGACGGCCGCGATGGCGCGGCGCTGGAGCTCGTAGGTGTTCATAAGCTGCCTCCTGAGCTCGAAGGTGCAGCAGATTGATGGTGAGGACAATCGATATGAACTGGACAATATTGTATGTAGAAACAGAATAGTCGCGGCGTATCCAGGCTCTCGCGCAGGCGTTTCGGGCCACGCGTGCGCGCTGTTCGCCGGGCGCGGGAACGGCATAGAATCCGCGCTTCGTGATTGGCGAGACCCTCGGCGGCAAGTACGCGATCGTCCGGTTGCTCGGTGAGGGCGGCATGGGCGCGGTGTACGAGGCGCGCCACACGGGGACCGGCCGGCGCCTCGCGATCAAGGTGATCACGGGCAACCTCTCGCGGAACCCCGGGCTCGCCTCGCGCTTCGAGGTGGAGGCGCGGGCCGCGGGGACCATCGAGTCGGAGCACGTGGTGGCGGTGCTCGACGTCGGTCACGACGAGGCGCGCGGGGTGCCGTTCATCGCGATGGAGTACCTGGTCGGCGAGGACGTCGAGGGGCTGCTCGGGCGCGTCGGGCCGGTCGCCCCGGAGGCGGCGCTGCGCATCGGGGTGCAGGCGTGCTTCGGCCTCGCGAAGGCCCACGAGCAGGGGATCCTCCACCGCGACGTCAAGCCTGCGAACATCTTCCTGTGCAGTCGGGACGGCGGCGGCGTGCTGGTGAAGCTGCTCGACTTCGGGGTCGCGAAGCTGATGAACGAGGCCGGCCCCGCGCCACGCTCGAAGCTGACGCGCACGGGCGCGCTCATCGGCTCGCCGCTGTACATGTCGCCGGAGCAGGCGCGGACGCAGGCGAAGCTCGATCCGCGCTCGGACCTGTGGTCGCTCGGCGTGGTCCTGTACGAGCTGCTCGCGGGGCGGGCGCCGCTGCACGATCTGGAGGCGCTCGCCGAGGTGTTGATCGCGCTGACGACCACGCCGGTGACGCCGCTGCGGACGTACGCGCCGTGGGTAGATGCGCGGGTCGCGGAGGCGGTGGAGCGCGCGCTGGTGATCGATCCGAGCCGGCGGTACCAGAGCGCGCGCGAGATGGGGGAGGCGCTCGCGGCGCTGTTGCCGGGCGGCTCGGCGGAGCTGCGGGCGTCGATGCTGGCGGCGGTCGATCGCGGGGCGGGTGGGTACACGCCGAGCCCTGCGGGTGGACCGGGGACGTTCGTGCCGGGGGATGCGCGCGGGGCGGGTGGGAACGCGCCTGGCCCGGCCGGTGGGTCGGGGACGTTCGTGCCGGACAATGGGAACGTGGTCATGACGGCGCCGCGCGAGGGGCAGGCACAGCAGCCCACGCCGGTGCCGCACCATGCGTTC
>Ga0163144_10019816_pt1 | contig 13498 bp, 5 predicted proteins | sample OliLak19BULKMAT1_FD_123175 | JGI IMG/M metagenome (GOLD analysis project Ga0163144, IMG submission 123175) | Freshwater microbial mat bacterial communities from Lake Vanda, McMurdo Dry Valleys, Antarctica - Oligotrophic Lake LV.19.BULKMAT1 | ecosystem: Environmental > Aquatic > Freshwater > Lake... | reverse complement strand
GTAGCGCAGCAGATCGTCACGCTGCCCGATGATGCCCGGCGTCATGTGGGCCAGCACCACCCAGAGGTCGGGTGCGCCGCGATAGCGATCGAGTTCGGTCAGGAACTCTCGACCGAGCCCGCTCGCGAAGTGACACGTGCCCAGATCGAACGAGGCACGGTCCCAGCCGAACTGGGGCGCGTAGTAGTCGAACGGCGTGCCCCCATTGGCATGCACGTAAATCTTCGTTGTGGGCGTTGCCGCGTCGCGCAGCACCGACATGACCGGCTTGATGTCTCCGAAGTTGTAGGGTGGCGGCGTCCTGACAATGGGAACCACGACACCGGCGAGCAGCGGCACGGCGACGATGAGCCCGGCCAGCCGGTGCAGTCGCGCGGACTGCCGCACGAGCACCTCCACTGCCGCCCCGAACCCGAGGAGCAGCGACGGGAGCAGGAACAGGATCACACGATCGCGGAAGGGATACTGCTGCGCCACGGCCGCCGCCGCCGTCGCGACGACGGGTGCCACCACGATCCATCCAGTGCGGCGGTCTCGGGCCAGCAGCACGAGACCGACGACCGCCAGGCTGGCGTAGAGCCACGCCGCCGGGTAGAACAAGGTGTTCTGGAACGCCGGCGCGCCGTGCCCGAACAATTCGCGGAGCGGCACCCACGGCCACCCCGCCTGGAGCAAGCCTTCTGCCGTGAGCGGAGGGAACCCGCCCGCCCAATAGCGTTTCATGTAGGCGCTGGTCGCCGGCGTCATGCTGGACATCGCGAGGCCCGCTGAGACGGCCGCGCTGCCCATCCACAACCCGACGCGCCAGCGGCACTGCGCGATGGCGGTCCACCCGCCGCGGATTGAGGCGTCGAGCGCCAGCACGCCCGCCACCGCCACCGCGACGAGCATCGCGGGTTCCGAAAACCAGATCGCGAGCGCGCCGACCACACCGGCCGCCCGATCGGGCCGGCGGCGCGTGCCATCGGGGAGCGCCAGCAGCATCAGGAGAATCGCGACGGCCACGTCAGTCGAGTACTGCTTGACCTCTCCGGCCTGCCGGATCAGCGGCGCGGCGACGGCAAAGGCCAGCAGTGCGGCGAGGCCGCCCAACCCGGGGAGCACGCGCGACGCCAACCGCCAGAACAGCACCACCGAGGCCATCGACGCCAGCCACGGCCAGACGCGCAGCGCGTATTCGCTCGGGCCGGCGAGCCGGACAGCGGCGAACTCGGCGAGCAGGAAGCCCTTGGGGGCGGTCTGGTCGTAGTCGAGTGGTTCGAGCAGCAGCCGGGCCAAGGGTCGTTCGATGACGTTGCGGGCCACGGCGATCTCATCCAGCCACAACGACAGATCCGCGCTGTACTGCCACGTGCGCAGGAGCAGCGCGGCGGCGACCAGGAGCAGCGCGAACGTGCGGATGCCGCGTGCGAGCCTGGTGTCGACCGTGATGGGCATGGTGGCGGATTATAGCGGCGGCGCCAGGTCGCTGAGGGACAGTGCGTGGCTCGACGGGCGCGGCTCGGCGGCCGGTTGACATGGTGTAGGCCGCACAGTAACGTGCGCGGACGATGCTCGACGCCCCCGCCTCAGGGAGATTGCCGGCCGGAACCCGGCTCGCGCACTACGAGATCGCAGGGTTGATCGGGGCCGGCGGCATGGGCCACGTGTATCGGGCGCGCGACAGCAAGTTGCAGCGCGACGTGGCACTCAAGCTCCTGCCCAACGACATGGCCGCCGACCAGGAGCGCCGGCAGCGCTTCGAGCGTGAGGCCCGTGCCGTCGCTGCCCTCAACCATCCGGGTATCGTCACCATCCACTCGGTCGACGAGGTGGATGGTCGTCTGTTCCTGACGATGGAACTGGTGAGCGGACGGACGCTCACCGAGGTGATTCCACGCGGCGGGTTGCCGACCGACCGCCTGCTCGCGATCGCCGTGCCGCTCATGGACGCCGTGAGCGCCGCGCACGCCCGCGGCATCACGCACCGCGACCTGAAGCCAGCCAACGTGATGGTCACCGCAGACGGCCACGTCAAGGTGCTCGACTTCGGGCTGGCCAAGCCGTCCGACGTGGCGAGCGCGGCCGGGGCGACGGTCACGGAGGCCCCGGAACTCATCACCGGACAGGGGCGCATCCTCGGCACCATCGCCTACATGTCGCCCGAGCAGGCCGAGGGCAAGTCGGTGGACACGCGGTCGGACGTGTTCTCGCTCGGCGTGATGCTCTACGAGATGGCCACCGGCGAGCGACCGTTCAGGGGCGACAACAGCGTGTCCACCCTGGCGGCGATCATGCGCGACACCCCGCGGCCGGTCACCGACGTGAACGCGGCGGTGCCCAAGGAGCTGTGGCGGGTCATCCGCCGCGCGCTCGCGAAAGACCCGGAGCGACGACCCCAGAGCGCCAAGGATCTGCGGAACGAACTGGAGGAGCTGCGGCGCGATCTGGAATCGGGCGAGATCCTGGCGCCCGCCGCGCGCACCGACAGCGCCGCCGTGGTGGGTATGCGCCCGGCTTCGTCGACCGACGCGCTCCGGTCCTCGAGCGCGCAGCCGGCGGCACCGTCATCGGGGTCCATGGTGTTGCCGGCGTCCGCGACAGGGGGCTTCCCCCGATGGGCGCTCGCCGCCGGTGCGCTCGTGCTGATCGCCGGGGCCGGAGCGGCGCTCCGCTGGTGGCCGGCGGGCAATGCCGCCTCCGCGGCCGATCCCGTGCCGTCCCGCGTCAGCGTGGAGTCGGTCGTCTCCTTGACTGCCGAGGACGGGGTGGAGCTGTTCCCGAGCCTGTCTCCCGACGGCAAGTGGTTGGTGTATGCCGCCAACGAGCAGGGATTCGGACAGACGGACATCCTGCTGCGCGCCGTGGGCGGCCAGACCGTGATTAACCTGACGAAGGACTCACCGGAGAACGACACGCATCCGGCGTTCTCGCCGGACGGCGAACGGATCGCCTTCCGCTCGCAACGGGACGGCGGCGGGATCTTCGTGATGGGGCGTACGGGAGAATCGGTGCGCCGCGTGGCGACTGAGGGGTTCAACCCGGCCTGGTCGCCGGACGGGCAGACGCTCGCCTATGTCACCGAACCCGTGGGGCAGCCGTACGCCCGCGGTACCCGCAGCACGCTGTGGACGGTCACGCTGACCAGCGGCGAGCGGCGGCAAGTGCAGAGCGTCGCGGACGCCATGCAGCCCGCGTGGTCGCCGGACGGGCAGCGCATCGCTTACTGGGGCCTGCTGGGCGACAGCGTGCAGCGCGACCTGTGGTCGGTGGCCGCGAGCGGCGGCCCGCCAGTGCGGCTGACCGATGACCCCGCGGTGGACTGGTCGCCGGTCTGGGCGCCGGACGGGCGGCACGTCTACTATTCAAGCGACCGCACCGGACAGCTCAATCTCTGGCGCATCGGCATCGACACAGCCACCGGCGCCGCACGAGGGGAGCCGGAGCCGGTCACGCTGCCACGGCAGGGCGTGGGCCACCTGTCGCTCGCCGCGAATGGCGCCCTGCTCGCGGCCGTGTCGTTTGGCACGCAGAGCAACATCGAACTGCTGGCCCTCGACGCCGCGGCTGGCAAGGTCACCGGTCGCCGACGCGTCACCAACGTCTCCGAGAGCACGTCCGGCCCTTCGATCTCGCCCGACGGCGAGTGGATTGCGTTCTGGCGCAACAGCAACGGCCAGGACGACGTCTGGATCGTGAAGCGCGATGGCAGCGGCCTGCGGCAGGTGACCAATGACGCCGCCCACGACCGCAATCCTCAGTTCATGCCGGACGGCCGGCGCCTCCTGTTCTATTCGGACCGCGGTGGGCGCTATCAGATCTGGACGATGGGCCTCGATGGCGGCGAGCTGCGACCGATCACCGACCACCCGGGGCTCGTCATCCAGGCGCGCGCGACGCGTGACGGGACGCGCGCGTTCGGCAACGTCTCGCTCGCCCGTCAGAACATCCTGTTCGATCCACGCGTCGCCGCAGCGGATCAGAAGATCGAGCGCCTGCCGGCCTTTCCCGGCCCCGTGGGCTTCAGCGCGGCTTCGTGGTCGCCTGATGGGCGCCTCATCGTCGGCAATGCGCTCCGCATCGGTGGCGGCGTCTTCGCTTACGATGTGAGCGGCCGCGAGTTTCGTGAGCTGTCGGCAACGGGCACCAATCCCGTCTGGATGCCTGACGGACGGCACGTCGTCTACCGATCGTCGAGTGGCGCCGATGGCGTTGTCGACGGCGGCACGCTCGAACTGCTGGATACCCAGACCGGGACCACACGGCGGGTCTTTTCGACCGAACGCGAGACCATCGGCGGGCTCGATGTCTCGCCCGACGGCCGCGAGATCGCCGCCGTCATCGTCAACCGCCAGGCCGACATCGTGCTGGCGAAGCTGGCCACGCGCTGATTAGCGGTCGCCACCCGCGTTCGCTCCAACTTTATTTATGCGCTACCCAACCCTGCTCGTTCTCGCCGCGTCGCTCGCGGTCTGCCAGGTCTCCGCCCAGTCCACGCCGGGCACGCCCCCTGGCGCTGGCGCGCCGGCGGCGAAGCCGGCCTCACTCCAGGCCATCATCGACACCGAACTGCCGAAGATCACAGGCCGCGCCGGCATCTGGGTCAAGCACCTGAAGACCGGCGAGGAGGCAGCGTTCCACGCCGACGACCAGTTCAACGCCGCGAGTGTCATCAAGATTCCCGTGGCGGTGCTGGCGATGCAGATGGTCGACGAGGGGACGCTGCGACTCGGCGAGCGCATCACCATCACGAAGGACGACATGCGCGACGGCTCCGGCATGTTCCGCCATCACGATCCGGGCCTGCAGCCGACCTTCCGCGACGTCGTGATGCAGATGATCGCCACCAGCGACAACATCGCCACCGACATCGCCATCCGCAAGGTGGGCGGCGTCGACCGCGTCAACGCGTTCATCGCCGAAGCCGGCTACGCCCCAGGCATGCGGCTCGTGCAAACGACCGGCGAGCTCGACGCGAAGTACGCGAGCGTGAGCCGGGGCGCCGAGCGGATCGCCAAGACCAACGGCGATCCCTCGTTCCGGCTTGGCGAGATGACGCCTCGCGCGATTGGCCGGATGTTCGCGGCCATCGAGCAGCGCACGATCGTTTCGCAGACGGCCGGCGACGACCTGGTGCGCATGCTCCTCGCCCAACAGGCGGGTGCTCGGCGCCTGCCGCACTACGTGGGCCTGCGGATCGGCCACAAGACGGGCGACATCCCGCCAGTGGTGGCCAACGACGTAGGCATGGCCTATCACGCCTCGGGCGCCATCGTCGTGGCGTTCCTCGTCAACGAGATCACCGGGAGCTACGGCGAGGCCGAAGATCAGATGGGCCGGACGATGCAGAAGATCGCGGAGCACTACGACGGGCGTGCTGGCGCGGCCGCCAGACGGTAACGGACGTCGCCGCGAGGCGACTCACTCGACCACCCGGGGCCACGACCCCTTCAGCTGCCCGAAGTGCCGCGTGAGGCCGGACAACGACGGCGCGTCCGGGTCGGGGGTGACCGGCTCGCCGCGCTCGCCGAGATACAGGCAGCCCACCTCGCTCACTGGCAGGCAAGACACCAGATCGCGCGCGCTGCGCAACATCTCCAGCCACTCGATCTTCAACGACTGGAGCGACACCGGTTCCCGCAGCCGCACTTCGGCGAGATCCTCTGGCTGATAGCGGGTGTGACGATTCAGCTCGTTGAGGATGAGCAGCGGCGACAGACCGGGATCTTTTCCAGTGGCCGCCCACGCCAGTGCGCCGAGGTGCAGGTTCCGGCGAGCACCTTGTTGACGGCCAGGTCGGCGTCGTGCAGGCGATAGCCGAGTAGCGGATCCGGCACCACGGGGAAGAACCGGAACGCGGAGTCGTAGACCCACTCGATCTTCACGCCGTGCCCGTCCCGCTCGACCCAGGCGCGGTGGAAGCCCTCGGCGCGGTTCTGCCAGACGAGGGTGTACCCGGCGTCCGTCAGCACGGTTGCGTCGCCAACGGCATTGGTCGCGACCAGCTCCGCTGCGTCGTGAAACACGTCGATGTCGTCCGAGTAGCGCGGCGATGTCGGATCCCGGTGCAGTGCCGCGGCGCCCGCTACGTGACTGTCGGGATGTCGCCGGGCGCGTAGCGTGGCAAATATCGCGCTTTGTAGAGGGTCGAGGGGCATATCGACTCCGACAGCAGCCATTGACGACGCCCGCCGTAGCTGCGCAGCGCGTGCGCGACATTGGGCAGCAGGGCAGGGGTGATCACCGTCGCGCGCGGCCAGCTCCAGAAGCACATCGCGTGGTAGCGCTCGAAGCTCTCCTCGGCCAGCCGCAGCCGCGCGGCGAGGTCGTCGAGCGCCGCCGGGTCCACGGTGTCCTGCATGCTTCGACAGCATGGCAGGGCCGGCGCGGCCGGTCAATCGCGCGTGAGCGCCAGGGCTTTCTCCAGCCCCTCCACGAGACCATCGACCGTCGCGCTCTCCCAGATCCACCGCGACCAGACCTCGCGGGCGCCGTCGGGTTGAATCAGCCGCGGGTCGAAGCGCGCCAGCGCGTCGAGCGCCGGACGCGCGTCGGCCACGGTCCCAACCTGCCCGGCGGCGGCGGCGGCAGCCAGGTGACCGGCCACGAACTGCGGCATGCCGATGCGCCGGGCAGATCCCAGGGCCGCCTCGAAGTCGCCTTGCTGGTAGGCGTGCAGGAAGGGGACGATGAGATACCAACCGGGGTGGCGCGGGTTGAGCGCGATCGAGCGCTCCATCAGCTCCACGCCACGCACGGTGTCTCCGGAGAACGTCGTCAGCAGCCCCAGCGTGCCCAGCGATCGCGTGTGCAGGGGGTTGATGGCCAGCGCGCGATCCACCGCTGCCTGCAAGACGGCGCGGTCTCGGTCGAAGAGCGCCGCCGTGGCCATGGCCACCCACCCAAGCTGCAGCGTGGGGTCCATGGTGTTGGCACGTTCGGCCGCCGCGCGAAGGCGCGCTTGCGCGTTCGGTTTCGGGTTGAGGCCAAAGAACACCTCGAACGCGTACAGCATCGCGAGGCAAGCCCAGCCCGGCGCCGAGCCCGGCTCGCGCGCGACGGCCGCTTCGGCGGCGTCGCGCAGGGCCGCATGGTCCGCGGCGCCGAAGTGCCCGACGAACAGGTGATAGCGCAGCACGAGGCCGTCGATATCCAGGTGCTCAATCGCCGTGTCCTTCGAGGCCGTGGCCATGGCCCGCACCAGCACGCCGCTGGAATCGGCCACGGTTGCCGCGATCCGGCTCGCCACATCGTCCTGCAGGGCGAACGGACCGCCTGACACGTCGCGGTCGAACGTGTCTGCCCACAGCTGCGCGCCCGTCTCCATGTCCCCCAGCCGCACGCTGACGCGCACGGCCGTGCCCGCCTGCCTGACCGATCCCTCCATCAGGAAACGCGCGCCGAGCGCGGCCCCTGCCGCACGAGCGTCCCGTGCCGGTCCCTTCAGCTCCTCCACCGCTGCGCGAGAGGCCACTCTCAGATAGGAGAACCGCGCCAGCGCCGTCGTGATGTCGTCGGTGAGCCCTTCCGCGAGCGCGGCTCCCTGTTCGCCTCCGCGCGCGCTGAACGGCAGCACCGCGACGAGCATGGCGCGATTGGCGGTTGATGCCACGGAAGACGGTGCCGACGACGGTGCTGGCCGCGCCTCTACCGACGAGGGCCGCGACGGGGCCGCGCTGCCCGATGTCGGCACGCCTGGCGGTGTGCCCGAGCCGGAGGCGGGCCGCGCCTCCTCTGTCGTCAGGGCGAGCGCTTTCTCGAAGCCCTCGGTGAGGCGTTGCACAAGGCCGGCGTCGAGGCGGGGGATCCGCCCGAACGCCTCGCGGGCGGCGCCAGGCTCGCAGAGCGCTGGATCCACCCGCCTCAGTGCCTCCAGCGCAGCGCGCGCCTCGTCGGCACGGCCCAACTGCCCGGCGGCCGCCGCCTGATTGAGATGGCCCACCCACAGAGCGGGGATGTTGAACCGCTTCGCCGACGCGAGCGCCGCCTCGTCGTCACCCCGGCGGTAGCTGTCGAGGAACGGCGCCAGGTGCACGTGCCCCGCAACGTGGGGGCTGAGCGCCAGGGCACGGCGGACGAGCGCGAGCCCGCGGTCCCAATCTCCCAGGATCGCCAGCACGTTGCCGATGAATCCGAGCACGTGCGTGTTCAGTGGATTGAGCGCCATCGCCCGCTCCCCGGCCTGGATGAAGCCGGTTTGATCGCCAGCCAGGGCGCGGTGGATGGCGCGCCCGACCCACCCGTACTGGCACGTGGCGTCGAGGGAGACGGCCCGCTCGGCCGCGGCCCGTTGGCGTCCTGCAGGGTCTGGGCGCGGGTTGAAGCCCGGGGTCAGCTCCTGCATGTACAAGTCGGCGAGACATCCCCAGGCGGTTGCGTTGTTGGGATCGCGCTCGAGCGCGCGCTCGAACGCGTCCCGCAGCTCCGCGTGTCGCGCCGCCTCGAACGTCTCCAGGTGCGTGAAGAACTGGAGCGTGAGCTCCGCGGTGGTCATCTGGTCCAGCGGCACCTGCCCGCGCGCCGCGGCCATGTTGCGGACCAGCGCCCCGCTCGGGTCGGCCACCTGCGAGGTGATGCAACCGGTCAGATCGTCTTGCACCGTGAAGACGCCCGACGCCATTTCGCGATCGAACGACTCGGCCCAGAGGTGGGACCCGCTCTCGACGTCGGTGAGACGCGCGCTGACGCGGACGATGAAGCCGGCCTTCCGCACCGAGCCATCGAGCAGGAACCGCGCGCCGAGTCTCTCTGCGGCCGCCTCGGGCTCCCGGGACCGGCCGTCGAGCGCCGTGACTGCCGCGCGCGACACCACCCGGAGATACGGGAAGCGCGCGAGCGCGGTCGTAATCTCGTCCCCCAGCCCTTCGGCCAGTGCGGTGGCGTCGTCGCCTCCCCGGGCCGTGAACGGCAGCACCGCCACGCGCATCTCGGGCGGCACGGTACCGCCGGCCGACGACGACGGGCCCGGCCGCGGCCGTTCCGACGAGCCTGGCTGCGGAGCGCGTTCGCCGGCGGGGCGCATGTCCATGGCTTCCGCCAGGCCGTCCACCAGGTCCTGGACGAGCGCGTCGTCCCACAGCCACAGGGCCCACGCCTCGCGCGCGGCGTCGCGCTCCAGGAACCGGGCGTCCAGGCGCCGCAATGCTTCGATGGCCGTGTGCGCCTCGCTGGCCGAGCCCACCCGGGCCGCGGCTGCCGCCGCCGCCATGTGGGAGGTCGGCAGCTGGGGCAACGCGATGCGCTTGGCCTCCGCCAGCGCCTCCGCGTACTCCCGCCGCTTGTAGTGGGTGGTGAACGGCGGGAAGTGGTACCAGCCGGGGTGCTGCGGCTTCAGCCGCACGGCCCGCGCGAACAACTCCATGGCGCGGTCGTCGTCGCCCGCGCAGCTGAGGAACAGCGCGCACAGGCCGACGGTGTCGGCATCGAGGGGATTGAGGCCGATGGCACGCTCGGCCGCGACGCGCAGAGCGGCGCGGTCGCGCTCGAACGTGTGCACGGCCGCCATGGCGGTCCAGCCGCGCTGATTGTGCGGATCGATCTCCACCGCCCGCTGCGCCGCCCGGCGCTGCCGGCCGAGGCTGTCGGGGAGCGGGTTCAGCCGCTGCGAGTGCTCGTGCTCGTACAGGTCAGCCAGGCACGCCCAGCCCTCCGCCACCAGCGGCTCGCGCTCGAGGGCCCGCTCGAGTCCGCCGCGCAAGCGCGCGTGCTCCTCGGCCTGGAAGTGCTCGACGAAGGCGTGGAAGCGCAGCACCAGCTCGCGAACGCTCAGCTCCTCGACCGGACGGTGCAGCAGTGGTGCCGCCATGGACCGGGCGAGCACGCCGCTGGTGTCGCCAACGGTTGCGACGACGTGGCTCGCGACGTCGTCCTGCACCTCGAAGGCGGTCGAGCCGAGGGGACGGTCGACGGTGTCGGCCCACAGGTTGGCGCCCGTCGCCCCGTCGATCAACCGCACCGTCACGCGGACGGTGTTGCCACCGCCCTGCACGCGGCCCTCGAGCAGGTAGCGCACGCCGGCGCGCGGAGCGGACTCCGTCGTGAGCGTCGCCGCGGTGCCGGCCGGCACCACGCGCAGGTGCGCGAAGCGGGAGAGCCCCGTGGTGATGTCGTCGGCGAGGCCGTCGGCCAGGCCGGTTGCGAGTTCGCCGCCACGGGCCGTGAAGGGGAGGACGGCCACCCGCATGTGCGAATCGGCAACGGTGACGTGCGCCCGCGCGTCGCCAGAGCCTTCGCCGTGCGTCTTCGGCCCCTGCGCCGTCTGGCCGGATGCGGTCAAGACGAGCGCCTTCTCGAAGCCGGCGAGCAGGCGGGTCAACAGCCGCGGCTCGGGAGTCCACAGCGTCCACAGTCGCGTCGCGCGGTCGAGCTCGGCCAACGACGGATTGACGGAGCGAAGTCGCTCGAGCGCGAGCCGGGCGTCGTCAGAGCGACCCAACTGCCCCGCGGCGGCCGCCGCGCACATGTGCGTCAGCGGAAACATTGACATGTCGACCTGTGCGACCTCAGCCAGCGCCGCCTCGTCGTGGCCCTCCCGATACAGCGTGTTGAACAGCGCGAAGTGGTACCAGCCAGGATGCTGGGGCTTGAGGCGTACAGCGCTGCGCGCCAGCTCCACCGCTCGCGCGCTGTCCTCAGACACCGACAGGTAGAGCGCACAGAGCGCCACCAGTTCGGCGTTCAATGGGTTGATGCTGACGGCACGCTCGACGGCGGCGCGGACGCCCATCGCGTCATGCGCGAACAGGTGGCCGCTCGCCCTGAGCACCCACGCGTCCTGGCACCGCGAGTCGAGTCCGATGGCGCGCTCGACCGCCTTCCGGCCGCGTCCCAGCGAGTCAGGTCGCGGGTTCAGAAGGTGGGAATACTCGTGTTGATAGAGCCCAGCGACGACCGCCCATCCCACGGCCGACGTGGGCTCGCGCTCGACGAACCGCTCCAAAGCGTCCCGCAGCCGCGCATGTTCCTCGGGCTGGAACTGCTCCGTGTAGCCGTGATACAGGACCATCAGCGCCTCGGCGCCGAGCTGCTCGAGCGGCACGCCGGCGAGCGCGGCGCGCATGGCTTTGGCCAGGACGCCAGTCGGGTCGCCGACGGTCGCGACGATGCGGCCTGCCAGATCGTCCTGAAGCGCGAAGATGCCCGAGTCGCCCTCGACGTCGAGGTTGGCAGCCCACACGGTGGCCGACGTACGGGTATCGGCGATGCGCACGCCGACACGGACCGCGTTGCCGGACATGCGGACCGTTCCGTCGAGGACGTAGCGGTAGCCGGCGGCCACCGCGTTCGCCGCGGTGCCCATCTCCGCGGCCGCCGCGCGCGACAGGATGCTCAGGTGTTCGAAGCGCGACAGGCCGGTGGTGATGTCGTCGGTGAGCGCCTCGGCCAGGGCCTGCGCCTGTGCATCGTCGGCGCGCGCGGTGAAGGGCAGGACGGCGAGCGTGAGGTCGATGGCGCCCTGGCCAGCACCGGCGGCGGGTGGAGCCGTCAGGGAGTTGCCACCCGCGCCTGACAATGGCGGGCGGGACGCGCCCGCCGCACCCGACGCGGCGCCGCGCGCCAGCGCCACGCCTTCGAGCAGGCGCTCGATCAGATCCTCCGGCCAGTACCAGCGCGTCACGAACTCGCGCAGGTTCGCCTCGTCTGCCAGTGCCGGCGCCAGCCGCGCCAGCGACTCCACCGCAACCGCACCCTCGCGCGCCAGCCCCAGCTGGCCGGATGCTGCGGCCACCGCGAACTGCATCCACATGAACTCCGGCATGTTCACGCGGCGGGCCGCCTTCAGTGCGTCCGCGTACTCCTCGCGCGCGAAATGGCGACTGAACGGGGCGCAGTGGTACCACCCGGGATGCGACGGGTTGAGCGTCATCGCCCGCGCGGTCAGCTCGCAGCCCCGGTCGTAGTCGCCGGCGTGCGTCCGGATGTTGCCCATCCAGGCGAGCGCGTTCGAGTTGCGCGGATTCAGGCGAATCGCGCGGTCCGCGGCCTCCAGCATCGCCGACTCGTCCTTCTGGTAGAAGGAGGCCAGCGCCACCATCTCCCAGCCTTCCTGGTTGCCGGGATCGATCTCGATGGTTCGCCGGGCCGTGCGCATCGCGCGCCCGAGCGGGTCGGGCAGCGGGTTGGCGAGCAGCGAGTGCTCGCAGATATACATGTTCGCGAGCTCGGCCCACAGGTGCGGGTTGTCGGGCCGCGCGTCGAGGTGCTGCTCGAGTGCGCGGCGCACGTCGGCGTGGGCACTCGGGGTCGGGTGCCACTGGAACATCCAGCAGCGGAAGATCAGTTCGCGTGCGCTCAGCTGATCCAGCGGCAACTGCCGCGTGGCCTGCACCATCGACCGCGCCAGCACGCCGGCCTTGTCGGCGACCGTCGCCACGATCCGGTCCGCGACATCGTCCTGAATCGCGAAGTGATCGGCATCGGCGAGCGGCTGGTCGTAGGTCTCCGACCAGAGATGCGCACCGCTGCGCGCATCGATCAGGTGCGTCGCAATCCTGACCGAAGCGGCCGATCGGCGGACCGTGCCGCCCAGCACGTAGCGTGCGCTGAGACGCTCGGCCACCTGCCGGACGTCCAGTGGGCTGTTCCTGAACGCGCCCGCCGATTGTGGCGCGACCACCGAGAGTGCCGGGAACCGGGACAGCCCGCTGGTGATGTCCTCGGTGAGCCCCGCGGCCAGCGCTTCGGTGTCCGCATCCGAGGACCGTGCGCCGAACGGCAGCACCGCGATCCACAGCGAGGCTTCCGGCGCGGCGCTGACCGGGCCGCTGCCCACGCGCCGCGTCGCGCCCGACTCGATCTGCTTCTGCACGTGCCGCAATTCGTTGTAGACGTCGCGCGCGGTCTGCACCCGGTCTTCGGACCGCTTCTCGAGGCAGCGGCCGATCAACCGCACGAGGCTCTCGGGCAGATCCTCGCGTCCGGACTGGAGCGGCTCGGGCGCGTCGCGCAAGATCGCCGTCATCAGCGCTGCCGACGACGGACCCTTGAACGGCCGCGACCCGGCCAGCATCTCGTAGAACATCACGCCGAGTGAGAACAGGTCGCTGCGCGCATCGATGGCGCGCCCCTCCACCTGCTCCGGCGACATGTATGGCATGGTCCCGACGATGGTGCCTTCGCCGGTGAGGACGGCGCGGGTTGCGTCCATCGCCTGCTCGGCGATGCCGGTATCGACGCGCGCCAGTCCGAAGTCGAGCACCTTGACGCGGCCATCGGACGCCACCATCACGTTGCCGGGCTTGAGGTCGCGGTGCGTGATCTGTTTCTGGTGTGCGGCCGTCAGCGCATCGGCGAGCGGCAGCGCCAGCTCCAGGAAGCGCGGCACCGGAAGCCCCTCGCGCGGCACGAGCTCGTCGAGCGTCCGGCCCTCGACCAGCTCCATCGTCATGAAGCGGAGGCCGTCGGCGTCTTCCGTGGAGTAGATGGTGACGATGTGCGGATGGTTCAGCGCGGCGACGGCGCGGGCCTCGCGCGTGAAGCGTTCGAGGCGCACCTCGTCCCGGGCCACGTTGGGATGGAG
>Ga0163144_10019815_pt1 | contig 13498 bp, 9 predicted proteins | sample OliLak19BULKMAT1_FD_123175 | JGI IMG/M metagenome (GOLD analysis project Ga0163144, IMG submission 123175) | Freshwater microbial mat bacterial communities from Lake Vanda, McMurdo Dry Valleys, Antarctica - Oligotrophic Lake LV.19.BULKMAT1 | ecosystem: Environmental > Aquatic > Freshwater > Lake... | reverse complement strand
TAGAGATCGATCTGCGCGGGAAGGTTGGTCTTGGTGTTGACCTCCTCATACATCGTCAGCGGCGCGGTCTGTGAGTAGCGGAGGTTTTCCTTGGTGTATGTCTGATAGATTCCCTTGGACAGGAATTCGGCATCATCGCAGCCGGTCCAGACCTGCTGGCCCTTTTTCCCGATGACCGTGGCGGTGCCGGTGTCCTGGCAGGCGGGCAGGATGCCGTGCGAGGCGATCTCGGCATTCTTGAGCAACATCAGCGCCACCATCCGGTCGTTCTCCGATGCCTCGGGATCGTCGAGGATCGCCGCGACCTGGGCGAGGTGCGAGGCACGCAGCGTGAAATTGATCCCCTTGATCGCCTCCGCAGCTAACAGCGTGAGTGCCTCGGGCGCGATCTTCAGCATCGGTTTTCCCTCGAACTCCGTCACCGAGACGTGCTCCGTGCTGACGAGTTCATACTCGCTCGTGTCCGGCCCGAGCGGGAAGGTTTCCTGATAAAAAAATGGTTTGTCCGGCATGGCGTGCGGCTTTTTAGGCGGACCATCTCTCACCCGCAACCCAAAGAAGCGATATGAATGCCGTTGCTTCAGATATCGATGCGGCGGGTGGTGGCATTTTTTTCGTAAGATCCGGCACTGGCCGACCTATTTATAGGAAGTGTCGCCCGAAGAGATATCCGCAGTCATCAAGTCCGTGCTGGCCGGAAAGAGCGGCGAGTTTTCCCGCTTGGTCCGGGAGTTCGGGCTGCATACACGTTCGTTCATCCACTCGCGGGTGAGATCCGTGCCAGACGCCGAGGACATCGCGCAGGAAACCTTCATCGCCGCCTTCCGGGGACTGTCGAAATTCCGGCCGGATGAATCGTTCGAGGCCTGGTTGATCGGGATCGCCCGCCACCGGGTGCAGGCCCACTTCCGCACGGTGAACCGCCGCCAGGCATCCCACCAGCGGTTCCGGGAGGAATGCCTCGCCCGGGTGGAGAGCGAGGTCCACCTGCTTGAGGAGGATTGTCCGCCTGAGTTGGTCGCCCGCCTGGCGGACTGCGTCGAGCGGCTTCCCGAGCGGATGCGCATCGTGGTCCGGGCCAAGCTCCGCTCCTTGAATGGCGAACAGGTTTCGGAACTCCTCAAAACCTCAACCGGCGCGGTCTATATGTTGCAACTCAGGGCCAACGCCCTGCTCCGGGAATGCATGATCCGGCAAACGTCATGAAACAGGAAACGACAGTCGCCCGCCTGCTAGAAGCCTGGCAGGACCGCGAACCGGATGACGCCGGAAAAGAGGAGCTGTTGCGCCTCCTTGATGAGGATCCGGAACTGAGGCGGGCTTTCGCCGATGAGATCGTCATGCTGGGCAGGCTGCGCGCGACCAACGACCCGGATCCCCGCTGGCTCGCGCTTTTCGACTTGCTGGAATCGGGTGAGGCGGCGGACGGGGATTTCGAAAGTGCAACCATGGCCCGGATTGCCGCGGAACCCGGTCATGGCGGGTGGCGTCGCCAGCCATTGGTGTTGATCGCGGCAGCCGCCACCATCATTGCGCTGTTAGTCGCCAACTTCTTTTTCCCACGGGGGCGGGATCGATCTGAACCGCCGTTGCGCTTGGTTGCAAATGCATCAGGCGAGCCGCTGGCGATCGTTCTTGGCGTGCAGAGCGGGAAATCAGCATCCGCGCACAAGATTGGCGATTATCTAGCAGCCGGGACATTTTCCCAACAGGAAGGGTGGATGTATCTTCAGACCCTCAATGGGGTGAGCGTCACGTTGGACGCGCCCTTTGAAGCAAGATTTGTTTCCCACGACGTGATCGAACTGAGGCAGGGTAGGGCGCGCGTCCGGGTGCCCAAAGGTGCCGAGGGATTCCGGCTTGAATCTCGCAACTTCGAGGTGGTCGATCTCGGGACGGAATTCGCCGCCCTGGTGGCTGCGGATGGAACCGGAACGTGCCGGGTTTTCGAGGGCATGGCGGACGTCTCGCTGCTAGATTCTTTCGGCGAGGTCAAGCGCACGAAACGACTCGTGGCCAGCGAATCCGTCCGCGTCAATCCCACCGAGCAAATGCTCCGGCGGATCGACGAAAGCAACGATGACTACCCACCGAGCCAGTTGCCACCACGGCCGCTGCTCGCTCTAGCAACAACTTACCCGGATGAGGTCATGAAACTCGGCCCCGAGGGTTACTGGCGCTTTGAGACGCTCGATCCGGCGGGGATTCCGAATCAAGTATCCGGCGGCCCGACGCTGAAAGCCGCTGGCACCGCGGTGATCGCCGAAGAGACGGGCGGAAACCACTCGGGGGCGCTGGTGCGGCCCGATGACACCGAGTATTTCACCGTTCCTCAACTGCCGGCCCAAGCCTTGCACGGTGATTTCACCTGCAGTTTCCTGGTGCAGTTCGAGTGGTTGCAGAATTTCGCCCTGCTTTCGGCGCTCGAATATGATCCTGATGTCAAAGGCAACTCATTCGTCCTGCAATCCTTCGCGGCGTTCCGGCGCAGCGGCCTCAACGGGACCGGATTGCATGCCGTCTTCCGTGACCCGCCGGGATGGGTCGGCGGGATCGAGGTCTTTGGAAACACCCTGCTGCGCCCCCGCTTCTGGCACCATGTTGCGGTCACCCGGAACGGCGGAGACGTCCGTTTGTTTCTGGATGGCCGCCAGGTCGGAAGCGAATCGATCGGGAACTCGGAAGTCGCATTCAACTATCTCTATCTGGGTCGTCTGAACGGCAACTCCGGACTCGCACGCCAGGACGCGCGGGGCTTGGTCGGCCACATTGATGAACTCGCGATCTTCTCCCGGGCATTGCCGGAGCGTGAAATCCGCATCCTGGCCGGCCAGTAAGGAGTGGGGACACTCCTGTCCCCACCAACCCCTCCGGTTCACTCCGCCTGTCGCGATTCGAAACGCACATCGTTGGCTGGAGAGCTGGCTGAAATATCGATTTATCCGTGAGATTCCGCAATCACCGGCGAATCCATTGCAGACGTTTTTCGAATTCATGAATCTACCAGATCGCCCGCATTTCCTCTCGTCATTCATCGCCGCTTGCGTTTGCCTCGCCTCATCCGCCATCGCGGAAAAGCCACCCAACGTGGTCGTGATCCTGAGTGACGACGTCGGCTGGGGCGACCTCGGATGTTATGGTGCCACCCGGATCAAGACACCGAATCTCGATGGCCTCGCCCGCGAGGGCATGCGCTTCACCGATGCCCATGCCTCGGCCGCCGTTTGCACACCCAGCCGCTACTCGCTTCTCACCGGCCAGTATTCGTGGCGGATGCGCGCCGTGGGGCTCGACAAGGGGGTGGCTAACGGCGACTCGCCATTGCTCATTCCCGTGACCGCCACCACGCTGCCGAAGATCATGAAAAGCGCCGGTTATCGCACCGGTGTGGTCGGGAAATGGCATCTCGGTTTCGGCAACGCCAAGCCGGATTACAACAAGGATCTAACGCCCGGCCCGCTCGAGGTCGGCTTCGATGAATTCTTCGGGTTTCCCGCCACCAACGACCGCGTGCCTACCGTTTACGTGCGGGACCACCGCGTCATCGGGCTCGATCCCGATGACCCGATTGAATACACCTACGACGCCGACGCCGCCGCAAAAGAAGGCATGGTCAAGTGGGCCGCCGGTCGCTCGCGCATCGGTTGGATGTCCGGCGGCAAGGCGGCTCTCTGGAATGATAAAACGATCGCCGACACCTTCACCAAGGAGGCGGTCGCGTTCATCGAGCGGAATCAGGAGCAACCGTTCTTCCTCTACTTCGCACCACACGGTGTCCATCCGCCGACGATTACCGGCACACGTTTCCACGGGACTTCCGGAACCGGCGATCGTGCGGACATGATGCAGGAACTCGACTGGTCGGTGGGCGAGTTGTTGAAAACCCTGGGTCGTCTCGGCCTTGCCGAAAAGACCCTGGTCATTTTCTCCAGCGACAACGGAGCCACCCCGACCGATGAAGACGGCCATCTCCCTAACGGCATGTGGCGTGGCAAGAAATCGCAACTGTGGGAAGGCGGACACCGCGAGCCATTCATCGCCCGCTGGCCCGGACACATCGCTCCCGGCGTATCTGATGAACTGGTCTGCCTGGTCGATCTATCAGCCACCGCCGCGGCTCTGGTTGGCAAGGAATTGCCAGCCGGCGCGGCACCGGACAGTTTCAATCTCCTGCCAATCCTGCTAGGTCAAAAGAACCCGCATCCCCGCGATCATCTCGTCCTGATGAGCGGCAAGGGCGATCTCGCGATCCGCCAGGGGAAATGGAAATACATCCCGGACCTCGCCGATGCGGATGGCTGGAGTTCTTGGAAAAAGAAAGATGCCGGTTCAGCCGCGAAACCGGGCCTCTACGACCTTTCCAAGGATCCGGGTGAAACTGAGAATCTCCATGGCGAACATCCCGAGGTCTCGGCTCGCCTCGCGAAGCTTTTGCAAACGTCACGAGCCGTCAAATCCACCCGCCCGCAATGATTCGCAGGGGATACGGGGAGCGGTGTCCCCTTGCTGCCTGCTCCAGTTAGGCCGGAGGTGCGATGATTGGTCGGGACAAGAACGTCCCCACTCCTCACTGCGAGGAGTGGTTTGCCACATTGGTTGATCTCGGTTGAATCCCGGGTCACACTGGTCGCACATGCTATTTCCCTTCGACAACTCCTACGCCCTGCTGCCGGACGATTTCTTCGAGCGGATCGAACCCACGCCGGTGAGCGCGCCGGTGATGATCCGGCTGAATCTTGAACTGGCGGCCGATCTCGGGATCGACGTCGCCCGGCTCGATTCACCGGAAGGCCTTGCCGTCCTTTCGGGCAACCAGCGGACGTTTGGCTCCGACCCGCTGGCCATGGCCTATTCCGGGCACCAGTTCGGGGGATTCTCGCCGCAGCTCGGCGACGGTCGCGCCATCCTGCTCGGCGAGGTCGTCGGCAAGGACGGCGTGCGCCGCGACATCCAACTGAAAGGCTCGGGCCGCACACCGTTCTCGCGTCGCGGCGACGGGCGGTCCGCACTCGGTCCGGTCCTGCGCGAATACATCGTCTCGGAAGCCATGCATGCGCTCGGCGTGCCGACGACGCGCGCGCTGGCCGCGGTGGCCAGCGGAGAACAGGTCGTTCGTGAGGAAATGACGCCGGGCGGAGTGTTCACCCGGGTCGCACGGTCCCACATCCGTATTGGCACCTTCCAATGGTTCGCCGCGAGGAAGGACTATCAGAATCTTCGGATTCTCGCCGATCATGTCATCGCCCGCCACTATCCGGACCTGTCGGACGCGGGGAATCCCTACCTCGCCCTGCTAGAAGGAGTGATCGAGCGGCAGGCCCGGCTCATCGCCCACTGGATGCAGTTCGGCTTCATCCACGGCGTGATGAATACCGATAACATGTCTGTTTCCGGTGAAACGATCGACTACGGTCCCTGCGCCTTCCTCGACGTCTATCATCCGTTGACGAAATTCAGCTTCATCGATCAACAGGGGCGTTACGCCTTCGCCAAACAGGGCGAGATCGGCCATTGGAACCTGACCCGCCTCGCGGAAACCCTGCTCCCGCTGCTGGATGATGATCAGGAAAAATCCATCGCCCTGGCAAAAGCCGCCCTCGATCAATTTCCTGACATTCACCAGACGGCCCTGCAGGAACGGTTCACCGCCAAGATCGGCTTGGACGAGGACTCCACCCGCGACTGGCCGCTCGTCACCTTCCTGCTCAAGGCGATGGCTGACGGCGAAGCCGATTTCACGCTCGTGTTCCGTCATCTAACCACAGCATTGGAAACCGGCAACGACGCTCCCGTCATCCGTCTCTTCAAGCAGCCCGAAGCGATCACCGCATGGCTGGGCGATTGGCGGGTGAGATTGACCAATGCCGGCCGCAGCCATGTTCTCGCCCTGATGCGCCGCTCCAACCCGATCTTCATCCCGCGCAACCACCGCATTGAGGAAGCCATCCAAGCCGGCAACCTCGGCGATTACCAGCCCTTCCATCGCCTCAATGAAGTGCTGCGACAGCCGTTTGCCGAGCAACCGGAATCCGCCGCCTACGAAGCCGCGCCCGAGCCGGATGAAGTCGTCCAAGCGACCTTCTGCGGAACCTGAGATCGGGAAATTTCCGGAATTCGAGATAAGACTCAGACATCCTGATCTCGGCGGAAATTGAATGAGCTTGGAAGGAGAAGATGGCGCGACACTGGGGTCATGGGTAGCTCAGGATATCTGAGTCTCTGCAAAAAACCGAATGTCTTCGACCGCATCGCGGTCCAGGACGGTGGGGACAAGAGTGTCCCCACTCCTCACTGCGGGCTTTGATAGAATTTCCGGCAATTGGTATCAATTGGCAGCGCGCAACTGCACGAACAGCCGGGGATCGGAGAGCAGGGCGGGGCTGAGGGTGACCGCCACGGTTTGAAGCCCGTTGGAATCCGCTGTGCCGGGCGTTTGGGTGGCACCGTTGTCCTTGGTCCAGGTTTGAAGATCAGGAGAGGTCCAGACGGTGTAATTGAAACCGGTGAGGGTCGGGGAGCGCCGGGTGTAACTGAAGGTTCCGGCGGTTGCGTTGAGCGCGACGGTGAGTGGATTCGAGGACGCGCCGCTGGTCGGATTGAGGCCGAAGAGACGTTCGTCGCCGTTGGTTAGACCGTCGCCGTCAAGGTCGGCGTTCGAATCGCTCAGGTTGAAGCCAGGATAGTTCGCGGCCCATGTGGGATAGTCCGGCGGCAGCGGGGCGGCGATGAATTCCGCGGCGATGGTGACGACGTCGGTTTTGGTGGTGTTGAAGGAGAACGTCTGCGCGCTTGGAGAAGCCATGGCTCGATAGCCGGTGCTTAGTGCGGCATAGTTAGTTGGATAGACGATTCCATTGATGGGAGTCATCGGCGACAAGGCGGGAGGGGCCGGGCTTGCGGTATTGCCTTTACCTCCGCCCCCGAGTGCGGCGATCACCATCGAATTGTCGCCGGATGTCGTGAGGTCCACGGAGGCGGTGCCAGCGGTTTTGGCGGTGGTGCCGGCGCCAGGCGCGGTGCCCGACAAGCCAATGGCGGTGGCGCACCAGCTAGTCCCGTTGAAGGAAACGACGATGGTGCCCGTGCCGGAATAGGAACCGGGGTTGTCGAGGTACCAGATGTCAGCCGTCGTCTGCCCGTGCGTTGCGAGATTCGGCGCGATATCCACTGCTTTGGTCAATGCCTGGCCGTTGTAGGTGATCTTGGTGACATCACCCGAAATATTATCCGGATTCTGGTGCTCGCCAACCACCGCCACGACCAGCTTGTCGGAGCCGTTGGCATTGTAGGTGTTCACCCCGGTGGTCCGGGTCCAGGAGGCGAATCCGTCGTAGGTGATGGTTCCCGCCGAACCCGGTGCGTTGGTCGTTTCAAAAGCTACCGCAGACGGACGCCCGGTGTGGGTGCCCGCGCGCATCGTGACGGTGTAGGCATAAGTGGTCTGGGGCTGCAGGCCAATGTCCGTGTAGCTCGAGCTGCTTTGCCAAGCGCTGGATGTTCCTCCCGGGTTGCCGCTGGTTTCCGTAAACAAGTACTCGAGCGGGGCTCCGGTACTCGTGCCCGTCGTCGCCCGCATGGTGATCGCCGTGGAGCCACCCGCTGTTGGAAACAACGAAAACGTGGCCGGATCCGGCGTGACCGGAGCCCATGTGTAAAGCACCTGCGGGTTGGCAGGCAGGCCGTTGATTTGGGCATCCGGCGTCAGCAGCATTTCGACCCTCATCACCGGACCGTCGGACGCCCGCAGATTCACCGCCTCGGTTTTCAAGCTGCCGCCGGAAAGCGGATCGACACCCGGTTCCCAGGGCGCGGCGAGCATGTAGGTTTTCTCGATTCCCCCTTGGAGAATTCTCAGGCTCACGTCGCACCCTCCCACCGGGGCGAAGATGGATTGCGCCGAGGTCCGGTCGGCGGCGACGCTGGGGTCGAACAGCTTGATCAAGCCTCCCACATACGGCCCGATGGGCGGATAGACCATGTTCACGCCCGGGCTGGCGCCGGAAATGGAGGCCATGACGGTGATCACGTTGACGTCGCGCTCGAGGGGATAGCTGACGCCGTTGTTAGAGACCGTGCTGGTGTAGCCTGCCGTTGTCTGGTTCCACGCAGCATAGCTCCCGAGAGTCTCGTTCCAGATGAGCACGTGGCCCTCCAGGTAGTTGCGCATCTGGTTCACCGAGTAATCGGAAAAGTGATTCATGAGGAAGGGGGGCTCCTGCCATCCGGTGCCTCCACCCTGCATCGGATCCACCTTGTAGGTCCCGAGCGTGTGGCTGCCGACGGTGGTGGGTTGCACGGTGGGCGGGATGAAGGCCCGGCTAGGAAGGTCGAATGCCCAGGCCGGGCCGGCGTGCGTGTCGTTGGTCGGACTCGGCTGATCGATACCATGCATCGCCCCCTTGTAGGGATAGGCCGTGCTGGTGCCCCAGTGCGGGAGGGACAGCGCGTGACCGAGCTCGTGGTGGAGGATGCCCGCCGAGGTTCCGTTGCCCACCCCGGAAAATCCTCCGGCCTGTCCCCCGGCGTTTGGTCCGTAGATGTTGATGTAGGATAGATTCAGCCGGCCTGACTTTCCACCGGCTCTCTTCAAGGCACCATTCCATGCGAGGGCCGCCGCTTGCTCGCCGTCGAAGCCTTGGCCGGTCTGCGCGAGGTAGTCGGCCTGCGAGATGACGCGGACCGCGGGCAAGCTGGCCCGGGGCGGAATGACCAGCTCGGGGAATACCACATTGGGAAGACGCCTCAGCTCGAGCTCCGCCACGGGCCACTTGGCCTCGAGTTCCTCCTTCCAACCCGCAGGATAGTCCCCTGGCGTCAGGGAGAAGTAATGAATGTCGAACATCCGCATGATGACCTTGGTGGGCGCACCGATCTTCAGATTGGTGAAACTAACATTCGCAGGGCCCGCAGTTACCGTCACAGTCAAGCCCGGTTTCACCCACGCGGCGGGAATGATCGCGGTGAAGCTGTTGGCATACGAATGCTGGACGACTCCGAGGCCATCGGGGATCGATGCGGGAAGCGTCGCGGGACCGGAGAGAGGCAGGTTGAGGATTTGGCCGCCCAAGGTCAGGGTGGCGGTGACCGCCGGCGAGGCGGGGCTCGCGGGGTCCACCACATGAGCCTTGATCAAGGCCTCACGGTCGCTCACGAGGCCGAAGTATGGGTTGTCGGGTTTCAGCACATGAGTCTGGCCGAAATAGACGGTGTTGATCGTCACGGCCTGGGCTCCGCCGAGCCCCAAACACAATACCAGGGTGGAAATCAGTTTCATAATCAGTTGGATTCTAACGTTTTTTTTGTGAAAGCGGGCGGTTTTGAGACGCGCTGCGCCGGCTGGCTTCGAAGATGTTTATTATTACGGGATCGCCAGACCCATGTGAAGGCGGAAAAAGAGCTTTCCGCTCGCTGCCAGCGTGCGTCTGAGCTTCACCTCCAGCGTGGCGGTCGGGCTGCCGGGTGTTTCGGTGATGATGATGTCCGTGCCGTCGTGCATGGCCGCGGTCCAGCCGTCCAGGTTGCTGCCGTATTCCACCGCGATTGTGGTGTTGGCAGCCGCGTTGGCGGCGCCGCTGCGGAATTCATCGCCAGCGTAGGCGAACTCGGCGGGCACCTCGGGCGCAAGAGCGATGGAACCGTAGGAACAGGTTAGCTGCTGGACTGCCCTGCCCCGGGTTTCTATCCGCTCGATCCACAGACCATCCTGCTTTTCTACGGCGAAAACCTCACGCAAGCCCGCCCGCCTTTCGAGACATACAGGGTTCGCCTCATCGGGTCAGCCTCCAGGAGGTGGCGTTCCGGGGGGGGACAATCAGATAGAAGGCCCGGTCCTGCGGCGGCGCCGGATCGATGACCACGTTGAGGCCGGGAGCGACACCCGTGGCGATCGGCGTTTCGCCCCAATCCGCAAGGTCAGTGGATCTGCAGTGGTGAATTCCCCCTGGCGGGTTGACCTGAGCCAAGTCTCGCCCGGAAACCAATATCCGCCGCGAAGAACCCGCTTTTCGGTGGGTGAGTCGTTGGGGGCGACTTCCGCCGACTCGACCCATTCAAGGGCATTTCCTCCCTAGGCCATGGTGCCAAAGGGACTCAAGCCGCCGGCCTGGGTGATGTCCGCCGGGCCGGTGCTAATTGGCAGTTTGTAAACGGCGGTATTCGGACTCGTGCCACTCACCACCGATGCCGGTGGGTTCGGCAAATCCGCCGCGATCATTCCGCCGGTGATCGGCACGAAATCCATGGTGAATCCGTTGTTTACGGTTCCAAAGGTGTCCGCGCAAAGAGGGCACGTCGGAAGCGCGAGGAGCAGCGCTATCATCCTGGTTTTTTTCATGGGTCTCATGGTTGTTGGGAAATCGCAGCTCAGATAGGATTGATCGAGTCCACAGACGGGGCGTTCAAGGTGGTGAAAGGGGAGGAATCGATTATCGATGGGCGCGATCACGGCGGGGTTCGTCGGGAATTGTCATTCCTTCTCAATCACGGCGAAGAAGCGCCTGGGGCCGCCGCCCGGGATGTTGGTGATGGTGTTGCCCGGTGGCGTTCCGGTGATCCCGGTGCGACCATCCCACAATACCCAAGTCGTCGGCGAAGTCGAAAGGTCGGTGCTGCTCACCAGATCGTAGGTCTTTCCGGCCTTGCTGTTCCAAGTGAAATCGTAGTCCGCGCCGTTCGGAGTGATGGTCAGCGAAAAGGTGGTGATCGAGCCGAAGGTCACCGCATCGGTGAGCACCGTCTGCCACGCTCCGTTGAAAACCTGCACGTCTCCGTCGCCGTCGGCATCGAGGTCAACCAAGCGCAGGTTGATCTGGTTTCCCCCGGCCGTGGAGGCGCTATCGCGGAAAGTAACATTCATGCTGCGGTCACCCGCTCCGCCCGGGTCCGATGCGGTGAAGATGAAGCTCGTGGTGGCCGCGACGGTCAGCGGAGTGAAACTTTGGGACAATTGCTGCGCCGCACTTGGTGTCTGAAGCGCCGAGTGGTTTCCCGCCAATGGCGAGGTGGAGGAGACGGTGCTTCCCGTGCCTGTGGTCCAACCGGTGAAATTGCCGGTCTCGAAGCCGCCGTTGACCATGATGGGTGCCGGGAGGGCGGCGGCGCTGGTCTGGGCTGCTGAAAAACTTGTGGTGCTGCCATTGCCGGAATTGGTCGCCGCGAGCCGATAGTAAAAGGTTCCTGCCCCCGGCAGCGCGTTGTCCGCATACGAGGTCGTGTTCGGGCCCAAAGTCGCGATGATTCCGTCTGAAGCGCCGTCACCAAACTGTCACACGCGGGGCATGCTTTTGACTTGACCCAGAATCTCCTCCCGATAAATAAGCGACGTTATGAAAACAAAAATCATATTCTTCTGTGGGCTCCCCGCCCTACTCGCATCCTCCCCCCTTCACGCCGCCTCCTTCGTCCGCTGGATGGGCTTTGACATGAATACCACGGCGCAGGCAACGGGTTTCGTGCTCAATCAGGTGGATACCACGTCCGTCGCCCCGTTCGTCGATGGCGGCATGGCCGGCGGCGGGCCGGGTGCTGCGATTTCGTCGCTGGTATCGGCACCGTTCGAAGCCGGGGCCGACATAAGTCGAGTTGGTGAGCAATCCAAAGGACAGCCAATTGTCGGCATTGGTGGCGGTCTGTTGGATGACGACCGAAAGCGTGTAGGTGTGACCGTTTACTGGAACGAAAGTCAGATAAGCGGTCGCTCCGGTAGCCACGGTCCCGGTCACAGTGCCGTTGTCCTTGAATGACGCTTCGGCCGTCCATTTCGCCCCGGCAGTCGTGGTGTCCGGAGTCACGTTATTCAAAGGGACTCCCGTCTGTCAGTGTGGCTCCAGAATATTCTAGCTCAAAAGACTGGGGATTGCACCACCTGAGAAGATCACGGCTGATAGGCCTCGAGTCTGTAGAATTCCCGGTCACGGTCGGTCTTAAGCGGCAGGGTGACCTCGTGGTCGCCGGTGACGACGCCGAAGTCCTCCCACAGGGTCCAATCGGCAAGGTTCCCGCTCTTGTAGAGGCGGTAGGACTTCTGGTTCCTGGCGGAGAATCCGAGCGAGGTGCCCGGGCTCCCCTGTCCGGCGATCCGCAGTTGAAAACGGTCGCTGCGGTCGAAGTCGCTGGTCCCGGCGAGGTATTCCTGTCCGCGGGTGAAGCCATCGCCGTCGTTGTCGGCATTGCCATCGGACGGGTCTCCGGAATTCAGCCCGTTGGACGACTCGTAGGCATCGGGCAGCAGGTCGCCATCGGTATCCGGAGTCACGGACGGCCCCGGTGCCGGCCGGGTCAGGGAAATGCGGTAGTCGCCGGGCACCCCGCCGGGTTGGGGGTTGGTCGGCTTGTAAACATAGAACGGACCATATTGGGCATCAAGTGTTAAACCGGAGGCCGGGGTGAAAGCCACCGCCCCGGTCGGGTCGAGAATTTGGAAGGACGCTTGGTTGCCGTTTGCCGGGATGGCGAAGCGCAGTTCGTCAAAGGTGCCATTGTCGTAGAGCCAGACCGTCGCGCGGCTGCCGTCGGTTGCGTTGGGATTGGTCTGCTGCAGGAACTCATCCTCGTTCCGGCGCTCGTCGAGATCCGGGTCGGTTAGCAGGAAAGTCTGCGGCGTGCCGGGTGTGAGACCGGCGGACCCGAGATAGGCCTGCGCGGTGGTCTCCGGCAAGTTCACGCTGGTTCCGTTGTAGGCTGGATTGCGGGTGGGGACCAGAGCGCCAGTGTCGCTGTAGTAGGCCGCGAGCCGCTTGCGCATGGCATCCACGACCTCCGGGAAATCCCCGGCGACATTCGTGTTCTCGCCCACGTCGAGATCGGGCCGGAACAATTGATAGTCCACGGTGGCGGCATCGTGCGCCGTCGAGTAGCGCGCGATCATTTTGTAAGGGTAGTTGATCACCGCCGTGCCGCCCGGATAGACGGTGAAGGGGTAGTTGTCCGGATCGGGATAACCCTCAATGAGGAACCGGGTGCCCCAAGTGGTGTTGTTCCTTGGGAAATGGATGAAAATGTCACGGTCCGGCAGGGAGCCGGTTTGTTCCAGCACAGGCTTCAGGCTCGCACCGTCCAAACGATAACCGGGCTTGGCCACGGCCGGGGTGTAGTCGAGGATGGTCTGATAGATGTCGGTGAGATGGACGGCTTCGTTGGTTCCCGCTCCGGCGGGGATGCCGCCATCCGGGTAGCGGACGATCATGGGCACGCGGATGCCGCCCTCGAAAAGCGCCCCTTTCCCGGCTCGTCGCGGCGCCATTTCCGTCATCTGGGTGGTGGCGGCTACCGGCGCAGTGGTCTTGGCATAACTGCCGTTCACCACGTTGTTAGGTTGGTCATCCGGGATGCCGTCGGTGCCGATGTCATCGAAGATCGAGCCGGACTCGAATTCAATGCTCAGCCCGCCATTGTCGGAGAGGAAGATGAAAAGCGTGTTGTTGGTCAGGCCTTTGATATCGAGATAGTCGAGCATGGATCCGAGTTCCTTGTCGGCCATATCGATCTGGGCGGCCATGAC
>Ga0163144_10019814_pt1 | contig 13498 bp, 23 predicted proteins | sample OliLak19BULKMAT1_FD_123175 | JGI IMG/M metagenome (GOLD analysis project Ga0163144, IMG submission 123175) | Freshwater microbial mat bacterial communities from Lake Vanda, McMurdo Dry Valleys, Antarctica - Oligotrophic Lake LV.19.BULKMAT1 | ecosystem: Environmental > Aquatic > Freshwater >... | reverse complement strand
ATGGTATCCTTTCGGCCCTCCCCTCCCCTCCGCTCCCGCTCCCGTCCCGCCCCTCATCGGTCCCCTCCCGGTGGCCATCGGGAAATGTCCCGAAGGGGAGACAGAGAAAACCCTTGCTTTGCTTTGGCGGTGAGCGCATGGCTGGGGGATGGGCCATCCTACGATGCATTCTCCCGAGCTGATTGCCACCAACGAAGCTCTTTCCCCCAAGCACTACGACCCCAAAGCCGCAGTCGATCGAGCGACCATCGAAAACGCGTTGGCCTATGCGGAAAGCGTAGTCGGAGCCACGAAACCATCAATCAGGCACACGCGGGCTAGTTGGCTCGCCGTAATGGCCTCTAGTCGTGCAGTCCATCCCGAGAGATTTCTAACTCCCTCGGAACGGTTTTGTGTGCTACTTGCGGACCTAGTGGTTCGCCACTTGCCGATGATTACGCGATTAGAGAGTGACCTTGCAGCTGAACAGCGTACCTGCCAAATGGAGCTTCCCTTGTGAGCGCCAAAGACCAGGCCAAGGTCCGAGCCGGCCGCAAGGGCGGTATGGTCCGTTCGGCCGCGAAGACACGCGCAGTGCGGCTTAACGGTCGCAAGGGCGGCCGTCCACGCAAACGCTGATGACGACGCGAGCCAAGGCGGCCGTCCTACGTAGCTACGGTTACAGGGTGACCTACGGAGTGTCGGCCGGCAGAGGCAAGGCGCTCGCGCAAAAGGTGTCGGCCGTTGGCAGGTTATGGAATGCGATCCGGCCTAGGATCAACGCGTCCACGGGAGCCTTGAAAGGCTGGGCCTATCTTCCCCTCACGAAAGCACGAAGACTGACAACCTCGGCCAGACAACGCACTCCCGGAGGAGTGTTCATCAAAATTCCGGAGGGAGTAGAGGCATCGCGATTCAGAGCATCGTTCGTGCGCGGGCGCCTGAACACTGAGATCCGAAACGCGGACGGAGTGACCCGTAGGGACGTAGTCATTCCGCTTGACCCTATCCGGTTGGCGATCGATCCGGAGAGATACATCAACGAGCTGTTGGCCGAGGGAGGATTTCCACGGGATTCAACCTGTCTGATGACGGTCAACGGTCACGACGGAACACGGGATTTTTCTGTGAAGTTGGCCGGAGGATACATCACAAAACTCATTAGGGACGTGACCTTGCGAGGAATGGACTCCGACGAGATTGCGGACACGTTCATGCTCAAGGTTGTCACGGGAACGATGGAAACCCGCCCCATGAAAACGGACGTGGACCTAAAGAAGGTGAGACCCGCTTGGACAGGCGGACCGTCGAAAAATGAAAATCCGTTCTAAAGGCAAGGGCAAGGGCAAGGGCAAGGCTGCGGGTTCCGGAGGACACCAACGACGGGAGTGCCCGGAGTTCGTCACGGCCGACATCGAAACGGACCCGTTCCGCGCGTGGGCGACGGTTGTTGAGCAACGGATTCCGCAGCCGTTCGCTGCGGGAGTGCACGATGGGGATCAAACGTGGTTATACTGGGGAGCCGACTGTGTGGCGTCCATGGTGGCGAAGTGCGTCGAGCTGGGGAAAGTAGTATACATGCACAACGGCGGAAATTTCGACTTTCACTACGTGCTTCCCCATCTAGATATAGAGCGCGTGGAAATTCTCCGTGTAGGTGGAAAACGGATAGTGCAAATGAAATTGCCGGGAAAGACTCCCGCAGTGTTCCGGGATTCGTACGCTCTAGTACCCAAGCCACTACGGAGTTGGGGAAAAGGGGACATGGACTACGCAAAACTGGAAAAGGAGAACCGGGAAACCAACAAGGACGAAATCCTGTCCTATCTGACGATGGACTTGGTTTCGTTGTATACCCTGATGAAGGCCGCGCAAGCGCACAACGGAGCCGACTACCTGACACTGGCCAGTGCTAGTTTCGCGGCACTCAAGGCAGGGTTACCGGAAAAATTCGCTGCGGTTTCCGAGCACTTCGATACGACGTATCGTACCTACTACTACGCCGGCAGGGTGGAGATACGCAGGTACGGCAGGGTTCCGGGACGGTGGGAGGTTTACGACATCAATTCCGCCTTCCCTCATGCGATGCTCGGAATGCATTGGTGGGGATCGAAGTGCACCATGACGGAGACGAGACCCAAGGAGAACGTGGGACCGTGTTTCGTGGACGTGACTTGTCGCTCCAATCGTGCGTTTCCGTTGCGCGGAAAAACCACCGTCGAATACCCTCAAGGGAGGGAGAGATTTCAGGTCACGGGATGGGAATTTCTGGCTGCGGAAAGGCTGGGGCTGATGCTCGACGCTGAGATTCATTGCTGGCATGTACCTCACGAGTTGATGAATTATGGTGACTTTGTGCTCCCTCGTTACGCGCTGAAGATATCAGCTGAAAACGAGGGAGACAAGGCAGGCAGGTTTTTTGCGAAGCTCGAATTGAATTCCGCCTATGGCAAAACGGGTCAAAACCCGCTTCTCTTTTCTGACGTTCGCGGGATGCCTTTGGGTAAGTATCCTATGAAGGAATACAAGACCAAGAACGGAAGGACTCAGAGGGTGATCGATACTTCGTGGGAGCTGAGCAATGACGACGAGCAAGCGGGGATTTCCTTTTTCACGAGACCGACCTACGGTCCGCATTCAAACAAAATCCCGCGATACAATAACGTCGCGATTGCTGCTTCGGTCACGGGTTTCGTTCGTGCTCGGATGATGGCGGCGATACACGAATGCGGTGCGGTTTATGCGGACACGGACAGTGTATTCATCCCGGAAGGACGAGCGGGATCGTTGAAGGTGGGATCGGGCCTCGGGGACTGGAAACACGAATTCACGTTTGATGAGCTTTGGCTTGGCGGAAAGAAGCTCTATGCGGGGAAGGGAACGGAGCCGGGAAGCGACGCCGTAAAATGGAAAACGGCATCAAAGGGAGTTCGGTTGCTGCCGGATGAGATCGTGCGTGTGTGTGAGGGAGAGACGATGCGGAGCAATTTCGACGCTCCTACGTTCTCGCTGTCATCTCGAACGCGCTTTGTGTCGCGTCGAGTGAAAATGCCCGAAGACTGGGCGAATCGCTGGATTCGCGACGACGAGCAATTTTAGGGTTATCGTCGGATTATTCTCGTTTCCACCGAAACGGTCACCATCCTACTTTTTGTCGTCCCGGAACGTTTTCCGGGACAATTGGCAAAGTCGGCAATCAAAACTAAAATGGCAAAGTCTAATAATATGGCGGCACTCACCGAGTCTGACGATTCGGGCGCAATCGCGGCGAAGAGGTCGATCGTGGACTTCGATTCGATTGTGGGGGAAGAGTCGGTTGGGCGGGGCGACATCCTCGCCTTTGAGGTCGGGGACACTCACGGTCCTATGACCGTGACTCGCATCATCCCGGAGGTTCTCCTCTCCGATGAACCCGGAGCGCGTCCGGTGACGGTCTACCAGGCGCGTGGGCAGGCAGGACAAAATCTGAGACTCCCGATAGGCGCCATCTTCATCGATAAGATGACCGCACTCGCTGTCGCTCCCGGTGACACGATCTTCGTCCGTCGAAACGCGGATATTCTGAAGGAACGCGGGAGGGGCAAAGGGCGCCCTATGCGGGATTATTCGGTAAAGGTCGTCGAGCGCGCGGCCCGCTAGACGGACTCACTCTCCTTATACCCGCCCCGCTACCGACACCGATCCCGACCGGGATCGTGACCGGTAGCGGGTTTTTTTTGCGTCGGCTCCCGGGAGGGGCGGCGGTGGGCGGTGCGAATGGCCGGCGGGATGCCTGGCGAAGGTGACCCGCGAAGGTGACCGCGATCCGCGAAGGTGACCGCGAAGGTGACCGCGATCCTCGACCGGGATTTTCCCCGTTGACCTTCCGCATTTAATAACTATGAATTGAATTTAATAGTTATGAAAAACGAAAAAGACTCGGGTTTTGACTTGGTTCCGGCTACCGTGATCGATGCTGGAACGCTGGTGGAACCGCTGGCTGCAACCATGCCAGAGGTTACGGCGTCGAAAGTGGATGCTCCCGATGAGCCGGCTCCGATGACCAAGGAGGGCAAGGATGCCCGTGACCGTGCCGGCGTCGTTTTCGAGAGGGGATATCACTCGGTCGACTCCGACGGAAAACCGAAAACCGACAAGAACGGCAAATTTTACCCTGCGTCGAAAGGCCGACCGAGAGGGAGTCTCACGAAAAGACCGAGACCTTCAGAGGGAGCTGGGGAAGGCGAGCGAGCGCAATTCCCGGGAGTCGATACGAACGAGCCTTCAGACATAGCGGGAGATACCCTCGGAGGGGAAGACCGGTATTCTGCAATGGCCGATGCGTATCTTCAGCTCTCCTACGCACCGATGGTGGCATACTTCGGAGCGGACGTAATGCCTGACGAAAACGAGCACTCGGCTCTGAAGATGCCGACCGCCGACCTTTTACGGCGTTACGGAGCGCGTGACCTACATCCCGGCGCTGTACTTGCGGCCGTTGCCTGCGGGATTTTTCTGACCAAGTTACGAAAACCAACGGTCCGTGAAAAGTGGGATGCGTTGACCGCGAAGATTTCGGCGTGGGTTCGTAAGTTACGAGGGGCGGGCGTTTGACCGTTTGCGGTTTAATTCTTTCGGCTCTGATCGCGGGCGTTCTGGTATTCATCATCCTACGCCACACCGCAACGGTGCGCGCCGTGGAAAGGCACCGGGCCGTTCAGACCTACATTCTGTTTTCCGTGGGATTGGCTGCGGTGCTCTTACTTAGGATACACGGGAGAAAAAATGACTGAGCACCGGAGATCGTTGCACGTGGGAATATTCGGTCCGGGACTGTCCGGGAAAACGACGTTGGCGAAAAGGCTCGCGTGCGAGTATTGGAGATCCCGGAGAATCCGCTCCATCGTCTTAGACCCCATCGGTGACGACTGGGGACCGGGCGCGTTCGCAACGGCCGATCCCGAGGCTTTCCGCGCAATGATTAGGCGGACTCAGCAATGCGCAGTCTTCGTTGAAGAGGCCTCTGAAACCGTTGCTAGGGATGATGAATACATTCCCCTTTTCACATCGATCCGGCACAAAGGGCACCGAATGCATGTAATCGGTCACGATGGGATGAGTCTACTGCCTGTCATGCGTCAACAGTTACAGACTCTCTTTCTTTTTCGGCAGGATAAAAAGCCTCTCAAGGTTTGGGCCGAACTACTTTCAGAACCTGCCATACATCAGGCATCTACACTTTCCCAGTACGAATTTCTTTGGTGTCGTCTTTATGAAAAGCCGGTCAAAGGCAGACTTAACTTTGAAATAAAGAGTTGACGGAACCACGCAGGTAATACATGGAATGCGACGATTTGTCACGGTGCGTCACAACGGCGCACATACAAACCAAAACCAAAATCCACCGTGTCCACTACCGTAAAATTGATCCTCGTGTTTGTTGCCGGCGTCGCTCTGTCCGCTCGCGTCCGCGCTCTCCCGATCCTGTCGAGCATTCCGCAGCTCTAATCGACTACGGGCGCCGATCCAAGGCGTCCGTTCATCGTAACCAAAAACCAACACAAAACCATGTCTCAACGTTTTATTCAGACGATGAACGGTATTCAGGGCGTCGCGAATTCCGCGACTGCCACTCTGAACCTGAAACCGAATCTTAGATACCATGCGCTCCATCTGTTTATGACGATCGCGGGAGTCGCTGCCGACGTCCTGACGATCGCGTCGAACGTGAAGCTGAAGGTGGGCGGTGTGACCATTCGGGATTGGTCTCCCACGCAGATCCGCAAACTTCAGATTGCGCACGGGATCACTCCCGCCGTGGGTCAGCTGTCGATGTTCTTTTCTGAACCGCAGTTCAAGGACCCTCGCGTCGGTGAAATGTATTCGTGGGACTTGTTTGACCAAGGACTTTTCACCTTGGAGATCACTTTCCTCAATCCCGGCGGCGGTGCCGTAGGAGTGACTTCAGTCGTTGCTGAAGTGGACACGCTGCGGAACACGATGATTGACCCGAGCACGAAACAACGCGTGCCGTTCCTGCGCATCATCAAAGCCATGAACCAGTCGGCGGTGTTCAGCGGTTCTGGTATCGTGGGGATCACTACGATCGACCGCTCACTCCCGATCCGTCGCCTTCTGATCGATGCAAGCGCGAACGACTTTTCCACGGTTGAAGTGATCGCGGATTCGGTCTCGCTTTGGAATCAATTGCCGATCGACACGATCGACGCTGTCCAAGCGGCTTACGGAATCACGTCTTCACAGTTCAACTGCGGTTTGTTCTTCGATTACGATGACATGGGTCGATCGAAACTTGAAGCAGCCAACCTTGAGGTACGGCTGAACGCGACCGGTGCGCTCACTGCCACGATCCTCAACATGCAGGAAGCGAATTCATTCCGCTGATACCAGCGTTCGTCAGGATTGCCTATGAAAACACCCTGCGGGTTAGTCCATCCCGCAGGGTGACTTTTTGGACACTTGCGCCATGGGTGACGAAATCGGTGATTCTTTCTGGAATAGCGGTCTTTACGATACGGGTCTAGGGGATACCTATGACGGCGGGATGCTGAATCCATTCTACGTGGACACTCCCGGTTACGATAACGTAAATCAGGATTATAACCCGTATCCCGATGACTACTACGGAACTAATCCCTACTGGGGGGACACTCTCTGGGTTGACGGGAGCGGAATATTTGAAGACCCGAACAACGAGGCTCTTTATCCTTCCACGGGATCGGTCTCACCCGGTGGCGCTGTAGTTCCTCCCGCAGGCCCACGCACTCCCGCAACGACTCCCGCAAGGCCTCAATCACCCTCCGGAGGATCGTCGTCCGGAGGATCGTCGTCCGGGTCGAATTCCGCCTTGAGCGCGATCACCAAAGGGATCAGTGACCTAGCTAAGCTGGTCAACTCGGTCTTGAACACGGTCAAACCTCCGACCCAGACAGGGCAAGCGGGGGGTCTCACCCAGCCATCATCCCCAGTAACTCCCGAGTTGCTATTGTTGGGCGGTCTGGCCGGCGGGCTGGTTCTGTTCCTGTATTTACGCAAACGATAAAATGATTTTCACCAAACCGTATCCGCCGAGTCAGAACAAATCCCCAGTGTGGATCGACCGTCAGGGCGACGATCTATTCATGTATTTTTCCCCAAGAGGTGATCCGAATCCGGTCTTCGATCGGTTTGTGGGATATTACACGGACTTTGTGTATTACAATCCGTTTCTAGCCTCATCCTTGAGTCCGGCTCCCATCGCGCCCACCTTGAGTCCGGCTCCCATCGCGCCCACCTTGAACACCAACACTCAGGAACCGACTCCCGACGATCCGGTGGTGTCCTATACGCTGCCGACAGAACAAAAACAGGTCCGGGAAGGCAACGACTTGGTGTTATACTACCCAAACGGGAGCGTCGATCGTTACCGTAACTACTTCGCCCCTACGGCGGGCACTGTCGCTGGTCCGGTCCCAACAGACTGCGGATGGGTTAAGACTCCGGTTTCCACTCAGCAGGTGGGTAACGACCAAGTCGTGTCGTTCACCGATGGGACTCAAAAAGTATTGACCGGGTTTTACCTTCCGAAAGTTCCCGATCCGGCCATACTGAACGGAAACGCCTACGCTTTCGGAACCACTTCCGATCCCGAATGCATGGTGTCCAAGGGGATCACTCCTCCGCTCAAGTGGCTTGTCAGGGATCAGCAAAACGGAATGGATCGCGTCCAAGTGTATTCAGATGGCACTTCCCGGAATCTGCTCAACTGGTACACTCTCAATCCGGGATATTCGACCGTGGGCCTTCCGTCGGTACCGGTCACCTCGTTTGTTCCGGACGATCCACGTCTAGACCTTTGGACTCCCGATCCGGACCTCTACATTGCCGACCCACGAAACGCGCAACCTTCGATGCCTTCCGTCGGTGTGCTTAACCCTCCCGGGATCGTCGTTACGTCGGTGCAACCGTCTCCGTCTCCTACGCCATCGCCAGGCATTCCTTCTCCGTACGCTCCGTCTGCCAACGTGACTATCCCTCCCTTGCGCACCGATGTCTCAGGACTGCCTGCTCCTCTGGCCGTTCCCTCATCTCTCGGGTCGCTCGTCCCAATCCTCGCCACCGTCGCACTGATCCTTCTGATCAAAGACTAAAATGCCTGCTCAAAACAACCTTCCGTACGGTGTTCCTCCCTACGCAGTGACTTTTCCTTTGGATTCGGGAAACACCAATCCCGAGTTGGCCGGCAGTTTCGGTGGAAATTTCGCGGGTCCCATTGCTCAGGATACATGGTCACCCACTCTCCCGAACGGAGGATACGTTCCCACGACCGGCACGCCTTCTCTCTCCGCCTTCAATCCGGAGGAAAATCCTGCGCTCCTTCCCGAGTGGTTCCGCGCGCCGGGAGTCGGCATCGCACGCATCGCGTCGGCCAAGGCGGTTCTCGGTCCGAACGCTTCGCTTGCTGACTGGCAAAGTTACGTCGTGCGGATGTCGCAAAGCGTCACGTCCGCGCTTCAAGGCAACCCCAACACGACCGGTCTGGTTGTTTTGGGTGTCATTGCGTGGCTGGTTTTCTTCCGATGATTCCGGTCACCGGTCCCATTTACGATGGTGGGTCGCTCCCTCCCTTCATCGTCCAAGCCTTCAATCCCCTTGCGTCCATCGTCATTCTGTATCTTCTAGTCAAATACCTTAAATGAGCACTCCCACCAATCTGATCCTTGAAGGCGCGATGGAGGATGAACCGATTTCCGCTTCAGCGTTCGCCTCGTCTGTCGAAACGTCGAATCCCGAATCCGACTCCTACATCACTCCCGGGACCGTCGTTCTCCCTCCTACGGCCGTGCGACGCTCTCCCTTTGATGACATGCTGGCAGGCATTGAAAACACGTTCAATTCCCTCTTCCCGATCCTCGTTCGTACGGGAGTAATTCCCGCGCAACCAGCTCCCGCGCCCGCACCGATTCCCGCTAGTAACGCTTTGACCGATACTCAGAAGACCGTGATCGTCGGTGGAATCGTGCTCGTTCTGGCTGTGCTCGTTTTGCGCAAGACCCTCTAAACCCGGTGACCATCCCGAACCTAGCTTTACAGGCGGTCCGCGCTCTCGGGATTGACGCACCGGCCGGATTCAACGGAACGTTTTCTACGTTCCACCTTCTGGCTCCGAACGATCGGATTCGTGTAACGAACTATTCAACCGCTTACGTCCGGGCCAATCCCGAACAATTCACCAGTTCCGAATACACAGTGGCAGTGCGTTTCGCTCCCGTGTCGGAAATGGTTTCCGACTCGTTTGATTATCGGGATTTCTTTCGTGAAACAGGATCAAACGCCGTCGAACTGATCGGCGCTCCTCTGGTGAATATCGGCCAAACCGCATCCAAACTAGCATTAGTGGCACCGTTGGTGCTGATCGTGCTCGCTGGCTTCTACGCCTCACGGCAAGGATGGCTCAAGCGGTGATCCGGGAACGCATAATTCAATCGATCGGAGTACTGGGGACGACGATCGCCACGTTTGCGCAGGAATGGGTAGCCCTGTCATGCGGATTTCTTACCCTCATTATCCTCTTTCCCAAAGCGGTTTCCGTCATTCGAGGAACTCCCCGAACCTTAAAAAAATCAGACGATGAATAATCCGATCAATCCCCCCAGAGATTCGCAACTCACGCGGTTGCAATCAGAAAATGCATACGCTTCGTCGTTCGCCAATGTCCGCTCTCCCGTAGAGGCTTCAACCGCACGCCGGCAGTTCGGGATCAAAACGATTGTCATCAATCCGGGAGAGTCATACCAGCTCTCTCAAGCCGGGACGTTTATTTATCTAGACAGTGCTGAGTTCACCTCCGGAGGTTACGCAGTAGGCAACCTCGTCCGCGCACAGGACTCAAATGATAACGAAGTCCTGCTGGATCGTCCACAAGCGGGATACTATTTTGAACGAGCGTTCGACTGGGTCACCGTGACCAATGAGAGTTTGGAGATCGTCAGACTCTCCCTTTATATCGGCTTTGGTCGTGTGCAGAAGGACGCGCAAGACTCGTTCGGGTACGTTCCTTTGGGCGTGGCTGCCGGCGGTCTGGTCCGTCCGGCCAACGTAACAGCCTACGCTGCGGGTGAAATCGTCAACGACGTCTCAGGGATTTCGACTCCCATTTTTACCCAACCTTTAGCCTTTGAAAAATTGGTGCTGAATTCTCTGACCATCTTCAAGAATTCGGCGAACGTCGCGCTTACCTCATTTTTGGTCGAAATTTACTCTCAAGACCCCGGCTTGCTGGCCGACCAAGCACCCGCACCGATCGAGTACGTCAACGCATCGTTTCTGATGGGTACGATCGAAGTCGATACATTCGTGACCGGCGCTGCCGGATCTGACGCTTCGTATTTTAGCATCACGGGCATCGCCATCCCTGTATTCACGTCAGGATACCAATTCTTCTTTGTCCGGCTGGTAGCCAACGGCGCTTACGTGCCGATTTCCGGAGAAAATTTCTCGTTCCGCTTCGGTTACGAGCAGGGTAGCTAAACCGAAAGACCCATGAACCTAGACGGCAATACTCTGGTAAACGGTTCCCCTCCCTCCTCTGGTTCAGCGTCCGGAGGTGGAACGGATCTCCAAACGTTCGTGTCCTCCGGGACGTGGACAAAACCCGCCGGCGCTTCTGCCAACTCCGTAACCACGATCCGACTGATCGCTCCGGGAGGTTCCGGCGGCGGCGGCGGGCGCGGTGCCGGGCAGAAAGGCGGCGGTGGCGGTGGCGGTGGTTCGGTTACCACTCGATCATTCCCCACGTCCGCCTTGCCTGCCACTCTGACCGTCACGGTCGGCGCTGCCGGTGCCGTAGGGGCGGGGAGAGCCACCAATGGAACAGGTCTGGCCGCATCAGCCTCCGGCAACGTTTCGGCTGGGTCCGTAGCCATCGCCTACGGTGGCGGTGCTGGCCAGATTAATGGTAACGGTGGCGATGGTGCTGGCACTGCAAGCTCCGTCACTCCCGCAAGCTCGGGTGTTCTCCCTGCCGTTGGTGGGCAAGGAGCCTTGAGCACAACTTCCGACGTCAACCGCAATTCTGAATATGGCGGTGCTTCCGGTGGGGCAGGGTCAGCTGTCGGTGTCGGAACCTTGGGAGGTAGTTCAACCTACGCAGGCCCCGGCGGAGGCGGAGGTGGCGCTCCCGGCGCGTTTGCCGGTGGAGCGGGAGGACAGTCTTACTCCTATGTCGCCGGAGGCGGCCCCGCTGGCGGTGCGACGGGATTGCCGGGGACATCGGGAGCCAACTTCACACCCGGACTGATCGGCGAACCCGGCGGCGGTGGCGGCTCCTCAAGCGCAGGCGACGGTGGCGTCGGCGGAAATGGCGGGTCTTACGGGGCCGCAGGCGGCGGCGGCGGCGGGACTACGACTGGCGCTTTGTCCGGCGCTGGCGGTTTGGGCGGTCCGGGATACGCAACGATTGAAACCTCACTCTAGGATGAAACTGTACTACTCATTCACCGACTCCGGCGTTCAGCCTATCCTTTGGGATGGCCGTACTCCCTTCGCCCTCAACGCGACTGAGTCATTGTTGTCGGAAACTGAATACGATGCTTGGAAACTCTCCAAACCCGCACCGGTCCACGATCCTCGCACCGAAAAGATCCGACCTAAAAAGGATGCCAGCGGCTGGCTGAAAATCCCTTTGGACTCAGCGGAACTCAAGGAAATTGAGAAGGCGGACGCCTACGTAACCGCTCGTCTCATACTCGCCGACCTGAACGCTGGAACCGCCAAAAACTCCGACATTCAAAAAGCTCTCGCCTACGTTCTGAGCCGACACCTCCCGTGAAAAAATTCCTGCTACTGCCTTTTATCTTCGCGTTTGCGTTCGTCTTCACATTCACCGGCGCTGAATTGCTGGTATCGTGGACTGACAATTCCACGAACGAAACCGGGTTTTCGCTTGAGCGGACAGCCACGATGCCGATCGATCCCGCATCGTGGCTCGTTGTTGCCTCCCTCCCTGCAAACGCGGTCTCCTACTCCGACCGTGACCTACCGGCCGGTGTAACGTACTCTTACCGTCTGCGGGCATTCAACGCCTCCGGCCATAGTCCGTACGCCGGACCTGCCAGTGCGACCGTTCCTCCCGTCCCAACAGCTCCCGGGAATGTTACCGTCGTCCAAATCTCCGTCACGGTGACTGTAACACCTCCCGCCCCTTGAGCTCTCGCCTGGCCATCCACGGAGCTCTAGCGTGCATCCTAGCGGCCGCTTCGGGATGCTCGACCATTCATCGACGTATGGATGCACTCCCGCTAGGGTCATTCGACCGCTTGGAATTCTCGTCAGCGTCGAATTTCGGCTCGTTCACTCTGACCGGCGACAACGTGCTGAACACCGCCGAATTTCTCTCTATCGGCTCGGGAACGGCGGACGCAATAAACCCGTGGACTGGCAAAACCAGCCTACGGGTCACCAACTACAAGCGCTTGCGCAAGGCGAGCGCCGATCGAATGCCTACTCCCTAGGACCATCCTCCTCAAGGTAGGCCCGGAGGATCTCACGCACCAGAGTCCCTGATGGGACTCCGTGCTGGGCCGCCAAGGCGGACACTCTGGCCAGTGTTCCGGGAGGGAAGCGCCAAGGGAGGATCTCTCCCTTACCGGAGGTCACGGGTCGTCCCGCACCGGTCCGGCGTCCACCTCTGGCCGGTTTGGGAGGCTTCATGACGGCCCTCCGGTCCTGTGCATGAGCCGTAGGGTTTCATGGCGGAGGATGGCCATTGCGACGTCCGTCCTAGCGTAGCCAGGGAACGCGTCGTCGAACGTAAGAATTCCCTCCGAAATTACCGAAACCGCGTAGTCCGACGGTCGCGACCAAACCAGCGCGGCTACGATCCAAGTGTCAGGGAGTTTCCACTGCCTTTGAAGGTTTCCCTTCATAAGCCGGTCCGCGGTTATATGATGCATCATGGTGGTTTTAGCGGTTGTCAAGACGCAAGGCCTCGTCACGTGCGTTTGGCCGCAAGGACGCGAAGGTTACTACCTTCAGCGACACCCTAGAGGCTTCATTGTGGGACGCGTAGTAAGTAGAGGCTTCCTTGCCGAACACGTGCTCCCGGCATTCTCTGAGACTTCCAGTCATGTCGATGCTGATGCGATCCTCTGCCCCGTAGTAGTACCGCCTTGCGCGGACAGCGTGCGTTGGAATGGATGACGAGTAAGTGGATGATTTCATGACTTTTCGTTTTGGGAGGTTGCTGAACAAACCTGACCATGACCGCTGGTTTGATTGTTGCAAGCATAATTCGGGACATTTCCCGATGGCCACCGGGAGGGGACCGATGAGGGGCGGGACGGGAGCGGGAGCGGAGGGGAGGGGAGGGCCGAAAGGATACCATGGCTCGACACGGGAGCGGAGGTCAGCGGATGTCCGCGATCCCGGCTTGTCAAGACATGGCTTGTCGCCAGTCGTTCTCATGAGACGGCGTGTCAAATTATTTGTTTATAATGGCATCTAGAAATGTAGTTTATAGAAACTACGCTGTAGTTTTTAT